>OJMH01000951.1_pt1 | contig 33100 bp, 37 predicted proteins | sample 1597111 | NCBI WGS metagenome assembly OJMH01 (sample SAMEA2452115, study PRJEB22498) | human gut metagenome | reverse complement strand
AGGGCCGCTGAAAGCGGCCCTTATTTTGCACCTATTTATTTTTAGCTTTTTTTCTTAATTTAAGTATTCCTTGTTTGCGAAGCCAAAGCACGGTATCCTTTACGGTTTCATAAAGGTCGCGCGGCCGATAGCCTAATTCAGCCGTAGCCTTATCGTGTGAAAAACGGTCGTTGCTGCAAAGTGTATCCAGTGAATATAGGGTGTAAAGAGGCCTGCATTTTTTAATCTTGGCATCCAGCCGTATAAAGGGCGAAACCGCTTTAGCCATCCATACCGGCAGCACAGGCAGCCTGCGTCCTCCTCCTACGCTTTTTGCCATTGAAAGCACTTCTTTAACATCGTAGTGCCTATTGGATAGGATATAGCAGCCTCCGCGCCGGCCTTTTTCTGCTGCGGCCAGACAGCCTTCAGCCACATCGCGCACATCCACAAAATCATATCCGCCCTTTACGCATGCCGGTAATTTGCCAGAAACATAGTCCCTTATCATTTGCACCATGTGGTTATGTGCATCGTCATATGGTCCGAGTATGCCTGAAGGATGAACCACTACTGCATCCAGCCCGTTTTCAGCCGCAAACAAAACTGCCTGCGTAGCCAGGGCCTTAGTTTTAGCATATCCGCCTGTGACTGTATCAGGAGAAAAAGTATCTGTTTCGGTTATAACAAGCCCGCGGCTCTTTTCAGGCAGGGCGTGAACCGAACTGACATACACCATACGGCTTACGTTGTATTCTGTGCAAAGCTTCAAGACATTTTTTGTACCATTTACATTGACATCGTACATTTTGGGCGTAAGTTCTCCCGAAATGTCTATTATTCCGGCGGTATGGATAAGTATGAGCTTGCTGTTGCCCGTATCTTCAAAGAGCGGGCGCATGGAATCGGGCTGTGTGACATCTCCCTTATAGTAGGTTGTGTTTTTAGTATTTTCGGCGCTTTCGGAGGGCAGAATAAGACCGCGCGCCTTCTGGTTCCTGCTTTCCAAGAGTTTTATTATGGTACTTCCCAAATGACCGGCGGCGCCGGTTATTATATACAGTTTTTTCATTCAGCATCCCTCCTTGGATGAACATAGTGTTGATTTTCTTCTACACTTGTATTATAATCATTTGCAGAAGAAAATACAATTAACATATGGTAGCTATTCTATTAATAAACCGACAGTTTGTACATGAACTGTTGAAAGGGGCCGGTTATTATAAAAAAGTTTACAAATGACCATCGCATTAGGGTTACTCGCATGCTTATCCGCAAGAGCTTTACAAAGCTGCTGAGCTTAAAGCCTATACAGAGCATTTCTGTTAAGGAGCTTTGCGAGGAAGCGGGGATAAACAGAGGCACCTTTTATACCCACTATAAGGATTTATACGACCTGCGGGACAGCATAGAGGAGGAAGCGCTTGATGATTTTAAGGAGGCCATGAAGCCTTTGCTGGTCGAAGACGGACCTAATCCCGTAAAAGTTACCGCTGGCATATTTCAATTTATTAAAGATAATTCAGACCTGTGTATTGTTACACTAGGCCCTTACGGAGATAAATTGTTCCTCTTAAAGCTGCTTAATATCGGGCGGCAGACCTGCATGGACAGCTATACCAAGTATTTTGAAAAGGCGTCCCCTAAAAAATTAGAATATTATTATGCTTTTGCCAGTATGGGCTGCATAGGCCTGCTGCAAAAATGGCTGGACGAGGGAATGGTTGCGCCGGCCGAAGAAATCGCGCAGGCTGCTGAGGAATTTATGACGGGCGGGCTAGAGTATTTAAAATAGTTGTTTCTTACTATTTTACATGCTGATGCGATTTTTCAAGCAGAAATAGTTTGATAAAAATACTGATAATGCATTTAATTCTTTTAACGTCATTGTTCAAGGAATTTATAGCCAAGAAGTGTTCAATTTACATGCCTGCTTTGTTGCTTTCATTCTGAGCAGAGTCGGGCGCGCGTAGTTCAAGTGACTTTAAATTGGCGTATATCAGGTAATATTCCACTATTGAAATTTAAATATTTGTAAAATGGACTATTTTTGCTGCAAAGGCCGAAGGCGTAAAGGGTTTATGCCGATAGCGGATAATACTGAAAACATGCAGATTTGCAGAGGACTGAGGCCTATTATCTTTTGCGCCTTTATTCTATGCCCAGTATCAATATCCCCTTTAACGCATATATTAATTTATAAGAATTTGCGGACTCTTTATAATTCAACTTTTTTAATAGAGCGGGAGAGAAAAGTATGGATGTAATAGTTATAGGCGGAGGATGGGGAGGAGTCGCCGCGGCGCTGGAGGCTGCTTCACTTAAGGCTGAAACGCTGCTTTTGGAGCGTACGGATATGCTGCTGGGTACTGGCTTGGTAGGCGGGATTATGCGGAATAACGGTCGTTTTACTGCTGCGGAGGAAATGATATGTTTAGGCGGCGGCAAGCTGTTTTCACTCATAGATGAAAATCTGCGCCATAGGAACATAAGCTTTCCCGGACATGAACACGCCTGTTTATACGATGTTACGTTGCTTCCGCCCAGAGTAAAGCCTTTTTTGGAAGCGCATGGGGTAAAGGTCCAGTTAGGTGTGCGAATAAATGGCGCGTGTGCCCGGAATGGATTGGTCAGCAGTATATATGACGATGGGGGAAATAGCTATCAGGCGGATATTTATATTGATGCAACGGGAACAGCGGGGCCGCCTGCCAGCTGTACAAGATATGGAAACGGCTGCGCAATGTGCGCGCTGCGCTGCCCGGCTTTCGGAGGCAGAAAGAGTATAAGCTCAGATATGGGCATTTTGGAATATGCCAATACCAGGCAGAACGGTACGGGCGCTTTCAGCGGCTCCTGTGAATTGCTTAAGGAATCTTTATCAGAGGATATAATAAAGGCCCTTTCGCGTGAAGGTAAGCTGGCCGTACCAATACCTGAAGAATTAAAGCATGATTTGTTGTCCTTTAAGGCGTGCAGGCAGTATGCACTTGAAGAATACAGGGATAACGCCGTATTGCTGGATAACGGCCACGCAAAGCTTATGACGCCGTATTTTCCGTTAGAAGAGCTTCGCAGGATTCCCGGATTTGAAAGGGCGGTTTATGCCGATCCGCTGGCAGGAGGCAGAGGCAATTCAGTCCGGTTTACTGCAATGGCGCCCAGAGATAATTATATGAAATCCGAGACTGTAGGAAACCTGTTTTTTGCCGGAGAGAAAGCCGGGCCGCTGGTGGGGCATACAGAGGCTATAGTTACAGGGACGCTTGCGGGCTATAACGCTGTACGCACGCTTTGCGGAAAATCTCCTGCCGCTATTACCGAGCAGCTTGCTTCGGGATACGGTATCAGTTATTCTGACAGACGCAGGAGGGAGGATTCCTCTGCCCGCTTTACCTTTTCGGGCGGAGAGCTGTTTGAGCGGCTGAAAGAAAAGGGGATGTATTTAACAGATAAGCAGGAAATATATGACCGGGTCAACAAGCTGGGTCTATTAAATATGTTTGGCAATATGGAACTTTGATTTTCTTTGGCATTAGTGTACAATGAAAGGATAATGCGCTTCAGCCATGATTTGTTTGTTTTCTGCACTATTCTCGGTCATCGCCCTCATCTCTGTGTCCTCCTTCGTCTGTCTTGAAAAACAGGCAAATTGCTGATGGCTGAAGCCTGTAAAGCTCAAAATGATTGAATTTGCGCCCCTGCAAGACACAGATATGACATGTACTGGGCGTATATGAAGCGAAAGTAAAATGGCCGAGACATAGTTCCGCCTTTTTGACACCATTATACCTTGTAAACTAATGCTAGATATAAGTTCCAACATGAAATCTTCATAGTATATTCATTAAATATAGCGTTTAGTGTACAGGGAATAAAGCGGTCTGCAAGGGATGATTTTGTATTACTGCCGTATCATTGACGCCCGTACACGGCGCCTAGAGGCTTTATGGGGCCGGCCTGTTCATTTATGACCCGGTTATCACAGCTCTTGTAAATTTGTATGTTTGCAAGGCAGATGAGGGAGACGGGAGCGTGCGCCCACTGGGGATAACGCAGAAAACCGGCAAATTTTCCGGCCGAAGCGCCGTATCTTTGCATACTGATATATTTATTTGTAAGGGAAAGGCTGCTTTAAAGAAATAATTCAAGGAAAATTTAAAAAATTATAATTATTCTCTTGATTTTTGCTTGCATTATTGATAAAATTAAAGCAAGCGTTAGCTATATTATCTTTTTGGGAGGAAATGAGCTTGGACATTACTGATGTTAGAGTTCGCAAAATTGCAGCGGATGGGAAATTAAGGGGTATTGCTTCCATAACCTTTGACGATGCTTTCGTTGTTCATGACATTAAGATAATAGAGGGAACAAACGGGCTTTTTATAGCCATGCCCAGCAGGAAAGCGGCGGAGGGCGACTATAAGGACATAGCTCATCCTATAAAAACCGAAATGCGCGAGCATATAGCAAAGCTTATTCTTGAAAAATACAATTCTGAGGAATAAGAGATTTTGCTTATATTTTGTCGGTTTGCAGTTCATGCTTTTAACAGGCTTTTGTAAGTCTTAAAAAGCATGGATGGTATTATTTTTGTTTTTTTAAAGTAAATGGCGGTTGTTCAGACGGAAAAATGCATTATTTCCGTCAACGGCCGCTGTTTTAATTTATGGCTTTATATAACGATGGGGTGGGGCGGCGCGCGATTTTGCCGCCTTCCAGGCGGCAAAATTTAGCTCAAAAAGCGCTGACCGCAAAGCCAGCTTTGCGGTCAGCGCTTTTTGAGCCTGGGCCCGGCTGAAGCCGGGCCCGCGCGCCGCCCCATGTGCTTTTGCGGCAAAACCGGGATTTATGGAAACATAGTGAATAACAAATTGTGGCCATGCTGTCCCGCCTGGAATATAATGATATCAGACCAGAGAAGAAGGGAGATGTTGTTTTGAACAACAATTATATACTGCAGTCTGATAAAGATATGCTGGGAGACAGCAATCTCAGCATTGATGTAGTTCGCGTTTCAAGCGGCGAAAATATAGATGATTTTCCTATAGCTATGGCGTATGTTCCCTGGCAGAAATGGAATGAAACCTATTCGGCGGAAGAGGCTTTGGAAAAGGGCACTGTTTTTCCGGAGCTTTATCTGCCTTTCAGAGGGAAGGGGGGTGGTTCCTGTGACTCTTAATGAACGCCAGACCATGCTCAAAAAGGTTCAGGCAGCCAGCTTTGCCCTGGATGATTTAAAACTTTATCTGGATACCCATCCTACAGATAAAAAAGCGCTTAGCGCCTTTGCAAAATACCAGGATGAATATGAGAGGGCCTTGGCGGAGTATACCGCCAAATACGGCGCACTGACCGCCGATTCAACCAAAATAACAAACAGATGGTCATGGGTGGATAATCCGTGGCCTTGGGAACTGGAGGGTTAAAAACATGTGGACGTACGATAAAAAGCTTCAATATCCCGTTAAAATCGCCCGGCCCAATCCGGCTCTGGCAAAAGTTATCATTACTCAGTTCGGCGGCCCTGACGGAGAACTGGCGGCCTCTATGCGCTATCTTTCTCAGCGTTACTCCATGCCCTATAAGGAAGTTGTTGGAGTGCTTAACGATATAGGTACAGAAGCCCCTGAAATGTTCCTTTCAGGGGCTAACGCTTTTTTTGACGCTTTTGCAACCGTATAGCTCCATTTCATAGGAAGCAAATTCAGATACACATCAATGTTGTCCTTATCATTGACAACCATCTTATCTAAAATGTGCTTATAAAACTCGTCATCGTATTCCACGCCGCAGACAATTTCGTTGATAGCATCTCTGATTTCCTGCACAAGCTCCTGCTGCTGCCTAATCATAGCCTGCTGCTTGTCGATACTGTCGATAACCGATTGCAGCTCGGCAATTTCAGCATCGCACTTAGACCGTGCCGCCGAAAATTCATCTTTGCTTATATCCCCAGACATATAAATGTCAATCAGTTTTGTACGCTTATCTTCGATAGTTGCAATCTGGGTTTTCAGCTTTTCAACATCTGTGCCTGTTGTATCCATAGCGATAATGGACTCTATAATAGAAGTAAGATTTTTCGTGATTTTCGTCTGTCTGAGCTTTAATTCCTTTGTTACAAGGAACATAATATGTGTCGCATCTTCATTGCGTATGCTTGCTCCCGTGCAGCCGATTTGATTTCCTGCTTTGTCAGTATGGGGGCTTCCGTGTTTTGCCGCTTCCTGACACCGCCACGCCTTATATTTGCTGCCGTCTTTTCTGGTTTTATATCTTGCCACATAGCTTGCGCCGCAATGTCCGCATTTGATTTTACCCGAAAACGGATAACGGTTGCTGTGCTTCGCCTTGCCCTCTTGCGAAAGGGAACGCTCATCTAAAATACGGTTTGCTTCTTCAAACAGCTCACGGGATACAATCGGCTCGTGATGGTCTTTGATAATCACAAATTCCTCCTGACCTCGATTGTATTTCTTTTCGTGAGAGAGAAAATCTGGCGTATAGGTCTTTTTCTGCACCAAGTCGCCGCAGTATTTTTCGTTGCGGATAACACGGAGAATAACGGTATTCTGCCATTCCTTAACACGCATAGGCTCAATACCTTCCTCCCGAAGCTCACGGGCAATGACATGAGTTCCTTTTCCTTCGTTCACAAACTTATGGAAGATAAGGCGTACAATCTTTGCGCCTTCCTCATTGATGGTCATTTTTCCGTCTTTTACATCATAGCCGAGCATACTGCGTCCAAACACAACGCCTTGCTCCATCTGGCGCTTTTGTCCCCATTTGACACGCTCAGAAGTCTTGCGGCTTTCCTCCTGTGCTATCGAAGACATTATCGCAAGACGAAGCTCCGCATTGCCGTCTAAAGTGTTGATGTTGTCATTCATAAAGATAACGCCGACGCCGTGCTTTTTGAGGTCACGGGTGTAATATATGCTGTCGAGCGTATTTCTCGCAAAACGGGAAATCTCCTTCGTAATTATCAAGTCAAAGTCGCCGTTTTTCGCACAGGCTATCATTCGGTTAAACTCTTTACGCTTTTTTGTGCTCGTTCCAGAAATGCCTTCATCGGCAAAAATCTCATACAGCTCCCAATCTGGATTGCGCTCGATATATTGCTTGAAATAGCGCTGCTGGCTTTCAAATGAATTCGCTTGGTCTTCATTATCCGTGGAAACACGGCAATACGCAGCTACACGCTTTCTTTTTTCAATTATCTTGCGTTCTTCGTTTAAGCGTTCATATCTGTTCATTGAAAACTCCTTTCCCAGTAAACCGAGCTTACTGTATTTGCATTATAGGAAAAGCTCTGAGGGATGTCGAATGTGCAAATCTTTGATTTACACTTATATATGTAAAAACGCCAAGCAGTCAAGCTCGGCGTTTACTTTTTTTGACTTCGGCTGTATTGTTGTTCAAGCGCAGTCAGGCAGCGTTCCCTTTGAGTTCCCGTCAACAAGCCTCGTTTCTCAAGGGAAAAAAGGATTGACTTCTGAACATTTAATAGGAACTTTGCGTGTTCCTGCTCATTCAATTCTGGAACAGGGTCGCCGATATATACAAACTCTCTATGCTTCAGCCGCCAACACCTCCCTCGTTCTCAATATATGAGCGATTGCTTGTACCGTATAACGAGAGGGTTAGTCCTTTTTATCAAGCCCAAGACTGATTAAAAGTGCGTTGTCGGCTGTAAGAATTTGCTGGCTGTCAAGCATTCCGATATGCTCTCTCAGCCGTTTCTTATCAATCGTGCGTATCTGCTCCAACAGAATAACAGAGTCTTTGCTAAGACCCTCAAAATCTTTAATGGCGGTATGCGTGGGCAGCTTTGCCTTTGTGCGTACTCGGCTTGTGATAGCGGCGATAATGACCGTAGGGCTGTACTTGTTGCCTGTATCATTGGAAATGATAAGTACAGGGCGTGTCCCGCCTTGCTCCGAGCCGATAACAGGATTTAAGTCGGCGTAGTAAATATCGCCACGCCTAATTGTTCTTTCCATTATGTTTGACCTCCTATCTGGATTTAGGCAGACAGACTCTGCCTATGTAGGCAGCCAAACGCAAGGAAGTATTTAAGGTCGGGAGAGTATAAACAATTCTCTGTTTCCATAGACCGCCTTGCGTTCGGCTTTATGATAGGAGCACTTCAATTTGTCCTCGACACCCCGAAATGCAAAGGGAAATCGTCAAACGGTCAGCAGCGAACTGACGCCACAGGAGTTTCACCCCAACTGACGGTCTGCCAGAGCCGCCCTCATTGCCTGCGACGGTATTATCACGCTCGGACTGTGACTGGACGGGAGTATCATTATCCTCTTTGTGGGTTACGGCGAAATCGGGAGCTGCCCGATATTTTGAGTAGGTATTTGTCGCTCTCTGTCTTACGGCAGGTCGTGGCGTACCTCTCGACACGCTTATGCTCATCACAATCGCAAAGAGAAGGTATTTGACGAATGACTATTCGGTTGTCAAGGGGCAGTCCTGTTTTTGCCACACAAAGGAAAACAGGGTGTGAGGATTTTGTCCTCTCACCCTGTAGCCCGTGGGGAACTGCGATTTTCCCCTCTAATCAAAACATTTTTTAATTTTTTCTTTGAGCCTGTCCAATCGCCTGTAAACAGCTTTCTCCGTAATGTCGAGAGAATGAGCTATTTCACGGGTAGAATAGCCTTGTATTTTCATTAAGGCGATTTGCAAGGTCAGCTTGTCCACCTTAATCAAAACCTGATAGAGCTGCTGATTTTCGATACTGTCCAAAAAGTCCTCAATCGTCTTTATTTCGGACTGCTGCGTATCATCTGCAATTCCCTCAAGGTATGTACCCGCTTCCTGCATACGCTGGTAATACCGCCTGTCTGAATTGAAAATCGCCCAATCGTGGGTGCGGAGCGTTTCAATGGTGTTTTCATCAACGCCGAGCTTTCTCAACTGCTTTTCTTCGGCTTCTTTCCAGAGCCGCCATTTCTTTTCTTCTCTGGCTTTGTTGTAAGCCATACTGATTTACCTCCAATCTGAATTTTTTTGAAAAATCCAGATTGAAAGGCGGCGAACGGCAACCAACACCAGATATAGGCTTGTCTTTTGTTACGACAAATAACGACAAACAAAAAACCGCAAAGGTAGTCATACCTTTGCGGCTATAAGCGATATAAACTCTATTATGTAGATATTTGACTTCTATTTCGAGGGCGTAAGAGTGCCACGAGCAACTGAGGATTTTTTTAACAGGTTATCCTCACTTAATCGTGATACTATGTAAGGTAACTGCTGCTTCTGATAAGCAGCAAGGCGGTCACGGCAGACCAGCGCATAAAAAATCCCTCCAAACTCAAAACGGGTTTAGAGGGCGTTGATAATTCTGTTCGGGCGTGACAGAACAGCCCACCAAAGCACCGTTTTTTTATTTGGTGAGCTTATCCAAATATAAGAGAAAGAGCCGATGCCTGTGATTACTCACAAGGTCATCGGCTCTGCGTCTATGCGTCTGGCTCTTTGATGACGGTTATTTGTAAATGCCTTGCTTCAATTAGCGTTTCTTGTTTACATTTCGGACAGTAAAGGGGATAGTTTATCAAAACTGTATCTTCTCTAAGCCTGTCACGGGTTTTATTCCCGCAAACAGGACATAGTATCCATTCTGTATTCATAGTTTTATCTTTCTCTATACTTATCCGTTTAATTAGCAGCAACTTGCAAATCGCCTTTCCTCAATCGAAATATCACATCAGCCTGTTTTGCAAGCTCGTTCGAGTGAGTAACGATAACGACGCACTTGTTCATCTGATGAGCGCACTCCTTTAGGATAGCGGTTACATCGGCTGCGGTATCTTCGTCAAGGTTTCCCGTCGGCTCATCAGCAAGGATAACTTTTGCGTCAGAAGCTAATGCACGGGCAATCGCCACTCGCTGCTGTTGACCGCCTGATAATTTCAGCACATTCCTTTTGCTTTCCTCATCTGTAAGTCCGACACGCTCCAAAATAGGAAGCGGCGGCAATTTAGAAGTGAGAGCTACATTCTCTTTTGGTGTTAGATAGTCAATCAGGTTGTAGCTTTGGAAAATAAACGCTATATTGTTTTTACGGTGGGCGGAAAGCCCCATTTTTTCAATATCCTGTCCGTCATATAAAATCTGCCCATTTGTGGGACTATCCAAGCCTCCCATCAAAGAAAGCAATGTTGTTTTTCCACACCCTGACGGACCGAGGATAGCATACATTTTTCCTTCTTCAACGGAAAGGTTTATACCTTTTAACACCTTTTTCTTATTTTCATAGGCGTACACAACATTTTTTAATTCCATAATATTCATACTGAGTACCTCATTTCTTTTTGTGTAGTTGTATTAGCTCAAAATTACCCCATCTGCGACAGTATTTGTTTCGGCTTAAAGCGCAGGGCGGGTATGCAGGATACGATTACTGCTATAATCAGCAGGATACCTCCTATAACTGCCACCAAAGCGAAATGCTGCGGTGTGACGACTACATTCTCCGCCGTCTTTCCAAAGAGAGTACCAAGCGTTCCCGCTACCTGTCTACTGGATAAGTAAGCAAGAGGGAATGCGACAACTGCTATCAGCGCAGTTTCAAGTATATACTGTAAGATAATCGAGGGCTTTGCGATACCGACAGCAAGCAAGATGCCCATTTCTCTTTTCCTGCTCCGTACAGACATCGACAAAATCAGTATAATCAGCACCATACTTACCACTGTGATGACAACGATAAGCGTAGTAATCAGTGTTCCAGTATCAGAAAGGGAACTGGAAATATTTTGATACACCTCATCATTGGAAGTTATCTTATAATTGTTCCAGTTGACAGAGGAAATGCCCTGTACTTCTTTGATAACGCTGTCTAACTGTGCAGCGTCTGAAACATAGTAATATGCTTCTGAAATGCCGTCGCCATCTTCGCCCCAACCTTTTATCAAGCCTTTCGCTGCTTCCATACTGCAAAAAACATAGTTGGAATAGTCATAGTAAGACGAGTCATCATACATATTAACTGCGTCGTCCTTGTCGGCTACAATGTCGAAAAGACCGACAATTTCCATATCTACCGCAGGAGTATTGTTCTCAGGATAATAAATACCCGTCACGGTATCTCCGACTTTCAAATTGTTTCTGTCTGCAAGCTCCTTGCTGATGATAACACCATTCGACATATCATCTGTGATATGTTTACCCTCTACCAATTCAAAACGCCCAGATAAAAACAGTTCGTGATACTGAGAATTGTAAGAGCCATAGCAATAGTAGCTGAAATTTTCTACTGTTACAAAAGCCTCTCCCTTATCATTAAAGAAGCGGGGTAAGGTTATCAGAGAAGCATCGTAGCCTGCAATGCCGTCAACTGCGGCAATCTCTTTTATCATATCGTCCGTCATAAATTCCTGCGTACTATAACCACTCGTCCAACCGCCAGTAGATATGTCACGCTCCACCGTGAAACTTGCTCCCGTTGTCCCACGGACTTCCTCTGCCTGTTCCTCCTGAGCATCAGCGATAGCAAGTCCTGACAGCACCAGCGTTGTAATGGAAAGAAGCAGGCAGAATATGAGCAGCGTCTTTTTCCATTTTCGGACTGTATACAGAATTGCTCTTATTCCTAAATTCATTGTTTGCCTCCTAACTCATTTGCGATAAAATGTTCTTTGGTTTCATTTTCATAATCGGATATGCGGCAAGTGCAGTGGAAGCCAGACAAAGCACCAATCCAAATCCCCACACAAGCGCATAGTCCTTAGCTGAAACATCTACGACAATTTCAGATAATCCCAAGTCCTCGGCGGACGGTTGCTCTGTATTTTCCGCTTCATCGGTAAGCTCAACCGTTTCATAGGTTTCTGCTGTAACCTGTGAGAGAAGCCTGCTACCAATCTGGTCGGAAATTGCCGAGCTTGCTCCATAAGAAATAAGCAAGGCTGCTACAGCCACAATCAGAACTTCCAATAAATACTGCATCAGCACAGCACCTTTTGAAATCCCCATTGCCAGATAAACGCCCGTTTCGTGGATACGCCCACGCAGCCGCAAAGTCAGGAACAGGGCAAGTACCAAAAAGCAGATGACAGATACAACCGCTATGGCAATAAAAACGATATTCTGCAAGCCTGCAAGCGACTCTTTTGCGTTTTGGTAGTCGTTATCATAGCGGGTCAGCGTACAGTTGTCCCAATTCACACCTTCAATTTCCTCAACTTCTGTCATAATGCGGTCAAGCTCGTCAGGGTCATTCACATAGAAATCCCCATACTGTACACTCGTTTCTCCATCTGTCCCATAGAGCAGATAAGACACAGTAGAGAGGTCAGTAAACACAATGTTATCGTATAAATCATAAGACGGAGCGATACCGATAGAGTCCTGCTCCTTTGTGTTCGTAAAAATCCCTGCCACGGTTGCACGAATACTGCGGTTTTCGTCTGTGACATCTGTAAGCCGCATAGTGTCACCCACAGACAGACCGTTTCGCTCGGCAAATTTTTCGTGGATAAGTACACTGTTTTTATTTGCTGATGTAATGGCAGTCCCTTTTACCAACTCAAAGCCGCCGTCTGTAAAATAACTGTCGTTGTCTGAGTTCGTATTTGCCACAATTCGCCCTGCATTTTCATAGCCTTCGGGAACCTGAGCCGCATCTTCCGTGTTAATTGCGAGAGGTCTTCCGTCTGCATCAGAATAATTTGCGTAAGAATAAGAACGAAGCGTGTAATTGCCACTCAATCCATCTATGGATAAAATCTGATTTAGCATATCTTCTGTAATGCCCGTTTGAAGCTGCTTCGCATTGATAGTAAAGTATCCCATCAGCGCCTTTTTAATATTAGCGTTTGCTGTTTCTGTTGCAGACTGAATAGAAAGACAGGTCAGCATCAGCGTTGCCATTACAAGCAAAAAGGCAAGCAGCGTTACTGTTTTTCCTTTCTTTCGCACTAAGTACAGACACGCCCTTTTTGCTAAATTCATTTTTCAGCCACCTCGTTTTTTCTGTGATGAATACTCATTTGTATATAAGTCACTTTTGCACCTCCTGTTTTTCATATCGTTATGTGCGCTCAGGTCTGACTGAGGACATCATAAAAATACGAAAGAAAAGTGGAGTTGAGGTGGAGTTGAGGAGTATTTTAGGTGGAGCAGTCATTCAATGAAAAACCGAGAGGATTTCACAAGGAAAACCTCTCGGTTGTATAAAGAGATATTGCTATTTAATCTGGAGCAAGAATTTTCATTTACTAAGATGCTATTGTCCCATTCTATTGAAAGACAGCCGTAAACAGTACACCATTTTCAGTGTTCTCTATTTTATGAGGGATACCGTGGTGGTCGAGTATTGTTTTTGTGATATACAGTCCCAATCCGCTGCCTCCGCTATTCCGATTACGGGATTTATCTACCCGATAAAAAGGTACAAAAATCTGTTTCAAATCTTCCTCCGCTATATGAACGCCTGTATTTTCCACAGAAAAAACGCCGTTTTTTAATGAAACAGTTATCACAGCACCCATCGGAGAGTAAGCAACCGCATTGCTGATAACATTGGAAAACGCCTTTTCGAGCAGCCGCCCGTCGCCCTCGTAATGAAAGTCTGGCTGTATTTCCATATTCAGCTTCATTTCTTTATCCTCAATCCTGCCGCTATTATTTCGGCAAACCTTTTGAAGCATCTGGCTGATATTCAAGTCCGAATGCACAAGCTGAAAATCGCTTCCGCCCATTCTTGCCGCCGACAGGATTTCTTTAATAATATGCTCCATATCATCTGCGGTTTTCAGGCAATGGCGCAAATAAGTATCTCTGTCTTTATATTCACCGACCTTGTATATCATACCCTCCAGTTCGCCCTTGATGATTGCAATAGGAGTTTTAAGCTCGTGGGAAACGGAAGTAAAAAAGTCAATCCGCATCTTCTCCTGTTCTCGTTCCTTTTCAATATCCTGCTGTAGCTGCTCATTTGCTGTTTTCAGACTATCTAATGCAACGCTTAAACGCTCTGACATTTCATTCAGGCTGGCTGCTAAAACTCCGATTTCATCTTGCCGTTTCACATCACATTTCCAAGTCATATCAAGTCTTGTCATTCGTTTCGCAACGCTGCAAATATCCACCAACGGTTTTGAAAAATAGCGGGAGCAGACGAAAGCACCGATAACGGAAATGAAAAGTATCATAGCTGCAATAAATGGCAGGAGCTTTATCAAAATATCATACGACTGGCTTACCGCTACAAGGGAAATGATAGCAGAAAGCTGGTAAGTCCGTCCGCTCTGTACGAAAGTTGCCGAGCAGCTCATCGACGGTGAAGATGATGAAACAATTTCTCCGTCCTCCATATTTGCAAAATTCACAGAGAATACATTGTTATTATTTTCGTCATTGATTTTAACGGTGGCATTGTTCTTCATAGAAAACTCAAGTAAGCTGTCAGAGCTTGCTTCCCAACCGTCCCTTTCCAACATCTCAACCATATCATAAAAGTCTGCCGAAACCTGATGTTCAAGCTCTGTCTGATAATTTTTCGGCAGGAATATCATCACCATACTGTAGATGATGATACAGCAGCCGATGAGCAGTACCATCATACTGATAAAAGTTTTTGCTTGAATGCTTTGGCTAATTCTCTTTCTCAATTTTATATCCCACCCCTCTGATTGTATCTATGTAATCCACGCCTAATTTTCTGCGGATATTCTTGATGTGTGTATTCACAATCTTTGCATCGCCAAAGTAGTCGTAGCCCCAGATAGTATTCAGCAGGTTATCCCTTGTAAAAACACGCCCTTGATTTTCCAATAACAGCTTCAATATTTCAAATTCTCGTGTCGTGAGAGAAATGTTTTCTCCATTCACAAGTACAGTAAAGCTGTCGATGTCTAAGGAAATGTTCTTGTAATGTATTACTGTGTTCTCAGTCTGGTTTCCCTGCTCCGTGCGGCGCAATACGGCTTCAATCCGACGCATGACAAGGGGCATTGTAAATGGTTTGGTAATATAATCGTCTGCCAGTGCGTCAAAACCTTTTATCTGGCTGTCATCATCGTCCCGTGCGGTCAACATAATAACGGGTATACTGCTTTCTTTTCTAATCAATTCGCAGACTGCAAAACCGTCGATTTTCGGCAGCATCAGGTCAAGCAGCACTAAATCGGGGCTGCACTTATGGAATTGTTCAATTCCTTCAAGTCCGTCATCTGCTAAAACTGTGGTATATCCTGCGTCCTCAAGGAAGGCTTTAATAATATTTTGTATGGCTTTTTCGTCCTCTATAATTAAAATTGTTTTCGACACGATAAACACCTCCGACTATAGTTTATCAAGGGAAAGTGGAGTTGAGGTGGAGTTGGAAGATTTTTTACGCTTCCTTTTTCGGGCATCAGAAGGTTTTTTTGCGTTTTTCGGAATAAGCCATACACGATTTATATTCATAGCGCCGTCAATACGATTTTCCTTACAAAGCCGTTGCACCCACCTGAGAGATACTTCCCACTTTTCGGCAGCTTCCTGTGCGGTCATATAATCAAACATTTTAGCCCTCCTAAATGGTTATCGGTGTTGCATACATTATAGCCGTTTGAACGAACTGTATCAAGTGTGCAAATATGAATTTTTACCTCTCTTTATAAGAAGTGAAATATCTTATAGTCGGCATTTTCACATCGTTTAATAAGAAGCCACAAATCCATACAATATAATAAGATAATTATATTGGTACAAGGTGGTGAGCTTATGGACGAGAGAAACAACGATTTTGATTTCGATTTTATGCCGATAGGACAGGCGATTAAGAAAGCCCGTGAAGCAAGAGGAATGACGAGAGAGCAGCTTTCTGGAATAATCGGCTATGCTCCCAGACACATTCAATCTATCGAGAATGAGGGAAAGTATCCAAGCATCGAGCTGTTTATTCAGCTTATTACAATGTTCGATGTTTCGGTTGACGAGTACATATTTCCTAATAAAAAAGTCAAAAAGAGTTCCGTCCGCAGACGCATAGACGCACAGCTCGACAATTTAGATGATAAAGAACTGTCCGTGATTGAAGCAACTGTAAACGGACTATGTAAAGCAAAAGAGCCAGAGGAATAAAATCCTCTGGTTTTCTTTTGCCCATTTTTAATAAGCAGGGATACCGTAGCCGTAGATAACGCTGCTGCCGATAGAGTAGCTGTTCTGTCGGCAAGCATCGCCTGAGTTACCTTCAACGGTATAGACCGTTCCGTTTTCCACACGCTCTACAATACCTACATGGTCTGTAAGACCGTCGCCTTCCCAGTCAAAGAAGATAATGTGTCCCGTCTCTGGCGTAAAGCTGCCGTCCTGCCATTGTCCTCTCTCCATAAACCATTCAGAGCCTTGTATGCAGCCTGCAAATTTTGGAATAACGCCGTTTTCAATATAACCGCACTCGTTAGCGCACCACGAAACGAAGCAGGCGCACCACTCGACACGGGAGTTGAAGCCGTACCACGACCAATAGGGCTGACCGCCTATATTACCGACCTGCGATAGAGCCACGGTCACGATTTCGCCGTCGCCTACGGAGATGCCGTAAAGCACCTGCGACCATAGCGAATTGTTTTCATCGGCAAGTAATTCGGATAACATCTGCCGCTGCTCATCGTCAAAACCGTATTGGTCTGCCATTTCCTCGGCTGTTTTGTGGCTGACTGTGATATACAGGTAAGTCCGTGTTTGGGTGGTTTCGGTCTGGACGATATTTCCGTGACCGTCATCTGTTTCGGTTATCACGGTTTCGGTCTTGCTTTCCGTTCTGGAGCTGATTTCATTCATTTCCCAGAATATATCCGTCAGGAGCTGCTTTTTATTATCGTCCATTGTCGCTACTTCCTGCGGGTTGTCTGGGTCTGTGGTAGTTTTGACCGAGTAAACCGCAAGCACCTCTTTCCAGACGGCACGGCTTCCCGACATTTCCAGAACATCGTAAGCTGTATCGCTTTTGATTTCATCAAGGCGGGTGTCATATTCGGTATTGATTTCTCTAACCACGGTTTGTATTGTCATTCCGTTTCCTGAGTCCTCGCCAGAAAAGAAAATACCAAATACCGAGCTTACGAGCAGACCGATAAGGCAGATAACCAAAATGACAACAACCGCAACCCAACCGCCCGCCGCAATCGCCGCAATTAACGCTTTTGTTCCTGCAATAATCGCCTTAACTGCCGCAATCGTAGCTTTGACCGCCGCTTTCACGGCAACAATCGTAGCCTTCGCCGTGGCTCTGGCTGCCTGTGCAGCTCTCTGAGCCGCTTTTACGGAAGCCTTCGCCGCCGCCTGTGTTGCTTTGGCGGTATGCTCGGCAGTTTTTATCGCCGCTTTTGAGGTCGCCTGTGCGGTTTTCACGGATTTTTGCGTAGTCTTTACCGTACCTTTTGCGGCTGTTTTTATTGTCTTTTTTCCGCTTCGGGCAGTCTGCTTGATGGTCTTTTCCGCCTGATTTGCGCCCTTGACCGCCTTATCTGCGGAATGGCTGACGATATTGCGGTAGGTCTGTACGCTGTTTCCAGACATACGCTTCTCGGCGGCTTTAGCGGCTCGTTTCTGCTTGAAATCGGATAGTTTATCCTTTGCCTTAACGATATTATCCTTTGTGGTTTTGACCGCCTTTTGACCCTGCTTGTTGAACTGATGAACGCCCTCGTCCGTGATACGCTCCGAAGCTGCTGAAACCTTATCGGCGGCATATTCGGTGGCGGAGTTTTCATCAGCGTAATAGCCCTGCTCCGCCTTGTCCTTTATTTTGGAATAAGCCGACTTCATACGCTCGGAAGCTACCGCAGCCTTGTCAATGGTCTTAATCGTACCCTTGACCGCATCTCTGGTTTTTATATCAGCCATAGATAACCTCCTTCCCCAGAAGATTTGCAGTCAAAATCAAGCTGTCTTTTTTGCGACCACCACAAGCCTGCCATTCTGCGCCGAGTATTCACAGGTAGAGAGTGTGATGAGCCTGTCGCCGTATTCTGCGTTTACGCCTGTTTCATACAATGCAAGCTCCTTGCATTTTTCAATGTAGGCGTTAAACTCGTCCTCGTTTTCCGCATCGACAAAATCATAGTAGCGGAAGCCCTGAGAGCTGTACGCCACAGTCTTAAAGACAGCGACAATCTCATATTCGCCACGCTCCGTAAGGGTATCAAATTGAATGGTCTTGTGTTCCTCATAGAAGCTCTGGGATTTGTAATCCTCCAAAGCTCCGAACATCTTGCCGCCCTTAATGTGATGACCGTAAATGACAAGGTTATCGCTGCTTGCAAGGTCGCAGTTTTCCTGAATATACGGCGTTCCCAAGTCGCTGTATTCTTTATCAAAGTTGCGTTTCAGATAGTAGTTCGGCTCATTCGGCGTCTGCATCACGGGGTAATTGACGGTTGTGCCTGCAATGGAAAGCCAGCCGACCATATCCGTGTTTTTCAAAAACAGTTCGCCGTACTCTGCAAGGACATTTTCTTCCTCAGTCAAGGGGACTTCTGGGGCGTTACTGTCCTCTGTCTGCGCCTGCTCCACGATTGCGGCAATTTCCTCAAAGGCTTCGGTCTGCTCGGCTTCGTGGGCATAATGGTCGTAAATGTGATAGCCGCAAAAAGCCGCCGCACCTAAAAGGCACACGGCGGCAGTAAGGCAGATGAATTTTTTATAATCTTTCATAGGCTTTTGTCCTTTCTTATCTTGAAATTTCCGTCTGCTTTTGGAATGACAGAAGATGCCTGCATAAAAATAACGCCCACCCGTAAAGGTGAGCGTTACCGATTGCGTTATTCGTTTCAATTTTAGATACAAAATGCGGCGTAGAGGGGAACAGTCTTTTTATTGTCCTCAAAGCCGAAGTTTTTTGCAGAGAGCTTGATGGCGTAAGCAGGCTTATAGGTTTCCATATAGACCTTTAAGCTCTTTGCTCTGGTGTTGTCAGCCGATTTTACTTCAATGGGGATAAGCTGACCTTCACGCTGAATGACAAAATCTATCTCAGCCCCACGCTCGGACTCCCAGTAGTAGGTCTTGTATCCGTTAATGGTAAGCTGCACATCGACATAGTTTTCAGCCATACCGCCCTTAAAGTCGTTCAGCTCCTCGACCATATAGAGGACATCGTTTGCCGCTAAGTCTTTCTTTGCACAGAGCAGCCCCAAGTCGGAAACATAAATCTTGAACGCATCAATATCACGGTAATTCTCCAAAGGCTTCTTGATTTGCTCCACCTTATACACCTGTGAAACGATACCAGACAGACAGAGCCATTCGATAGCGTTTTCAAACTCGGAAGCTCTGCCGCCTTTCTTTATCAGCTTATACTGAAAACGGGTATTCTTTTTTGAAAGCTGTACCGTAATGTTGTCATAGGCAAGCCTTGTTTTCTTGATTTCGTTCACATTGTTGTACTTACTCATATCGTTGAGATAGCTTGCGAGTATGGTGTCCTGCGTGTGGCGCACAAGGATATAGTCCTTTGTCTGTGTGAACTGCAAGACGCACTCAGGCATACCGCCCACAACGAGATACTGCCTGTAAAGCAGCATTGCCGCATCGTGCAGGGCAGAGGGCATCGGTGTATCGGTTTCAAAACACTTTTTAATCTGCTCTACAAGAGCGTCCTCACCTAAAGCCCGCATAAATTCCTCCATATCCATAGGATACAGGGTTTTCATATCGACCTTGCCCACAGGAAAAGAGAATTTCGCCCTGCCTACCGCCACGCCGAGCAAGCTGCCGAGAGCTACAATATGATAGTCTGGAGCGTCCTCACAAAAGTATTTCAGAGAAGTTAAAGCCCGTTCGCAGAGCTGTACCTCGTCAAATACTATCAGCGTCTTTTCCTTTACTATTGTCTGACCTGCAATGTGCGATAAAATGGGTATCAGATAATCAGGGCTGATATTTTCCTCAAAGGTTTCGTTCAGCTTTGGATTTGTTTCAAAATTGAAGTATGCCACATTTTCATAGTAGCTGCGTCCAAACTCTAAAATCGAGTAGGTTTTTCCGACCTGCCTTGCTCCCTGCAAAATCAGGGGCTTGCGGTGTTCGTTTTCTTTCCACGCATCCAAGAAGCTCATTATTTTTCGATACATTGCCAGACCTCCTTTAAGGTACTGAACATAGTATAGCACATGTTCGTGTAAATATCAATGATTTTTGACTGATTTCTAACACTAAACTGCATGAACTTTCTTTTGAGCTTCTCAAAATTCGACACGAACACCGTCAAGCCCTCTTTTTTACACCTCCCCGAATTTGGTAGTCATCAGCCTGTAAAGCTCCGTATTCCGTGGGAACTTGTTGATAAACGGTACAAGAGAGCTGCCGACCTTTAATAGTCCCTGACCTGCGCCGACATTCGTAATATAGCTCATCTGAAGGTCGGAGATATTTAAGAGCTTGGCAAGCTCAATCCTGTCGGTGGACGCCTGATTGAGCATAATGATAAATTCGCTGTTGGCAAGCATCGTCCTCGCCGTATGGCTCTGCAAAAGGTCGTCCACATTCTGCGTAATACCCGTACAGTACGCACCGTATTTCCTCACACGCTTCCAGAGCGTAAAGAGGAAGTTTGCCGAGTATTCGTGCTGAAAGAGCAGATAAATCTCGTCAATGAAGATAAATGTGTTTCTGCCTTTCGCCCTGTTCTGCGTGATACGGTTTAAGATACTGTCAAGAACGACAAGCATACCGATGGGCTGCAACTGCTTGCCTAAATCCAAAATGTCATAGCAGATAAGGCGGCTGTGCGTATCCACATTGGTATGCTTTGCAAAGGTATTCAGAGAGCCGTCCGTAAACAGCTCGATTGCAAGGGCGATTTCTTTCGCTTCTGGCTCGTCCTGTTTTAGCAGTTCCTCACGGAAGTCCTGCAAGGTGGGCGGTACGCCCTGATAGTTGCCCTGCTGATAGTGGCGGTACACACTTGCCGTACAACGGTCAATAATCGACTTTTGCTTCGCACCCAGACTTGCGCCGCCGATGAGCTGCTCACAGAGGGACAAAATAAACTCCGATTTCAAAATGACAGGGTTTGCGCCGTCACCGTAATCGGAGTTCATATCCATAGCGTTGATATGGTTTTCGCTCGTTGCCGAGATGTGAATGACCTCGCCCTGCATAGCCTTTACAAGCGGGGAGTATTCCCGTTCAGGGTCGATGATAATGACATCGGCATTTGGGTCTGTGAGAATGATATTTACCATTTCTTCTTTCGCCGTAAAGGATTTTCCTGCGCCAGATACGCCGAGGATAAAAGAGTTGCCGTTGAGCAGATGGCGGCGGTTTGCGATAATCATATTTTTGCTTATAGAGTTCTGCCCATAATATACGCCGTTTTCGTGATGGATTTCCTGTACTCTGAAAGGAATAAACACAGCAAGGCTCTCCGTTGTAAGAGTACGCATCGCATCAATCCTGCGAACACCAAACGGCAGGGCGGTATTCAGTCCGTCCATCTGCTGATATTTCAGCACCGCAAACTGACAAAGGTGCTTTCTGGCTGTGGTAAGGAGAGCTTCCGTATCATTGTCAAGCTGTTCCTTTGTTTCCGCCGTATGCACCATTGTCAAAACCGCAAAAAGCATTCTCTGGTCACGGGTCGTTAAATCGTCCAAGAACTCCTTGCTTTCCTTGCGCTGCTGTTCAAGGTCATAAGGAATGACCGCCGAAAAATTGTTGTTCTGATTTTGCTTTCGCTGCCAGTTCGTGATGTTGGTTTCCACACCCAAAAGACGGTTTTCCACTTCACGCACGGCTTCATCTGTGGGTACGGGGATAATGTCAACGGACATCATCATATTGCGGTTAAGCTCGCAAAGCTCCGCCACCATACTGTCTTTGATATATGCCGCATATTCACGCAGGAAAATGACACGCCCATATCTGTCGCCCATACGGAAATAATCCTTTTCAAACTCAAAGGTATCGGGGCAGATAAAGTCCTTAAAATCGTGACCTTTACGCATTGTCTGCTTCAGGTCGAAATGGAACGCCGTTTCTTCTCCTGTGCGGTAAAAGTCGTGGAAAATACGGAGCTTTTCTTCCGCTTCAAGCTCTACGCATCTTGAGCCGAGCCGTGCAAAATGGGAAATCAGGTCTGCGCCTACACGGGCAAAATAATTCCTCGCTTCCTCGATATTCTTTTTGCAGACGGAAACCGTCACATACTTATCCTGCACGATAGAATTCGCTCCCGTTGCTTTATCAAGCAGCATTTTGTTGTATTCCTTACGGTACTTATCCAGTCCGTCCTCCGCCATAGGAATTAAAATGGTCTGCTCAAAATCAACCTTGTTGAGCCTACGGTTGTTGACCGTGATTTTTGTGGTTGCGCCGCTATCGAGAGAATTGAGAAGCTCCGAGTATTCGAGGAACATCGCTTCTTTATCCTCACGGCTTGCCACGGAATAGTTTATATCCTCAAACTTAAAGGTCTTTGCATATTTGTTACTGCCGACAAGAAAAATGCCGTCCTCCCAGATAGTCTTAATCGGGATAATCGCCTGCACCGATTTGGGAACGACAAACTTTTCCTTATCCTGCTTAAACAGAGTTTTAAGAGTTTTCAGCATTCTTTACCTCCTTGCTGCGTTTTGCTTTTCTTGATTTTTTCGTAGGGGCAAACGCCTTTTTCGTGGTTTTGAATTGTGGTTTTCAGCGTTTCATAGTAGAGATTGTCGGGGTTAAACATCAGCTTTTTCGGCATCAAAAGCTCTGATTTAATCCACGCCCATACAAATTGCTCTGCGGTCATACCGTTGTACTTGACAAAGCCCATTACCGCAAAGGGCGCAGCTCCGAGAATACACACCCAACTAAGCGTTTCTATTCCGAAATACGGACGGAGAATAAAATACAGCCCTACTGCTACGCCGCAGGCAAGTAAAGAAAAAATGAACTGCCGTAGCGACAGTCCAAAAAACATACTCTCCGTGTAATTGCGGATTTCCTTATTTATCTTGACTTCCAAAAGTTACACCTCCTTATCGTTCCATACCGCTTTTTTGTCTGGACTGCTTTTTGCGGGACAGATATGGGATATATTCTTCTTCACCCGCAATAATACTGAACTCCGCTTTCAGAAACGGATGCGTTTCCTTTTCCTGATACTGACGGATAAGTTCAACAGCACTTTCCTTTGTAGCGGTGCTTCCTTGCTGTACTCCGTCTTTAAAAACATAAAACCGTTTCATTGCTTCCTCCTTATAAGCCCATCATTTCTCTTACAACACGGTCTGCCATTTTGACCGCACCGACCAAGACGAGCATATTAAATACCAGCTCTCCGATATAGCTCCATACCATAGATACAGGCGCAGCGTTCGGGTCAACAGCAGGGGGCGAAGCCGCAAAGAGTGAGAAGATGATACAGGCAAGCACAATGATTGCGCCCTCCAGACAGACGGCGGCATAAGACTTGATAAAGCTCTTGCCGACACTCTGGCTCGGCTCTCCCGCAAAAGTGGAAAGAGGGACGGGAGCGATTGCGGTATATAGATACAGGCGAAAAAATCGTCCGTACACCGACATAATCATAATGAATGATAATATCGTGATGAAAAGTCCGCCGATGAGAGTGACTGCCCATAGGGGAATACTCTCGAAAAATCCACAGTCCTCAACAGCCGTGACAATTTCCTGCGGCAATACCGTCTGTGCTGCCGAGCCGAAGCCTGCGGCGTTCATAATGGTTGATATTAAGCCCTGCACGATGTTAAACAGAGCCATCATCAGTTCCAATCCGTAAGTCACGATGCCTTTTGCAAGGGCAAAGCGAATAAACAGTTTCAGGGCGTGTTCGGGCTTTTTCACCTCTGCGAACGAGCCGCAGGTTTTCATCACGCCGACAACAAAGAAAAGCACGAGCAACGCAAGTCCGATTGCCTGTACTGCGCCGTGAATATTTACGATTACATTCCAAATTGTGCCGCCCTTAAACTGCTCTGGGGATTGGGTGATGAGCTGCCATATTTCCGATAGCTTATCGTTCCAAGTCTTGAGTGCGTTCTCCAAGTTTTGCACAATCCAATTATCCGACATTTGACCACCTCCTTAGATAATTGGATAACGGGAGTAAATCCGCAAAGCGGATCTGCCCCCGTTATCTTGTCTTGTGTCAGTTCCTCATCAGCCTGTAATGAGGGTAAGGATTTCTTTTGCAAAAGTAATGACAACGCCGCCTGCAAGGGTCAAGAAGCCGTTAGCTCTCTGGGACGGGTCGTGGGATTTGAGGGACAGACCAATCTGCACAATACCAAAGCCAAGCAAAATCATACCGACAGCACGGATTAGACCGAAAATGAAGTCGGACAGATTATTGACTACGGTAAGAGGGTCGCTTGCTGCAAAGGCGGTCACAGATGTGCCGACTACCAAAGCCGTTGCCATAACCGCCACACAGTAAAAACGGAAGCCCTTTTTTACCTTGCCAGACATCGGCAGCTTTACGGTTTCCTTGTTTTCGTTTTTCTTAAAAAGTTTCATAAATAAAAATCCTCCTTTAGATATTAAAGATTTCTTCCAAGTCCTCATTGGAGAGAAGTTCATAGGAAGTGCTGACAGCTTTTACGCTTACGGCGTTCTTCGGAATATCGCTGTCAAACACAAGGGTTGCGACAGCCTGTGTCGGCTCACCGTGGATATACGGCGGTTTACCTCCGTCGGTTGTCAGTCTTACATTGGGGTGCTTCATAATGTCGTACTTAAAGTCCATTACAGGGCGTTCCCCACGAACGAAAAGAAGTGCGTAGCGGTTATCCATCATCCGCACTTCATCGGGCGTCATCAACTCACGCCCAGATATTTGATAGTTGGTTGAGTAGCTGCCGCTTCGACCCTCGCTCTTTCCGTAAGTGTTTGTATCAATCGTTTCCTTGCCTAAAAGCTCCGACACATATTTGTGGGTCGATTGCTCATTACCTCCCAAATACAGAAAGGAATCGCAGTTGCCGACAATGCTTTCCCATTGCTTTTCAAAAAGAGCTTTGAACTGCGCCAGATTTTGCAGGATAATACTGACCGATACACCTCTGGAACGCATAACGCTCAAAATCTTATCGAAGTCATCAGGCAGGCTCACATTGGCAAATTCGTCCATTATGAAATGGCAATGCACAGGCAGGCTTCCTCCGTATTTGTGGTCTGCCAGATAGAAAAGCTGCTGAAATAACTGCGTATAAAGGATACTCACCAGAAAATTAAAGCTCGTGTCGTTATCGGGAATGAGAGCGAACAGAGCAACTTTCTTTTCGCCCAAAGAGGGCAGGTCAAGCTCATCGGTGGCGGTAAGCCCCGCAAGGCTTTCAAGGTTGAACTTTTCAAGCCTTGCGGCAAGGGTAATCTGGATACTCTTTAAGGTCTTAGCCGAGCCTGAGTGATAGTCCCTGTAATACTTCAGGGCAATATGCTCTGGGTTTACCATTTCCAGACGGTCAAACAGTTCGTCCAGAGGGCTTACATAGCTGTCATCGTCCTCACGGACTTCACCCGCACGAAGCAGCTCCATTACCATCGGGAAGTTTTGCTCATCGGGCGGTGCTTCATATTTCAGATAGAATACCAACGCCAACAGAAGCATACTTGCCGCCGTATCCCAGAATGGGTCTTGCGACTGTGAGCCTTTCGGAGTGGTCGCCTTGAACAGATTGGTCACAAGCCTTTGCACATCATTGTCATTCCGCAGATAAACAAAGGGATTGTAACAATGGCTGCGGTGCATATTGATAAGGTCAAGGACACGCACCTCATAGCCTTTCTTTTCAAGCAGTCCGCCCACATCTCGCACGATTTCGCCTTTCGGGTCTAAAATTACCATTGAGGTGTTGCATTGCATTGCGTTCGGCTTACAAAAAAACCTCGTCTTTCCTGCTCCAGAGCCGCCGCACACAAGGATATTCAGATTTCGGCGGTGCTTTTTCCCGTCTAAGCCTATGCGGACATTCTGGGTGAGCAGCTTATTTGCGGACGGGTCTTTATCACGGTATTTCTTGTTCAAAGTCCCCGCATCGCCCCATTTAGCCGAGCCGTGTTCCTCACGCCTGCGGTAGTTCCTGCGTGTAGAGAAATAAATGCCGATACCCATAGCGTAGGCAAGCAAAAAAATAAGGACAGTCTTTACGCTGTCCTCACACACCGTTATTTGAAACGGATTGCCCATTGCCACGGGCAGACCTCGGATTATTTCAACTAAACCTCCACCCACATAGGGTGCTGTCATCAGGGCAAGCCATACAACAGGAACAATACCGCAGACAGAAAGGATTAAGCCCGTTTTTTTGTCATCGTTCCTCATTGCACCTGCACGGAACAACCTTGACCTTTCTGGTCGGTGCGTTGGCTACCTTGTCAATCAGCTCATCAACAGGCTCGGTGGGGCGTTCCTCCTGTATCTGCCGATTTCTCAGGTTGTTGAGCGCATTGATAACGATATTTTTATCGTACTTATCAAGTGCGATATGGTATCGTTCTTCTTTCATAAGCTGCACCTCCGATTAGCGTTCCTGCTCTTTATTCCTTGCAGGCTTGTTTTTCTCCATACTCTTATACATATCGTTCTGGATTTCACCCAGAACATCACGCATTGTACCAAGCTCTCCCTTAAATACCTGCGTATCCATTCCGTCATACTCTCTGGGCAGTCTGGAAAAATCAAAGCCTTTGGTATCCACGCCGTAACGGGAGCTTACCATATAGGCAACGCAAAAGGATTTGAAATCGGAAGTATCACGGCTCTCATTGTACTTAAAGTCATAAACCGCCGCAGATACTTCCTTTGCCATACTGATAAACAGCACTTCCTCAGAGAGTCCCTTTTTGACAAAGATAGTCTGCTGAGAGCTGTCATAGTAGGCAGGCAGTTCCAAGTCATCAACAGGAACGCAAGGCACGGGGCTTGCGTCAATCAAAGCCGATACAAGCTCACGCATAGATTTCTGCTCCTGCGGCTGCATTCTCTCTTTTGCCGATGTTTCGGAAATGTCATATACCACTTTGGCGTTATAGGAAATACCTTTTGTACCGTCATCACGGGTATATTCCTTGCTCGGCTCAAGGATAACAACTTTCTGTGCGTCCTTGTTCACATAGACACGGCTCTGCTTCCAAGTATTGTAGTCTTTAAGCTGTGTCGCTTCGGGCATCTGTGCAGATACCAAAATAGCGTTTGCAACCGAGTAACGGTCAAAACGCCCCTGCACATCAAGATACTGACGGAAGCTGTCGCCGCTTATCATCATTTCAGCGCAGGTGTTGTCAATCATCTCATAAGCTTCCTTGCGCTGCGCCTGTTTCTGGGCTGCCCATTCCGCTTTATCAAACGGTTTGCTGCCGCCGTTAAACACATCATAAATGCTCATTCTGTTTTACCTCGTTTCTTTAGATTTGGGTTTCTTTTTCTTTCTCTGGGGCTGCTTATGCTCGGTCTTGCCTGCGGGCTGCTTCTTCGCCCTGTCAGAAGCAGAGCTTTTGTCCAGGGCAGAAGAAGTATCCGCTTCCTGTTCTTTTCGGCTCTCCTTGATTTTCCGCAGTTCCTCTCTGACGGACGGTTTTTCGTCCTTAGTCATAGTAGCCCCCTCTGCGGACTTCTTTGGCTGCTCTGAGATAGGCTCGGACTGAGGGGATTTTTCGGTCTTTGCCACTGAGGGGTTTTGAGCGTTTTCCTCCTTTTGAACAGGCTTGCCCATAAGCTCATCGAGCAGCTTATCTTTCTCAGCTTTTTCCTGTACGCCGATGTCTGGCTCTGGCTGACCTGTTTTTTCATCTTTGGATTTCTCGGTTTCGGTCACAATAGAAGCGGTGGTTTCCGACGCCAATTTGAAGCGTTCCGCAATGCGGCTGATTTTCGATGCGTCCTCCGCACGGGCAATCACATCAACCTCCGCATTAGGGTCTTTGTTTCCTCTATCCGCAAGGACGCAGTAAAGTACGCCGTATTTTTTTGCCTCCTGCGTAAACTTTTTCAGGTCGCAGTTCTTTACGGTAAAGACTTTCAGCTCCTTTCCAGAACGGAGCATATTGGTAAGCCTTGCCTTGCCCTTTGTTTTCTTTTCCTCTTTCAGAATGGAATAGAGGAGAACGGCGATATTCTTCGCACCTGCACCTGTGATTTTGGCTGCGACCTCAAAGCCTTCCAAGCTCATTCGGACGATTTGCTCTGCCGCTTCGCCGCCTGTGTTCATTCGTCATCAGCTCCTTTCGTTGTTGTTCTTCATCTGCCCGTATGGTGGAAAGTTTTTCTTCGAGAGTAGCGTTACGGGCTTCGATACTCTCGCACAGTCTGACCTCCTTTCGGATAACGCTCAGGCGTTTGGATAAATCGGAAAGCTGTGACCGTATTGCTTCCTTTTCTTCGCCGCCTGTTTTGCGGGAGATAGAATAAAGTTCCTTGCGCTTTTGAAGCAGGTCGGTTTTTTCCGTTTCCAAAGAGCCTTTATATGACAAGAGCTGCTCTACCGTATCAATGCGATTACGGCACAACAGCCTTGTTTCCTGTGTGATAGCCTCCATTTTCATCAAGTCGTCTTTCAAAAGATAATGAAGCCTTGCATAATTCTGTTTTTTGTTTTTAGGCAGGATACCGAGCTTGTAGCAGTAGTGCAGATACAGTCCCCGCAATCCGCCGATTTTTTTAGCTCCCTTTAGAGAGCCTTTGACACGGAACACCTTGACCGTCCTTTGCGGCTCGGCAAATCTGGAGAACTTCACGGCGTAGGAGTTTTCGCTGATACGCTCCATAATCCTCTCATTGGTATATTCCTCTCCGAGCTTATACAGCCGCTTCGGGCGTTTCCAGCCCTTGCCGATGACCGTCCAATATTTGCGGTTTGGGTCAAAGCTCACACGGTATCCCATTTCAGCCATAATGCGGTCAAAGTCTTTCAGCGTGAAAGACTTGCTGATAGCTTCGTCCACCGCCTGCCGTGTGACATTATCTCTCGTAGGCATACCGTTTTTCTCAGCCTGATATAAAGCGTATGCTTTTTTCTTTCCGCTTGGGTGTTCAATGACGGACAAAGCATACTCACGGCACAGTTCATCGGAACGCTGACGCAAAAGACGCAGGTTTGCTTTGTTGTCGTGGTAATGCTTACCGTCTGCGAATGAAACGGAGTTTACGACAAAGTGGTTATGCAGGCAGTCGGTATTCAGGTGTGTGGCAACGATTACCTGAAATCTGTCGCCCCACATCTTCTTAGCAAGTTTTACGCCGACCTCGTGCGCCTGCTCTGGCGTGACCTCGCCGTGCTTAAAGCTCTGGAAACCGTGATAGCAGACAATCTCGCTTTCATCGTTCCATTGCGCTTTTGCAATCATCATTTCATCTCTGGCGGTGGTCGGGTCGCAGTTTACGCCTGTGACAAAATAACGCTGCTCAGTCTTATCCTTGTTGGTGGCATATTCCATTACATCGACCATAGCCTGCAAGTCCGCTTCGGTGTATTTGGGATTGGCTGTCTTTTCGGGATTTTCCGCATAATCTATGGGGTGGTCGAGCCTGCCACGCACATCCCATATTTCACAGACCGCCATTACGGTGCTTTCCGTGGAAGCAGATATTTTTTTCGGACAGCGATTTGAAACTCGTGCCACCGTCTCGCTTCCTCTTTGAGCATCGGAGCGTCCACAAAGTTCAGGGCGTTGGCTTTCGCTGCAAGCTGATTGATACGGTTGCCGATGGCGGACAGCTCACGCATTATTTTGTAAAACTCTGGGTCAGGCTTTTCGCAGAGCCGATAGCCTTTTACCATTCCTCTCAGGAACGCTTCTTTGGAGCAGCCTGATTTTTGAACGAGAGAGTAGAGCTGTTCGGCTTCCTCCTCAGTCAAACGGAAAAGTATCTGCACATTTCGTTTTCGCATTTTTCACTTCCTCTCTTTCGGCAAGTCGGTTTATCTGCAAGCAGCACATAATCACGATGCCAGTCAGACCGCCGAGCATTACGCCGATGATGAAAAATATAAGCTCAATCATTCTTAAACTCCTTTCTGCCTGTGGGGTATTAGGGGTCAGCCCCTAACAAGCGAATTTGGATAACCAAATTCAGTGCTTGGTAAGACATTACTCGCCGCACTCTTCCTCACACATACATTCTCCGCACACGGGACAGAGGTACGGGCAGTCCGAACAACGCTCGTCCTCGTTTGCTTCTTCTTCGTCGGTATTCTCAGCACCGCCCTCACAAGACTCATTGATTTTGGCTTCGCCGTAGACAAAATCCTCATCGGTAAAGTTGATAAGGTCGGTGTCGAACAGGATAATTTCAGTCTTTGCCTTTGCCTGTTCTGCGCTCTCCGCACAAACGGAGATGGTCTTTTCATAATGGGCAGTCAGGGTTACATCATACTTTTTCAATGGTTATTTCCTCGCTTTCAACATTTAATTTTTTGGTTTGTCGTGTTATTCTTCGGGTCAAAATCTGAGGACAATCAACGGGCATCACTCCTTTCACGGCTTGAAATCGGTCTTGCAATTCCCAGATAGGACAACAAAAAATCGTTGAAGTCCTTACCGACAGGCGGCGGCTCATCAACGATTTTGTAGTCTTTCTGCAAAAGTTCTTTGAGGGCGGCGGTACAAAGCCTGCCCGTTCTGTCATTGTCCAGATGCAGAAAAATAGTCTTGATATGGGGATTTGCTTTCAAAAAGGTGGTTAGGGCTATGGGGATTTTGCTTTCCTTAATCTCTTTCTTAGGCTGATACACACCCGAAAGAGAGAGCAGATTTTCCGATTTATAGTCCTTTCCCTCACACTTTAGATAGGTGGCGTAGGACAGTAAATCAATAGCGGCTTCAAATAAATGCACGGTATCACTCGGTTTGTCTGCCAGAAGCCGGAACGAATACCGCTTGTCGCTGCCAGAAGCGTCGCCCTTAAAAGAGCTTCCAATCGTGCCACGGTAGGCGGCATACTTGGGTGTTCCGCTTTCGTCCTTGCCGATAAACACGACATTGTGATACTTGGAGCTTTCAAAAATTGTACCGTCCGCAATACAGTCCTGTATGATTGAAAGGTCAATCCCACGCCCGAAAAGGTACTCGGTCACTCGGTTGCAGTCCTTATTCTTCGGCGGTAAAAGCAGTTCCTTCGGCTCATCTTTTGGAACAGGGACAGGCGGCGGCTTCCAGTCCGCCGTGATACCTGTAAGCAGTTCTACGGCTTCCACAAAGCTGTGTTCCTTAACCTTGATGAGATAATCAAGGGCAGAAACGCCGCCGAAACCTCTCGACCACCAATACCATTTGCCGTTGGAAATCTTCAAGCTGTCGTGTTCTTTGGTGCAATATACATTGCCTGCCACACGCTTCAGGTTGTTCGGCTCATACCGTTGCAGATAGGACAGCAAGTCCATTTGCCGTGCCTGCTCAATCACGGCAGGGTCAAGCTGCACATAAGGTCTGTTACTTCTCATTCAATAAAATCACCTCCAGAAATAGGAAAAGCCGAGGGATTTTCCGTTAAGAAAACCTCTCGGCTATGTAAATCATATTCAATTTGGCTTTTTAACAAGTTTTACTTTAAACCATATCTTTTTACCAGCTTATTCATTTCATCATCTTTAAATGATTCTATCCGTTCCCGTAATGTCACATTTCCTTCCATTTTATCCAAATCTAATCCGTGCTGTAGCATCATCTCAAGAATCGCATTGTTCTTCTCATTGATTGTTCCTATTGCGCTCAAAATAGGAGAAAATCCTCTTTTATCATTGATGTTTGGGTTAGCGCCTGCTTCCAATAATACTTCTATTGCTTCTAAGTAGTGTCTTTGACAAGCCCTATGAAGATATGAGAACCCTTTGCTGTCCTGAAAATTTGGATTATCGACCGTTTTGAGCTTTTCCAGTAAATCATCCGATTTCTCAACACCCAGTCTGAAAAATATTTCATCTCTATTAAACATATTTGGATACATTTTTCTATATCCTCTCCATTTCAAATTTCAATTTGTTGTTCTTTTGTTTTTAATTATTATACGACTATTTTGTGGATTTTTCAACCTTTCACCTATGTAAAAGCGGCATCAGCTTCACGCCAATGCCGCAACGGGTTAGAGAATACTTAGCTTTTTAAGGTAGCTGACGCAATCAATACAGCCTTTGAAATAAACCTCTTTCAGCCCTAAACCTGCCATCTCGTTTTTGTATTTCAGCACCTCGACCAAAGCGGTGCAATCCTCCTCAGACAGCCGATAGGCACGAAAAACCGCCGCTATGGTATTACCCATGCGGCGGCATACATACAGTTGAATGTTTTTTAGCAACTTTATTCGTCTACGATTATCGTTTCGTCAGTTACTACAGGCTGGTTATTCTGAGTACCGTTATAGAGATCTGGGATGCTAAAGAAGATAGCAATAAAAATGTTTATCAGAACGATTACTGCTAGTATAATGGCAATGATTTTCCAGATACGGCGTGATCGACGGTTTTTAATTGCAAGCTGCTCATTTATTCTGGATAGCTGCTCTGCAACATCGCTGGTAACATTTTCATTTTCAATTTTCTCCCCTAACAATTCGCTGACAGATACCTCTAATATCTCAGCCAGACGAATTAAAGTATCCGCATCAGGAACGGATAAATTTTTTTCCCATTTAGAGATTGTCTGTCTGGCTACATGAAGTCTGGTTGCTAGTTCTTCCTGTGAAAAGCCTTTTTGCTTTCTTAAGGCTTTTAGATTTTCACTAAACATTATGTGTTGCCTCCTTGGATTTGATAAGTCAAAAATAGCACGATAGCTATTGTATGGCAAGCAATGCAGATTAACAATAGCGCAACTGGTGATAACAAGGGCTTTTTGCTATTTAAACTACATAGTTTCAATGAATGTGCGATAGTCGGTTGATTTCAGAACACAACTGGTTAAAAAGTATTTCTGATTTCTTAATATGATTAACAGCAGAGATTTCTCCCTGCCGCCCTCTATCTATACAAAGATGATTTCCTTATTCACAATCTCCATTGCACATGACCGTATGTTATTCATTCTTTGTGTCCATTCCAAGGCGTTTTCCGCCTTTAGCTGCTCTGTGATGTCCTGCGCCCGTTTCATCTGCTCTGTGAGCCTTTCCATGCGCTCCTGCGCCTGCCTGTCAATGTCGGCAAGGTAATTGTTCAGC
>OJMH01000945.1_pt1 | contig 33232 bp, 20 predicted proteins | sample 1597111 | NCBI WGS metagenome assembly OJMH01 (sample SAMEA2452115, study PRJEB22498) | human gut metagenome | reverse complement strand
AGCCACAGGTACTTGGTCCGTCTGAGCAGCGGGTTGGAGCGGCCTTCCGTCTTCCCGGCCTTGTCGACGGCCTCGTTGGCGTGCCTGGCCACGTGGAACCTGTCGACGATCCGCCGCGCATGGGGCAGATGCTCACGGATGCCCTTCCGGAAGCCCAGGCTCATGTCGCAGGCGACCAGACGCACATATTCCGGGACCCCGTTGTGGTCCATGAAATCACGCGAGAACCGTTCGACCGTGGCCGGGTCCTTGCCCGGCGTCACGTTGATGACATCGTGCTCCACGAGATCGGCGACCACGGTGATGCAATTGCGGCCCCTGCGGCTGGTCTCGTCGATGCCGATGGCCTCCACACCCATGTAGTCCTCCAGCCTCCTCGCCTCGTCGACGTAATGGGCGACGGACCGCCACAAACGGGTGTCGGTCTCGTCCAATTGCTCGGCGAGCGTGCTGACGGGCAGGTGGCGGGCCATCTCCACGGCCCACGCCTCGAACAGGAGCGTGAACCCGCTGCCGGGCCTGGCCCACGGGGCGGGCACCGGCATCACCCCGCACCCAAACCACCCACCACAAACAGCGAAAGGCCAAAAATTAGTGACGAAACACGAAACACCGACTTGACTAAAAACACCGCCCGCCGGGGCATGGGTCAGGCTATCCCGCCTGTGCTCGTGGATGATACACTCGAGGCTCGAACCCGTGAAGGAACCCGCCCGTCTGGTCCGCCGCCGCTTCGCCGAGGTCGTCGCGTACTTCGAGCACCCGTACGCCAACGCCGTCCTCGAGGGCGCCGACAGCGTCGTCCGGAACGTGAAGAGACGGGCCTGCGGCTTCCGTGACATGGACTACTTCGCCACCATGGTCTACCTGACCTGCGGCAAGCTCGACCTCAAAGCCGTCACCACCTCCCCCTCAGTGAGAGTTTTTTGCAAATTGGCCCGTACCCGCACCTCGTCACAGCTTGTATAATCACGATTATACTAATCGTGATACAATAAATCGTGATGCGATAGAAATACGCCGGCGTATGGCATAAAGGAGGCGGGCAGCATGGCATTCATCGGACGAGACGATGACCTCAAGCAACTGCAGGAATGTTTCACTGAGCGTAGGGCACAGCTTGTGTTCGTCTACGGCCGCAGGCGCGTGGGAAAAACAGAGACGCTTATTCAACTCGCAAAAGACAAGGAAACCTTATTCTTCGCGGCGCAGAATGCCACTAAAGATGAACAGCTGGCATCGTTCTCCCGTCTCATGTTCGAGGCGGGTGCCCCGGGCAAGGATTATCTGAGTCAATATCCTTCTTGGGAAAGGGCGTTAACCGAGTTAACCCGGCTGCCAGAGCCGAGCGATGGCGGCCGCAGGCTTGTGATATTCGATGAGTTTCCTTATCTGGTCAAATCTGATCCGTCATTGCCGTCAGTGCTACAGAATCTTTGGGACCACACGTTGCGTCATGCAAATCTGATGATTGTGATTTGCGGCAGTGCCATGAGCTTCATCGAAAAGGAGCTGTTGGGAGAAAAATCGCCGCTATATGGTCGTGCGACCGGCATCCTGAAGATGCTGCCGATGCCATATTGGGATGCAGCGCAATTCTTCCCCAACTATAGTGGCGAGGATAAGGCGCTGGCCTACGCAATACTGGGCGGTATCCCGCGTTACCTAGAGGAATTTGACCCAGATGAGACCATAGACGCAAATGTCAAGCGGCATATTCTGAGACGCATTGCTCCGCTATACAGCGAGGTTGAATTTTTGTTGCACGAAGAACTGCGGGAAACTGCGAAATATAACAGCGTGATACGGGCGATCGCGCTCGGCGCAACTTCGCTGAATGAGATCGCGACACACACGATGATGGCAAACGCAACAGTATCGTCGTATCTCGCCAATCTTATGGAACTGGGGATTGTGGAACGTGAGTTCCCAGTCACGGCGAAGCCTAAGGAGCGGGCGAAAGGTTCGCGTGGGCTGTATCAGCTGAGCGACAATTTCTTCCGATTCTGGTATTCGTTTGTCTTTCCGTATCGTTCGGAATTGGAGCGGGGCGATGTGGAAGGCGTATACGAGCGTCATATCAAGCCGGTATTACATGATTTTGCCGGCAAACCGTTCGAGGGTCTGTGCCGTGAATGGATGTGGCGTGAGAGTGCTGCTGGACGGTTGCCCTTCCGTGCGCGTGCGGTTGGCCGTTGGTGGGATCGTCAGGATGAGATAGACGTGATGGCCGTTGACAATGCGTCTGATGCTGCCATTGTGGGCGAGTGCAAATTCCGCAATGCGCCGGTGGACCGTTCCGTGCTGAATCTACTGCGAGACCGTGCTGCGCGAACCGGTATCGGCCAGCGAACATACCTGCTGTTTTCGCTCGGCGGTTTCGATCAATCACTGGTCGACGATGCTGCGGCGTCTCAATCCGACGTTCAGCTCGTCGGCATCGATGAGCTGTTTCATGAATAAATCCCATTTGCGAATAGCTCTCACTGAGTGCTCATCAGTGAGAGCTATTCGCAAATGGAGCCTTACTTCTTCGCCTGAGTGATCTGGTAGGCGGCGAAGAGAATGGCGAGCCAGATCACGCCGGCGATGACGGCGATGCGGTAGCTGGTGGAGAAGCACATCAGCACCACGACCAGCGCCAGGAACGCCAGCACCACCCACGGGGTCACCTTGGCAAACGGCAGTTTGAAGTGAATCGCGTCCAGTGCCTCCTGGCCGCTCAGACCGGCCAGCTCGGAATCCTCGGGAGCGCCGCCCGCGGCGACCACCTTACGGAACTTCATTTCGGTGAGCATGATCATCGTCCAGTTGATGATGCCGGCAATGGTGGCAATCGACATCAGGTAGTTGAACGCGAACTCAGGCCACACGAACACCACGACCACGGCGATGGCGGTGATCGCGGCGGACGTCAGCACGCCGGCCACTGGCACGCCGCGCGAGTTGAGCTTGCCCAAGTAAGCGGGCGCATTGCCCTGCTTGGCCAGCGAGTACAACATGCGGGAGTTGGCGTACAGGCCGGAGTTGTAGACGCTCATCACAGCGGTCAGGCACACGAAGTTCAAAATACCGGCAGCCGCGTGAATGCCCACGGAATCGAAGATCTGCACGAACGGGCTGGACTTGCCATCGATGGTGTTCCACGGCACTACGGCCATGATCACACCCAGAGCGCCGATGTAGAACACGAGGATTCGCCAAATAATATCATTGGTGGCGCGCGGAATCGTGGTCTTCGGATCCTCGGTTTCGCCGGCGGTGATGCCGATGAGCTCGGTGCCGCCGAAGCTGAACATCACCACAACCAGTGCCATCAGCAGGCCGGTCCAGGAACCGTCGGAATTCTGCCCCATCAGGCCGTTCGGGAAGAAGCCGTTACCCACGGTGAACCAGTTCGCGAAGCTTGCGCGCACGCCGGATGCGGTGGGCAGGACAAAGATGATGACGGCCAGGCCGCCGATAATCATGGCGATCACGGCCACAATCTTGATGATGGCGAACCAGAACTCGAACTCACCGAATTTGGAGACGCCCAGCAGGTTGGCGGCGCAGATGATCACCAAGAACACGGCCGCCGACACCCATGTCGGAATCGCCGGGAACCAGTAGTTTACGAATTTGCCCACCACGGACAGCTCAACCATCGAGACGAGGATGTAATTGAACCAGTAGTTCCAACCGGAGATGAAGCCGGCGCGCTTGGACCAGTAGCGAGTGGCGTAGTAGCTGAACGCGCCCGCCTTCGGATCCTCAACGGACATTTCGCTCAGCGCGCGCACGATCATGAAGATTGCGAAGCCGCCAACCAAGTAGGCGAGCAGAATCGAGGGGCCGGCCAGCGCGATGGATTCGCTGGAACCATAGAACAGGCCGGTTCCGATGGCGCCGCCCAGTGCAATCAGCTGGATATGACGGTTCTTCAGTGACTTGCGCAGCGTGGCCGGCACCGGCACGTCGTCGGTTTCGCGCGGCTTCTTAGGCGCATCAGCAGTACTCATTGTGCCCTTCTCTCACATTTCTTGGGTTTTGGCGCACGCGGGGCTTGCCGCGATGCGCAACGTTCGTTATTCTATGCCGCCGTATCGTCTCAGAAATGGTCAATCGTCTATTTGTGCGCTATCGCAAGCGCGGGCGTGGGCGCGGCCGGTGAGCAGGCGAAGCTATAGCGAGCGATGCTTATGAAACCGCACGCTTCACTGAGTTCACTGAATTCACCGTGTTCACTGCGTGGCAGGCATACACATGGTGAAGATGGTGTGGGACACCGATTCGGGAGAGGCCGCGAGATCGGTGGCGAGCCAATATTGCAAAAGCCCAATGCTGCCGGACACGGCGAATCGCATACGCATCTGCGCCTCGGCTGGGTAACCCGCCGAAGATTGCAACTGTTCGCCTACGCCGCGCTGGCTGTAAATCAATCCCAGCAGCTGCTGCTGGAAGCCGATATCCGCTTTCGGGCTCATCAATACCTGCAGATGCTTGCGATTGTCGGCAATGTACTGGCAGATGCGCTCAATAACATGCTCGATGCCGGCAGAATCTGGCTGGGCGAGTAGCTGTTCGAGTGCGGTGGTGACCCAGGCCATGGTTTCGTCTTCAATGTCGTGCAGCAGTTCCTCGATGCTCGCATAATGCGCGTAAAACGTGGAACGATTCACATCGGCCCGCTCGCACAACGCTTTAACGGTGATGGAGCCGAGCGGCTGATTGCGCAGCAACTCGATAAGCGCGTCCTGCATGGCACGTCTCGTGTAGCGGGTGCGGCGGCTTTCCGTCAATTCTTTGGCCATGGCCTTCTCCCCAAATTCCGACAACCCACAATCCAACTGTTGGTTGCAGAACCGACACAGTGTTGTTTTACTTGAGTATAGCAGGAAGTTCTGGCGGGGCCTATGGGGCTAGGTGGCTGCCACGAGCGCGTTGGAGGTGTGCGATGGCGTATATCGAATTCGACCATGTGGTCAAGGAATATCCTTCTGGCAGCAGTGTGATTCGCGCGCTCGACGAGGCCAGCTTCACCGCCGAACAAGGCGAATTAAGCGTGATTCTGGGGCAGTCCGGTGCCGGCAAAACCACGGCATTGAACATTCTGGGCGGCATGGATACCGCCACAACCGGCCGCGTAGTGGTCGGCGGACGCGATATTACGGGTCTGCGGAAAAAGGAACTGGTGACCTACCGGCGCAACGATATCGGCTTCGTCTTCCAGTTCTACAATCTGGTGCCTAACCTTACCGCGCTCGAAAACGTGGAGCTCGCCTCGCAAATCTGCCCTGACCATTTCGATCCAGGGGAAACGCTGCGCAAAGTCGGACTGGGGGAGAGGATGGACAACTTCCCCGCGCAACTGTCCGGCGGCGAACAACAGCGTGTATCCATCGCCCGCGCGATTGCCAAAAAGCCGAAGCTGTTGTTGTGCGATGAGCCGACCGGTGCGCTCGATTACGAGACCGGCAAGGAAGTGTTGCAGTTGCTGCAGGATATTTGCCAAACACAAGGCATGACCGTAATGATCATCACGCATAATTCCGCGCTTGCACCGATGGCTCACAAAGTGATTCGCTTCCGCTCCGGCAAGGTGACCAGCGAGGAGGTCAACGCAACGCCGCGGCCCATCGCCGATATCGAATGGTAGGTGATTGGCGATGCTCACTGCAAGACACTCTGTGAAACGCCCCGTGAAACAAGCGAGGCGATTCGTGAAACAACCTGTGAAACATTCTGTGAAACGGCGGAACCTCGACGATAGCGGCGGTCGAGGAGCGGGCGTTTCTGCGGTATTTGCCAAAGATACGTTGCGTTGCTGGCTGCGCAGCTGGAAGAGGTTCGTCTCGATCGCCGTCATCACGCTGCTTGGCGTGGCCGTGCTGACCGGCATCTACGCCGGATGCCGCGATGCTTTTCTGGCGGCCGGTCGTTTTTACGATCAGCAGGGACTGCATGACCTGCAGGTGCTATCCACATACGGCCTGACCGATGATGATGCAACGGCACTGCGCCGAATCGACGGTGTGCAAACCGTGCAGCCCGAACGTTCTCAGACGGTGACCACGTTGGTGGACGGCACCAAGAAAACCGTGACCATGCAGGAAATCGGTACCGAAGGGCTTGATCAGCCGTACATACGGCAGGGCAAACTGCCGAACAAGGCCGGCGAAGTGGCGGTTACGCAGCAATTCCTGAACGATAGCGGACTCAAGATTGGCGGCACCATTACTGTGACGCCACAAGACACCTCTTCATCCGTCATATCGGTAGCGGCCACGGAGACTGACGATTCCAATAATGCCGATACGGTAGGTGTCGCCGCCAATGCCTCGGCATCCGATGCGAAGTCCGACGCCAATACGGACGCCGACGCCGAGCAATCCCCGCAGTTCCCCACGAAACTCACCATCACCGGCGTCGTACTTGACCCGCGCGACCTCAACAATCCAGACGGCTATTCGGGCATGACCTCCTTCCGGTCCACCTCATCCGAGGACTATACGTTCTTTGCACCCAGCGACGGCGTGACCGGCAATATATACACTGCGATATCGGTTGCCGTCACTGGTGCGTCCGATTTTGACACGTTTTCCGATGCCTACGATGAAGCCGTCAAAACCGTGGCCGACCGTATCGAACATCAGATACAGACCACACGCCAGAAAGCCCGTCGTCAACAGATCGTCTCCAGCGCGCAGCGCAAACTGGACGATGCCCAAGACGAGGCCAACGAGCAGCTGGACGAAGCCCAGAAGCAGATCGACGACAACTGGGCCGAGCTGGAAGCCAACGAAACGACATTGCAAGATAGCCGTACCGAATTGGAGAACAACAGGACAACCATTACCGATGGCGAACGGCAGCTCGCCGATGGACGTGCGCAGATTGCAACGGCCCGTCAACAGATCGCGCAAGGTCGCCAGCAGATAGCCGAAGCGCGCACCCAGCTCGAATCAGGCAAAACGCAGCTCACTTCGGCTCGCAAACAGCTCGATGCGGCGCAAACGGAACTGACCGCCAATCGCACGAAAATCGAACAGGGCATTACCCAAATCGACCAAGGCATGGCGCAAATTGATCAGATGCTGCCCATGATTCAACAGGCCAACAATCTACTGGCGCAACTTGACCCGAATATCGACCTCAACTCACCCACATGGCAGGCCATCAAGCAACTGCTCGCGCGCCTTGGCATTACCGTGCCTGAAGTGCCGTCAATCAGCGATCTGCGGCAACAGCTGACCGCCAAGCAAACGGAACTGCAAACGCAGCGAGACAGTCTGACCCAGCAGAAAGCCGATTTGCAGCGCACATTAAACGAAACCATTGCCCCCGCACAATCCACCTTGGACCAGCAGAACGCGCAACTGACCGCCAAGGAACAGGAAGCGGCTGCAGGAGAGGCACAGCTCAATACCAAATCCGCGGAACTCGAAGCGAATGCCGCAACCCTCGAAACCCAGTCGGCGCAACTTGAAGCGCAGGCCGCCCAACTGGCCAGCGGCAAGCAGCAGCTCGAAGAAGGCGAGCGGCAGCTGGAAGAAGGCGAACAACAGCTCGCGGACGGCAAGGCGAAACTGGATGATGCGCAGTCTGCACTCGATGCGATGCGAAGCGAAGCGGAAAGCGAATTCGCCAAGCAGCAACGGCGCATCGACGATGTGGCCAACGCACGTTGGTATGTGCAGACACGCGCTTCGATCGACGGATTCAGCTCGCTCAAATCAGACGTCAGTTCCATCGAATCCATCGGCCGCGCATTCCCGATTGTGTTCCTGCTGGTCGCCGTGCTCATGAGCCTGACCACCATGACCCGCATGGTCGAGGAAGACCGCGGACTTATCGGCACCTACCTTGGACTCGGCTATGGCGGACTCGCCGTGTCCAGCCGGTATCTGCTGTTCGCGTTGCTCGCCTGCTTGGTCGGCGGCGGCATCGGTCTGCTGGTCGGATTCCTTGGCATCCCGGCATTCCTGCTGGTGGTGATTGAGGGACTGTATATATTGCCCGGTGTGCGACTTGAATACGACTGGCTGTACGGCTCGGCCGGCATCGTGCTGTTCGTGGTCGGCGTGGGCGTGGCCACCGCGCTCGCCTGTCGCGAGGAGATACGGCACACGCCCGCCGCGTTGATGCGGCCGAAGGCACCGAAAGCGGGCGCTCGCATATTGCTGGAGCGGATTCGCCCGGTATGGAGCCGGCTGAACTTCCTCGGCAAAGTCACCGCGCGCAATATCTTCCGATTCAAGTCGCGTTTGATTATGACCGTGGGCGGCGTGGCTGGTTGCACAGCGCTGATTATCTGCGGATTTGCGATTAACGACACCGTCGACACGACTGGCGTCAAGCAATATGAGCAGATCTACCAGTATGACTTGATGGTGGTGGCCAATGACGATGACGCCGCCGCGATGCGCAAGCAGGTGGCACAAGATGGCCGGGCCACCGAAACGCTGAATCTGCGCGTGGATAGCGGCGAGATGAGCAATGCGGCGCAGGAAAGCGAAACCGTGCAGCTGATGACGGTGCCCAACAATTCGTTGAACAAACTGAACGACATGGTCACGCTGGAAGAGGCCGGTGACGATGGGTGGTTCGAGCTGCCCAATATCTTCGGCAAAGCGGGTGGCGGCACTGTAGCGCTGGACGATAGTGGTGTGATTGTGGCGAAGTCCGCAGCCAATTCGTTGGATATTCATGCGGGCGACACCGTCACGTTGAGCAATGGCGGCAGCGGGCGGGCCAAGGTGAAGGTTGCGGCGGTGACGCGCAACCTCATCGGCTCTGATGTGTACATCAGTGAGCGACTGTACGACCAGAAGTTTGCGGCCGACGGTGTGACGTCTTCGGCTTCGGGAGATGGCACTGCCTCGACCTTGACGTGGAACGCGATGCTCGCCAAGCTGAAAGGTTCCGAGACCGAACAGGCCGAATATGCGGATCGGTTGGGCGAGGAATCGTCGGTGCTCAAGGCCGTGAGCTGTGCGCATCTGGCCGCCACGTTTAAGTTCGATTTGATGGGTGCCGTGGTGGCGCTGATTGTGGGGCTCGCCGGCGGCCTGGCGCTGGTGGTGCTGTTTACGTTGGCCAATACGAACGTGTCCGAACGCATCCGCGAGATGGCCACACTGAAGGTGCTGGGCTTCTATGACCGCGAGGTGCACAACTACGTGAACCGCGAGATGATGATATTGACCGGTATGGGTGTGGTGGTTGGTCTGCCGCTTGGCAGGTGGATAGGCGGATTACTGACTGCTGCGTTGAATATGCCGTCGCTGTATTTCGAAGTGGAAGTGCACTGGTACAGCTATGCGATTGCCGTGGTGGCGACGCTGGCGTTCGCGCTGCTGGTGCAGCTGTTCACCAACCCAGTGCTCGATCGCGTAGACCCGGTCAGCTCGCTCAAGTCCGTGGAATAGAGGTAGAAGTTCAATTTGGTGTTGATGAATTGAACTTTTTGGCGGAATATTTACAGTATCATCGCATGTATTCTTGAGCTGAGCGGTTTTCGTGACATATTTCGGTGATACAGTTTGAACTTGTTTTGAACGAGTATCGCGTCTGGTGCGTAACAATCGGGCGGCAGAGAAGAGAAATGAAATCAGTATGGCCGATACGAATGTGAATGGTGGTACACAGCAGGCTACGGGCAAACTCAAGTCTGTCGAAAGCCTGGACCAGACCAACGAGATGGAGCGTGGCCTGAGCAATCGCCACGTACAGTTCATCGCCATTGGCGGCACCATCGGCACCGGCCTGTTCCTGGGCTCGGGCAAGTCAATCTCGCTAACCGGCCCCTCGATCATCTTCGTGTACATTCTGGTCGGTGTCATCATGTTCTTCCTGATGCGCGCCATCGGCGAAATGATGTACCGTGACCCCAGCCAGCACACCTTCATCAATTTCATCACCCGTTACCTTGGCAACGGGTGGGGGCATTTCGCCGGCTGGACGTATTGGGCCGCGCTCGTGCTGCTGGGCATGACCGAGATCACGGCCGTCTCCACGTACTTCATCACCTTCTTCGACACGTTCGGCATCGACCTGACCCATTGGAAATGGCTGATCGAGCTGTGTTTCCTGGTGTCGCTGGTCTCCATCAACCTGATTGCCGTCAAGGTGTTCGGCGAGGTGGAATTCTGGTTCTCGATGATCAAGATCACGCTGATTTGCGCGATGATCGCCACCGCCGTGGTCATGATCGTGATCGGCTACCATTACCCAGCCGTGCAGATTCACGGCGTGGACCACGTGAGCCCGGCCGGCCACGCCGGATTCGACAACCTGTTCGCCAACTTCTCGTTCGCGCCGAACGGTTGGATGGCCTTCCTCATGAGCTTCCAGATGGTGTTCTTCGCCTACGAGATGATTGAATTCGTGGGCGTCACCGTCTCCGAGACCAAGAATCCGCGCAAGGTGCTGCCCAAGGCCATCAACGAGATTATCGTGCGCGTGCTCATCTTCTATGTGGGCGCACTGGTGGCCATCATGTGCATTGTGCCGTGGACCTCGTTCAAGCCGAACAAGGACGGCTCCTTCGCATCCCCGTTCATTATGATGTTCCAGTATGCCGGTTTGAACTGGGCGTCCGCCCTGGTGTTCTTCGTGGTGATCACCGCCGCGTCCTCGTCGCTCAATTCGCTGTTGTATTCCGCCGGCCGCCACCTGTACCAGCTGTCCGAGGTGTCGCCGAACCCGATGCTGAACAAGCTCGGCAAGGTGTCCGACCGCAAGGTGCCGGCCCGCGCCATCCTGGTGTCCGCGGCGCTGATCCTGCTGTCGCCGATCGTCAACGCCATCCCCGGCATCTCGGGGGCGTTCGTGCTGTTCTCGTCCGCCAGCTCCGCGGTGTTCCTGTTCATCTACATCCTGACGCTGCTGGCGCATCGCAGGTATCGCCGTTCCGCCGATTTCATCGCGGACGGGTTCGTCATGCCCGCGTGGAAGGTGCTCAATACGGTGGCAATCGTGTTCTTCGTGTTCATCTACCTGACGCTGTTCCTGGCGGACGATACGCGCAATTCCGCGATTGCCGGCCTGGTGTGGCTTGTGGGCTTCGGTGGATTCTCTATGCTGCGCGAACGCTACCGTAGCCGCGATTTGAAGGCCGCACTGGAACACAAGGAGTGATTGGACGGGCTGATTGGCTGGCGGCTATTAGTTGGGTGGCTGTTGGCTGTTGGCGGCTGACTGGCTAGCGGCCGATAGCCAATGACTGGGCTGATCGTCAGCCAATCGGCTGCCTATAGGTCTCATTGATACATTCGGTCATCCGATTAGTGCATTTGCGCGGACAATTAGTGCATTCGATCATCGGATTAGTACATCAGTGTGCAATTATTAGTACAATTAGCCGCCTAATTAGTACATTAGGACATAAAACAATGTCCTAATGTACTAATTAGATGCTAAAATACGATAAGTGCCATGTCCTAATGTATGAATTATCGCTATGAAGGGCGGAATGCGATGACGCAGGATGAACTTATGCAAGTGCTGCAGGCCGGTGAATCATCTATGGTCGAGTTCAAGCGCTGCAGCGAATTGCCTCATACGGATACTTTTGAGACTGTATGCTCATTCGCCAATCGTTCTGGTGGCAGCATTTATCTTGGCGTTGACGATGACGGTCAAGTGCTCGGCGTCGATTCTAAGCGCGTTAGTGAGATAGAGCGCAACGTTGTCAACGTAGTGTCTAATCGTAAGATGTTCGAACCGGCTCCAATGGTGGAAACGGAACATATCGAGTACGACGAACGGATTATTGTTCGTATTTGGGTAGCTCCGAGTTCTTCGGTTGTGCGGTTCAAGGGCGCAGTGTTTGATCGCATTGCTGATGTGGATACACACATCGAAAGCGATATCCAGATTAGTCAAATGTATATTCGCAAGCAGAACTACTATTCCGAACGGCGAATTTTCCGTTACGTGACTCCGTTTGATTTGCGTCCTGAGCTGATTGCGCGAATGCGGCAGCTGGCGGTCGCTCAGCGAGCTGGGCACCCTTGGGGAACTATGTCTGACGAAGAACTGTTCCGCAGCGCCAAGCTATACGATCGTGATTACACGACCGGCGAAGAGGGCTTTAATCTTGCTGCAGTGCTGCTCTTGGGCAAGGATGAAGTCATTTCCTCGGTTTGCCCAGCGTATATTACTGATGCCGTGGTTCGGCGAGACAATATTGACCGATACGATGACCGACTTATGGTGCGGACCAACTTGTTCGATTCGTACGAGCAACTCCGTGAATTTACTGAGCGGAATCTGCCTGACCGCTTTGTGTTAAAGGGCGATAAGCGAGTGAGCCCGCGTACGATGATCGCCCGTGAATTGGTGGCAAACAGCCTCATGCATCGGGAGTATTCCAGTCCGGTGGTGGCGCGTGTCACCATTGATAATGAATCCATCCGGACGGTTAATGCTTCGCGCTCATTCTTTGAAGGTCGAATGAAGCTGGGCGAGTTCACGCCAATGCCAAAGAATCCGATTATCGCTAATGTGTTTGTGCAGACCGGCATAGCCGAGCAGCTGGGTAGCGGACTGCGGAATCTGATAAGAGCGTCCCGGCAATATACTGAGCGAGAGCCTGAGTTCCGCGATGGTGACATATTCGAGGCGACGATTCCTATTGTTCCTGCGCTGAAGACCGTGGATGGTTCTGGTTTTGCTAGCGTGAGATCTGTAGTTGAGAAAGATGCCGAAGAGGGTGCGAGGCTCATTGGCGGGGAACGTGTGGATGGTAAGAAAGCAGATGCAACCGCATCGGGTGAAATTGATTCGCGGGCAGCGATGCTGTCGGCGATGAATCGACGCTTGACAGAGGTTGACTATGTGACTGTACCTGAACTCGCCAAGATAACAGAGCTCGATAACAGAACAGTCCGCAAATTCCTAAACGGTTTAGTTGCGCAAGGAAAGCTGATTGCTGAAGGCAACACGCGTGGTCGGCGTTATCGGAAGGGATAGCGGGCGCGATATCTCGATGCAGTGGGATTCACTTAAGGGCTACGGCAAATATGATTCGTAGCGATTGGGCCAGCGCAATTCGAATGGCTCATGACTTTGTGCGTCGTTTGTGGTCTCTGAAGTTGTTTGCTGGGTGACGGTTTTGTGATAAAATCGCTCATATCAAAATGTTTGCGTAAACATTTTGGCTGCGCCGAAAGAAGGAGTCGACGTAGGTCATGTATCAGGCAAAGAGGCCGGCGCAGTGAAGCAAAGGCCGATTTTTCCGGTATAAGGCGGATAGCAGGAACACTAAGGAGACCAATGAAGGTACTGAGCAAATCGCTTGCTGCAATGGTTGCGGCGGCAACACTAGTGGGAGGAGGGGCGTTTGCGGTTGCCGGCACTGCGTATGCGGCTGATAACGATGCCATTACCGTGACCCCGAACCCGTGGTATGCCAACAGTTTCGATGGCTGGGGCACCTCGCTGGCTTGGTTCGCCAACGCCACCGGCAGCCTCGGCGAGGAATCGGCCATCACCACCAATCTCGGCGATGACGCTTCCAAGGCTAAGGCTGTGGAATACGGCAAACAGCTGCGCGAACAGTTCTACCAGTCCATCTTCGGTGATGAAGGACTGGACCTGAACATGGCCCGCTACAACGTGGGCGGCGGCAATGCCTCCGATGTTGCCTACGGCTACCCATTCATGCGCCAAGGCGCTGCCGTGCCTGGCACGTGGAAAGATGACGCCACCGGCTCCGGCACGTATGGCAATGGCGTAACCACCAAGCAGGCCGACAAAGACAAGCTGGCTGCGGCATTCGACCCGACTGACGACAACCAGTATGACTTCTCCAAGTCCGCCGCCCAAGACTGGTGGATTGAGCGCGGTGCCACCGGCGATAACCCTGACATCACCGACGTAGAGGCCTTCGCCAACTCCGCTCCGTGGTTCCTGACCAACAGCGGTTACGCCACTGGTGGACGCAACTCCGGTAGCAATAATCTTGCAAACCCTGAGAAATTCGCTCAGTACATGGCCAAGAACGTCGAGCACCTCGAAAGCCTTGGCGCAAACGTTGACACGGTCGAGCCGTTCAACGAGTCCGAGACCAGTTACTGGGGCACTCCGGGCGACATGGCTTCGAAGTACACCGATGAGAGTGATGACAACACCAAGCTCATTAACAACTACTGGGATAAGTACTACTCCGACAAAGATAAGTCCGTCACCCCATACTCCAACGCGCTGAAGAAGCCGCAGGAGGGTATGCATGTCAGCAACGCCCAGCAGCAGCAGACGATTACCGCACTCGCTGAGGCGCTCAAGGACAATGATGACACCATCATCGCAGCCACCGATGCCACGAACTCCGCCGACTTCGTCAAGTCGTACAACCAGTACCCGCAGGCGATCAAGGACCTTATCGGCCAGTACAACGTTCACGCCTACTCCGACAGCAACCAGATGCAGTCGCGCGATATCGCTCAGGCAGACGGCAAGAAGCTGTCGATGAGCGAGGTGGACGGCTCCTGGCAGTCTGGCTCCTACAACCCGTACGGTTTCGACAACGCGCTGGGCATGATGAGCAAGATCAGCTCCAACGTCACCCGCCTGCAGTCCAAGGACTTCACCTTCTGGCAGGTGGTCGAGGACCTCTACAACATGCAGATGGGGTCGAATGTGAATCCGGCCGGTGAGAACACCAACTGGGGCACCGTGCTCATCGACTTCGACTGCACCGTGGCTGGCATGGACGGCAAGCTCTACTCCGAGCGCCGCGTGAACAACAACGGCGGTACCACCGATGGACTTGAACCGTGCACGGTTATTGCAAACGCCAAGTACAACGGCGTCAAGGCCATCACCCACTTCATCCACGCGGGCGACAAGGTCATCGCCAACAACGATGAAGACAACAACATGACTGCCACCTCCGACGATGGCAAGACGCAGACCGTCATCCACCGCAACTCCGGCACCTCTGACCAGACCTTCGTCATCGACCTGTCGAAGTACGGCGAGATTGCCGACAACGCTTACGGTGAGCTCTACCTGACCACCGAAACCTCTGCCGAAGACAAGAACGCGGGTGTCGATTCCGCCACTCCGGAAGTCTTCGCCAAGACCAGCAACGTCAAGCAAGCTGAAGGCTCTGTGATGATTGACAAGGCTGCCAAGACCGCTACGGTCACTGTGCCCGCCCGTTCTATCGCCTCCATCCAGCTCACTGGCGTGACCGGCTACGCTAAGGATGCTGCCGTCGAGACCGGCGACACTTACCAGCTCGTTGGTAAGCAGTCCGGCAAGGCCGTGGCTGATACCACTTCTGGTGATTCCGCGCTGTCCCTGGCCAACGTCGCTTCCGATGCCGAGAACGCCAAGAAGCAGACTTGGACCTTTACCCAGATCGAGCAGCCCGCCGACTCCGAGCGCCCTGATCTCAAGGCTTATGTGATTACTAACGCCGAAGGCAAGGTGCTGGTGTCCAAGGATGGCACGAACGCGCTTTCCAACGAAACGGTTGAGGCCGCTAAGTCCGACCCGGCTGCCAAGTGGATTCTCAACACTTCCGATGGTTCGACCTACCAGCTGCTCAATGCCGCGACTAAGACGAACCTCGATGTGGATAACTCTGGTACCACAGTCGGCACGAAGGTTGGCTTGTGGCAGTCACCGAGCGGCACTTCGCCGTCCGCCAACCAGACATGGACTCTACGCAATGTAACGCCGACCAGCCAGAAGACCGTGAACGTGCAGACCGCCGTTAACGAGAAGGCCGCGCTGCCGACCGAAGTCACGCTCTACTACACCTGGGGCGAAGGCAAGGCCACGGTTGCCAACTGGGATACTTCCAAGGTCGATGTGGCCAAGGAAGGCACCTACGAAGCCACCGCTACCGCCACCGATGTGTACGGCAACGAGTTCAATGTCGCCGCTACGGTCTACGTTGGCGCGCTCACCGTTTCCGATCCGGTATCGGCTACAGTGCTGGCCGGCACCAGTGCGGGCGAGGCGAAGGCCGCGCTTGAGGCTGCGCCGGTGTATCTGCACGTCAAGGCATCGCCTGCATTCGAGGGCGATGCGGCTAAGGTTACGTGGAACTTCGATGGGCTTGATACCAAGCTCGCCGATGCCAAGGCTGGCGACAACATTGCCGTGACCGGTACGTACCAGCTGGACGACGCGACCACGATTGCGCTGAAGGGCACGATCTATGTCACCGCCGCCACGCCTGAGAATGTGGCCGACACTGCTTCCAGCCTGACCGTGACCAACCAGCAGACGGAATACAGCAAGGGCGATCAGTGGAAGAAGCTCACCGATGGTGACACGTCAGCTGAAGCCTGGGTGACGTGGAACTCTGCTGGTGACTATTCCGCCAGCCCGACCGCCACGATTGACTTCGGCTCTGAGTGTGAGCTTAGCAGCGTGACCATTACGTATGGTGACAAGGCTCCGGCTTCCGCCAAGGCCGAGTACACCACTGATGGCGAGACGTGGATGCAATTCGGTAGCGATGTTAAGCCTGCCGCAGGCCAGACGGTGACGTTCAAGGCCGATAAGGGCACAGTGAATGCCACGAAGGTGCGCATTGTGAACACCGTGAACAACGACTACATGAACGCCACCGAAATTCAGGCATTCGTGACGCCGGTTCAGGGTGCTGCGAAGAACATCGCCGCGGCCTCTGGCACGAACTTCTCGGTGAACTTCCAGGAGGGTGCCTCCGCTTCCAAGGCCATCGATGGTGACACTACGTCAAAGGGTTGGTCCACTTGGGCTTCCACCGCCTCGACGGTGGACCCGGTCGCCACGTTCACCTTCGACGAAGCTCAGACCATCACCGAAGTGAAGACCTTCTTCTACTACGATGGTCGTGCGTCTTGGCCGAAGAGCCAGACGCTGGAATACCAGGATGAGGCTGGCGAATGGCATGGAGTCGGTACCAAGGATGGCTGGAAGATACAGGCCGGCGATGCCGGCTCTGGCTCCGACGGCATCACCGCCGCCGACACCCCGACCGTTGACTTCGTGCTCGGCACCCCGGTAAAGGCCAAGGCCATCCGCCTGACTAACACATTGCAGGACACCAAGGTGTACATCAACGTGGCTGAGATCCAGGTGTTCGCACAAGACAGCACGGTACTCACCCCGCAGCCAGCATCCGATGCCACGCTGGGCGACCTGCGTCTTGACGGCGAAACCGTTGAAGGCTTCGACCCGTCCAAGACCGACTACACGGTTGATCTGCCGGTCGACGCCGAGGCAAACCCGGTGCTGCAGGCCTTCGCCACCGACAATGCCGCCGCCGTCAAGGTGACTGGCGACGCGGTTGAGAACGGCAAGCTTGGCGGCAAGGCCGCCATTACGGTGACCTCAGCCGACGAGTCTGAGACGAAGACCTACACGGTGACCTTCAACGCCTTCACTTTGGCTTCGCTCAAGGTGATCGGACCCACGAAGACCGAGTACGCCATCGGCGACAAGCTCGATACCGCCGGTCTGAAGGTGACTGCCGTCTACCAGAGTGGCGACAAGACCAAGGAAGTGCCGGTCGCTCTTGACGACCCGCAGCTTGCGATTGGCTCGTTCGACTCCACCACCGCCGGCAAGAAGGCGATTACCGTCTCCTACCGTGGTGTGACCGCGACCTTCAACGTCACGGTCAAGGCCAACGCAGTCGCCCCTGGCCCTGAAGAACAGAAGCCCGGCAGCACCAACAAGCCCGGTGCCACCGGCAACGGCAACAAGAACACGGTGGCCAACACCGGTTCCAATGTTGCCGCCATCGCTGGCGCTGTCGCTCTGCTGGCCGCTGCCGCGGGTGCATTGTTCATGCTGCGCAAGCGTGCATAGCACCCTCGCACAGTAATGGGGGAAGGAACAAGCCGGCAATATTGACTATTGCCGGCCGGTTCCTCCGCTCTTTGAGCATAATTGGTCCGACAAGTTGAATACTGAGTTTTCAGTATCGGTATATTGATTTGTCGGCCCTTTTCTGACTTCGCGGATAGCGACATAACTGTTTGTTCAAAAAACCGTTATCATCAATCAAGGAACCAAATCAATGAAGATAAACAATAAGGGCAAGGGCGCTCTTATCGCGGCAATTACCGCCGCGGCAACGCTATTGTCATGCGGGCTGGCCGCTGCAAGTGCCAGTGCGGCAGGTGTGGATTACCTGCCTACCATCGGCCAAGTGCCGACATACACCAAGTTCCAGCCCACAGCCGATCCGGGCAAGAACGCTAGCGATTACTTCCAGCCATATTGGTATGCCAAGAACGCCAATGATAATGGCGGCACACACATCCAAGCGCACGGTGGCCAAGTGGTCAAGGTTGGCGACGCCTACTACTGGTATGGCGAAGACCGTTCTAACGGTTACGACAACAGCCCCGGTGTTCATGCTTATATGTCGACAGATCTATACAACTGGACCGATCTTGGTGTGGCGCTGCGTGCGGTGACCAGCAAATCTCAGTTGACGGATAAGAGCAATGCCGATTACGCCTACTTCGACAAGGCCTACAACCTGACCAAGTCCGACGGCAGTGTGGACGCTGCCAAGGCCGACGCAATCTTCCCGTACCTCAACACCAACCCCGATCAGGATGGTGATGGCGCGGTTGATTCCGTACAGGGCATTTTCGAGCGTCCGAAGATCATCTACAACAAGAAGAACAAGCAATACGTGCTGTGGTGGCATTCCGATGGAAGCACCACGCCGGGCGGTTCCAACTATGCACGTGCACTTGCGGGCGTGGCTGTTTCCGACAATCCGGCGGGCCCGTTCACTATGGTGGGTGCCTATCGTTTGCCTAACCAGAACAATTGGAAAGAAGCCGCAGGTAACCCCAGCTGGGGTGAGAACGGTGACAGCCGCGATATGACTGTGTTCGTGGATCCGAAGGACGACAGTGCCTATGTACTGTATTCTTCCGAAGCCAATGCCACGCTGTATATCGCCAAGCTTAACGATGATTACACCAATGTAGTCAAGACCACGAATGTGGACCAGTCCGAGGGACAAAAGCAGTACTCTGCTGACGGGCAGTACCCATACATTCTTGCAGACGCTACTACGGATGCCCCGGTGCGTGGCGAAGATTTCCAAATCGTCAAACAAAATGGTTCGCTGGAAGCTCCTGCCGTATTCCAATATGACGGGCGTTACAACATCATCGCATCTGGTGCAACCGGCTGGGACCCGAACAAGCAGACCTACTACACCGCCGACTCCATGCTGGGAAACTGGACCCGTGGCGTGGAAAAGGACGATGTCAACGAGAACACGTGGTACAACAACATGCCGGAAGGCGCGGATGGTCTGTTGTCCGTGGGCGATACCCGCGGCACCACATTCGGTTCGCAGTCGGCTAGTGTGCTCGCAGTAGACCAGGAGAAAGGTCACTTCATCTACCTTGGTGACCGTTGGGATTCCGGTAAAGCCGATTCCACCTATGTTTGGCTGCCGCTGACCATCGGTGAGAACGGCACCATCGAAATGCACAATCCTGCTCAAGAAGGCGAGCCCGACGGTTGGGATCTGAGCTATTGGGGCAACCATGGTAGCGCCAAGGGCAAGCTGGTCAACTGGACTGTGGAAACCGGCGATGATCTCCCGAAGACCGTGAACACGGGCGGAACCGTTACTCTGCCGGACACCGTCAACGTCAAGGAAGGCGACGATACCATTGCTACCAAGGTGACATGGAATGTGGAAGGCGGTACGGCAGTCAGCAAGTCGACCAAGGCTGCTGGTAACACCTACGCATTCAATGTGCCGGGAACCTACACCATTACGGGCACTCTTGCCGAGAGCAGTAACTTCAATCCGGGCCGTACATTCCGTAGAACCATCGATGTTTCCTGCTCCAACCCGATTTCCGGAAGTTGGAAGGAAGCTCATTGGAAGGGCGGCAGCGCGTGCCAGGTTTCTGCGTCCGGCGGTGCTTATGACTTCACGATTACGGACAACGCCAATCGTGGCGTCTGGACGGATCGCAACGAGGGCAGTGCGGTGTACCAGCCTGATGCTCTGGACGTGAACGAAACGCTGGAAACCACGGTCAAGCCGCTCGACTTGGGCGGTAATGGCGATCCGCGCGCCGGTCTGGTGGTCCGTAACGGTCTTACTGGCGCTAACGGCGGCAAGGGATATGCCACGTTACTTGCCAGCCCAAGCGGCGTTTACATGCAGTACGATTCCAATGCCGATGGCTACATCGATAAGGAAACATCGCATGTTGGTACCGGCTTCGGCGACCAAGTGCAGCTCAAGCTGGAGCGCACCTCAACCGATACTCTGAAAGGCTACTGGCGTGCTTCCGCGAACGATGAATGGCAGGATGTCGCTACGGTAACGCTGACCGGTGCGGACGTAACCGGGCTCGATGCCGGTGCTTTCGCCACGTCGAACAGCAATGCCGGCGCATTCACCGTGGCCTTCAACGGCACTGCGTTCGGTTCGCAGACTGCTGCTGTGGAGTCCATCGCGGCTAAGGACCCTGAAGCCACTATCGCCAAGGGGCAGATGCTCGCGCTTCGGGACGTGACGGTTACCGCCACGCTCACCAATGGCAAAACGCGTGTGCTGGAGCCAAGCGAATACACGCTGGAAGGCTTCGACACCACCAAATTGGGCGAGCAAACCGTGACGGTACGCCTTGTCACTGATTCTTCAGTAACCGCCACGTTCACCGTGACTGTGGAAAGCAACCTTGCCCGGTTGTTCTGCTCGTCCGCTGCGGCCTCGAAGTATGAGCCGGCCAGTAGCTGGGCCTCCGCTTCTACGGCCGACCTGACTTGCGACAACAATCTGAGCACCAACTGGTCGAACTGGGGCACCGGCGACACCTCGCCGTGGCTCAGCTACACCTTCGATAAGGCATATCAGCTGGGCAAGCTCAGCGTTGCGGTGGATAAGGCCAAGGGCGAGGCCGCTCCGAAGAGCTTCACTGTATCGTACCTAGCTGAAGACAACGCCACGTGGACTGATGCCACGCTGCCGGCAGTCACTGTGAATGGTGCTGCTGGAGCCGTGACGGAAGCCGATGTGAGCGCTCTGCCCGCCACCAAGGGCATTCGCCTCAACTTCACCTACGCCGATGGCAATGACTATGCCAAGATCGCTGAAGTACGCATCGCCGAAGGTGAAGCAACGCCAAAGCCGCAGCCGTCTAGTAACGCCAATCTTGCTGATCTGACTGTGGATGGCAAGACGGTTGACGGATTCTCCGCGGATACCACCGAATATGCCGGTGCGCTGGCCGGAGACGCTGCTTCCTACCCGACGGTGGAGGCGACTGCTGCTGACGCAAAGGCTACGGTGCAAGTGGAGCAGGCTTCGACCGAGAACAACGGCGTGGCCACGGTGACTGTAACTGCTGAGGATGGCACGGCGAAAACCTACACAGTGACATTCGGCGAACTGCCTCAGTTGGCCGAGCTTGCTGTGGAAGTGACCAAGGATTCCTATCAGGTAGGCGATAAGTTCAACGCTGCCGATGTGAAGGTATCCGCCATTTACAAAGTCGGCGATACCGAAACGCTGCGCAAGCTGATTGATCCAACTGATGGTGATCTGAAGTTCACTGGCTTTGATTCTGCCACCGCAGGCACGAGGACCATCACCGTCTCTTATCGTGGCGTGAACGCGACGTTCGAAGTCACGGTCACGGCCACGGAGGTCACTCCCGGCCCTGGAGAGCAGAAGCCCGGCGATACCAACAATCCTGGCAACACTGCTAAGCCCGGTAGCACTGCCACGAATAAGCCGGCTGCTAATGGCGCTGCGCCCCTTTCGAATACGGGTGCTGCCGTGGCTGCCATTGCGGTCGTGGTTGTGGTGCTGGCAGCTGCGGCTGGTGCCTTGCTCGTCATCCGCAAACGCCGCGCATAACCATGGCAACTGCTGAGTAGCGTGGATTGCGTTGCTATTGAGCAATCTGCGATTCACGCCACTCAGCGAGTGCACCCGAGTGCGCCCGAGCTTGCGCAATGCAGGCGCAATACAGTGCAAACAGTACAAAGCAACAATAATGGCCGGTCTGAGCCAGCTGCTCCATGCGAGGGCAGCTGGCTCAGACCGGCCATTGTGTCTGCAAGTACATGCAATTAGAGCATGAACATGTGGAAGCCGTTGAGCGTTACTGGTTGTTTTGCTTTGTTGTTGCGCTCAGCAGTGCGACGGACGTCCGCCCGCAGTGTAGTGCAGCGCTCCGTGAACCAGCGCCGATGTGAAATGCATGTTGCACATGCCCGCTTCTTCTGCTTCGTGCGTGCAGCCGGCGATGCTGCATAGGTTCATACCCCGAATCATGGTCATACCCCCTCTTTGGGATGGCATCCGTGCCGCCATCTGCCTTCAGAGCATAGCGGACAATTGTTGCATTGCCTAGGCGGTACAACGCTTTCTGTGGCCTGTATCACATCCTTGCCGGCGTTCTGCGGCGTGGTTGGGCGTGTACATGTGCACTTGTGCGGTTTTGTTGTGTGTGATTTGTGGGTATACGGATAGAGTTTCTTCTCTGCAGTGGCAAGGGCCTCTCGGCCGGCGAGCCGGCTGATTTCTCCCATGCGTTGCTCAATGATTTCCGTTTTGCGAGTCTGAACGGCAAAATAGCTCTGGAGAAGTGCCACTTCTTCTTTCTTTGGATCACCGTTTTGAGCAATGAGATAGCAGGCGTATCGGGAGTGCTGAGTTCGCTGGTTTTGCGTGTGATTTCGTCGCGGTTCATGGGTGTGTCCTTATGTTTTTCATGACCATTTTCGTGACTCCACGAAAATGGTCAAAGCCAATAATTGCAATGGTTTTGAGGTATGGGCGCGCTCCGCCCAACTGGTCTGTCTTCGTCCGCCTTTTCGACCAGATACCTCATGGAGCACAATGCCAACGTCGCTACCGTTGGCCCAGCAAATATTCTTAGACGACGCCCCGAAGTGAATATCTATGCGGCTTTCAGAATATCAAAGAGCGTGGAGTGTGTGCATTATGCGTTCCAAAAATAGTTTCTAGTAATGAATTGTTTACGGTGTGAGATATTCTTGGGGTGTTTGCGGCGCTCTGCCGTGTGGCGAATGGGAATGGATGGTGCTCTTATGGGATTTGAGCAGGAAGCAGTTAGTGAACTGTATGCCAGCGTGTGGGGCAATCGTTCGACAATGCAGAGGGAATTCACTCGTGGAGCCCATGGTGAGCAGTTCGTGCTCCGGGAGCTGTCCATGAAGGGGACGCAAACGCCATCGCAATTGGCATCGGCGCTGCAGGCCAGTTCCGGCCGCATCTCCACTGTGCTGTCGTCTCTGGAGAAAAAAGGCTGGGTCACGCGTGACATTGATTCCAAGGATCGGCGCATTATTCGCGTGAATCTCACTGATTCCGGGCGCGAGCAGTCTCATCGGATGATAGAGGAAATGCGTTCCGCGATTTGCTGGATTTTCTCGCAAATGGGGGAGCGGCGCACGCGCGAATTCGTTGACCTGGTGTCTGAGTTCACCACATATATGTCGATTTGCCATCCGGGACAGCCTCGGCCGACTGCTGAACAGGTGCGTGAGGCATTCGTGGAGCGGGGCAAGCGCGTGGCTGAACACATGGCAGCTAAGCGCGCGGAGAACTAATCGGCAAGGCTAATTGAGGACGCTCACAGCGAACATGCAGAAGTGCGCGTAATATCTCACAGTGTAAGTAATCAAACAATAGAAACTATTAAGACATCGTGAACCGATAATCGCCGATAACCCAGCCAACTTAAGAACCAATCGTCAATAACCAATAACCAACCCAACCAACACAAGGGGAAACCAATGCTTCGCATCATGAAATACCTCTCCAAAGCGGAGATCGGTCAGATGCTCATCGCTCTGGTGACCATCGTCGGGCAGGTCTACTTCGACCTGAAACTGCCCGACTATATGTCAGACATCACCACGCTGGTCGAAACGCCGGGCAGCGACATGAAGGACATTTGGATTGCCGGCGGCAAGATGCTGCTCATCTCGCTCGGATCCGCGGCGTGTGCCATCATCACCGGCTACATCGCTGCGCGCGTGGCGGCCTCGTTCACCCAGCGTCTGCGCTCGCTCGAATTCCGCAAGGTCGAGTCCTTCGGCCCGGCCGAAATGAGCAAGTTCTCCACTGCCAGCCTCATCACCCGCTCCACCAACGACGTCACGCAGGTGCAGATGTTCATCACCATGGGCCTGCAGCTCATCGTCAAGTCGCCGATCATGGCCGTATGGGCCGTGTGCAAGATCGCCGGCGAAGGCTTCGAATGGACGCTCGCCACCGGCATCGCCGTGGCGGTCCTGCTGGTGTCCATCACCGTCATGATGGCCATGGTCATGCCGAAATTCAAGGCCATGCAGGCCCTGACCGACAACATCAACCTCGTGGCCCGCGAGAACCTCACCGGCCTGCGTGTGGTGCGCGCCTACAACGCCGAGGACTACCAGGAAGCCAAATTCACCAAGGCCAACAAGGACCTCACCGACACCCAGCTGTTCACCAACCGCGTCATGGCGTTCATGATGCCGCTGATGAACACCATCATGAACGGTCTGATGCTTGCCGTCTACTGGATCGGTACCTACCTGATCGATGCCGCCGGGCTCAAGGACAAGCTCACCGTGTTCTCCAACATGGTGGTGTTCTCCAACTACTCCGTGCAGGTCATCATGAGCTTCCTGCTCATGAGCATGGTGTTCGTGCTCTGGCCGCGCGCCGACGTGTCCGCGCAGCGCATCATGGAGGTACTCGACACCGAGCCGATCGTCGAGAACGGCACCAAAACCGCCGCCGACGTGGCCAAAACCGGTCAGCGAGGCACCGTGGAATTCCGCAACGTCAGCTTCACCTACCCGGATTCGCGCGAGGCGATGCTGGAAGGCATCAACTTCACCGCCGAGCAGGGCCAGACGGTGGCGTTCATCGGCTCCACCGGCTCCGGCAAGTCGTCTCTTATCAATCTCGTGCCGCGCTTCTATGACACCAGCCAAGGCCAGGTGTTGGTCGACGGCGTGGACGTGCGCGACTACGACCTGAAGGCCCTGCGCGACAAGATCGGCTACGTGCCGCAGCAGTCCGTGCTGTTCAAGGGCACCGTGGCCTCCAACGTGAGCTACGGCGATCAGCCGGGCGACCCGGCGGAGGTCGAGATGGCCGATACCTCCACCCCGGCCGGGCGCAAGCGCGAGGCCGCGTTGATCGCCGCTGGCAAGGCTGCGGAAGGTGCCGATATACCGGCCGAGCAGCTGAATCGCGTCAGGGCCGCCGCCGACGTGGCGCAGGCCAGCGAGTTCGTGGCGCGCATGGACGGCGGGTATTCCGCCGCGATCGCCCAAGGCGGATCGAACGTGTCCGGCGGCCAGAAGCAGCGCCTGTCGATTGCGCGCGCGGTGTACCGTCACCCGGAAATCCTGATTTTCGACGACTCGTTCTCCGCGCTCGACTTCAAGACCGACCGCGAAGTGCGCGACGCGCTCGCCCGCGAGGCCAAGGATTCCACCAAGCTCATCGTGGCCCAGCGCATCGGCACCATCATGAACGCCGACCGCATCGTCGTGCTCGACGACGGCAAGGTCGTGGGTCAGGGCACGCACAAGGAACTGCTCGACAACTGCGACGTATACCGCCAGATCGCCGAATCCCAGCTCAGCCAGTCGGAGCTTACGGCGTAGGGGGGCGGCAGCGGTAGCTCCCCATGTCAGGGGCTGAGCCGTAAAGGGAACAGCCCAGTGGGCTGTTCCCAGGCGAAGACGAGCTGATAAGCGAGCGAATAAAACAGCACAGCTGACTGAGGGGTAGTCGCGTACGGCTTCTCTCCCTCCGGCGCTTCGCGCCACCTCCTTCATCAGAGGGAGGTCAATACGGACTTTTAAGGAGTAAAACAAATGCCAAGAGGACCAATGGGCGGCAGGCGTGCCGTCGAAGAGCCCCATGATTTCGGCAAAGTCATGGGCAAGCTCGTGAACTATTGCCGCAACTATCTTCCCGTCATCATCATCGCGCTCATCCTGGGCGCGGCCGGCACCGTCTGCCAGATCGTCGGCCCGGACAAGCTCAAGGACATGACCAACGAAATCGTCAAGGGCCTGCCTGCCATCGTTAACGGCAAGCCGGTGATGAACTCGGTCGATTTCAACGCGGTCGGCCGTATCGCCTGGACTTTGGTGGCCCTGTACGTGGGCTACGCCGTGCTTGGCTACGTGCAAAGCTGGATGATGGCCAACGTCACCCAGCGCACCGCCCAGCGACTGCGCGAATCGATCTCGGTCAAAATCAACAAACTGCCGCTCAAATACTTCGACAAGGTCAGCTACGGCGACGTGCTGTCCCGCATCACCAACGATGTGGACGCCATCGGCCAGACGCTGGGGCAGTCGCTCGGCTCGCTGATTACCTCGGTGACGCTGTTCGTGGGCGCGCTGGTGATGATGTTCTACAACAACGTGATCATGACCCTGTGCGCCATCGGTGCCAGCCTCATCGGCCTGATCATCATGATGGCCATCATGAAGTCCTCCCAGAAGTACTTCGCCCGGCAGCAGATGGCGCTAGGTGACGTCAACGGCCACGTGGAGGAGATGTACGCCGGCCACCTCATCGTCAAGGCATACAACGGCGAGGCCGATTCGATCCGCCGCTTCGAGAAGTACAACTCGGACCTCTACGAGTCCGGCTGGAAGTCGCAGTTCCTCTCCGGCCTGATGATGCCGCTCATGAATTTCGTGGGCAACTTCGGCTACGTGGTGGTGTGCGTGGTGGGCGCGGCGCTCGCGCTCGACGGGCAGATCGAGTTCGGCGTGATTGTGGCGTTCATGATGTACATCCGCCTGTTCACTCAGCCGCTTTCGCAGTTTGCGCAGGCCTTCCAGAACCTGCAGCGCTGCGCGGCCGCCGCCGAGCGCGTGTTCGGCTTCCTTGAAGAGCCGGAGATGGAGGACGAATCCGACAAGTCCGCTTTGCTTGGGACCAACGGCCACGAAGTGAAGGGCGACGTGGAATTCAGCCACGTGCAGTTCGGCTACGAGCCGGGCAAGCCGATTATCAACGACTTCTCCGCTTCAGTCTCGGCCGGTCAGAAGGTCGCCATCGTCGGCCCGACCGGTGCCGGCAAGACCACCATGGTCAACCTGCTGATGCGCTTCTACGAGATTTCCGGCGGTTCGATTTCGATTGACGGCGTGGACACCAAGTCCGTGCCGCGCTGGAACGTGCACGACCAGTTCTCCATGGTGCTGCAGGATACGTGGGTGTTCCGTGGCACTGTGCGCGAGAACATCGCCTACTCCAAGCCTGGCGTGACCAACAAGCAAATCGAGGATGCGTGCAAGGCCGTGGGCCTCGACCACTTCATCCGCTCGCTGCCGGACGGCTATGACACCGTGCTCGATGACAAGTCGTCGCTCTCCCAGGGCCAGAAGCAGCTGCTGACCATCGCCCGCGCGATGGTGCAGGACGCGCCGATTCTGATTCTCGACGAGGCCACCTCCTCGGTCGATACCCGTACTGAAGAGCTGATTCAGAAGGCCATGGATGCGCTGACCGTGGGCCGTACGAGCTTTGTGATCGCGCATCGCCTCTCCACGATTCGCGACGCCGACATGATCCTCGTCATGAACCACGGCGACGTGATCGAGCGCGGCACGCACGACGAACTGCTGGCGGCGGGCGGTTTTTACGCCGACCTCTACAACAGCCAGTTCGCGCTCGCTGACTGACGGATTGTTTCCTGCGTTAGCGGATTAGCGGATTAGCTATACTCGGCTCCCCTCTCCGAGGGGAGCTGTCAGCGTAGCTGACTGAGGGGAGCAACCCATCGGTCCACCCGAGGGAATGCTCCACTGGATGTGATACTGATGATTTCGTACATTAGTGTGTGAAAAAGCCGCCGGGAAAATTGGGGGATTGGGCGGCGGTGCGGTTGGCGTTGAGAATGGCGCATTCGAAATCGAAGTGAGCGCGTAACTGGGCGGCCGAGGTAGTGAACAGGGCTGTGGCGAGTCCGTCGGCCAGTGTGACAGGGACGTGTGCTGCAACGGTGTTCGACGAATCGTCGGTATCGCGGTTTGCCGTTGTCGAGGCATTGCTGCCATGCGTCGATGTCTTCGTGGTTATGGTGCTCGATGGCGGCGTGACGGCCACCCATGTGGCGGCTACATCGTCAACCGGTAGTCCGTCGATGGCGTTGAGCAGATGGTGAAGTTGGTGACCTGCGGCGTCAGACCAGTGGCGGCGGCTGGGGGAGCTCGCGCAGAATGCACCTTGGCTGATTTCGACCGCACCTACGGCGTTGGCCGGATCGGCAGGATCTTCAAGGGCGATGGTGATTGGTTCGTCCGTATGCACTAGCAAATCACCCCCGGCGTCGATGACGTATTGAATGGGTTGAGGGTGGCCCGCGCCATCGCCCAACATCCCCGCAAGCAAATCCACCAAATACCCCTTACCGCACGCACCAAAATCGAGCGCGACTGGGCTGTGGGCGATAAGTGTGGTGCCGTGCCGCTCAACATCGGCTGACCAAACGGCTCGTCCGTGGATCGCGCCTGCATGTTCGGCGGCATCGGGCGTAGCCGCAAACGAATACGACTCGTCGTAGCCAAGCCGAATCAAATCCTCGCCCACGCACGGGTCGGTCGCCCCATCGGTTGCCGCAAACAGGCGGTCGTACAGGCCAAACAGACCCGATGCCCAGTCGGGAAAATCGAACGTGCCGCCATGTGCGGCCGTGCGCATCCGGCCGACGATGGAATCATCGCGGAATCGAGATAATACAACCTCATATTCATGGATGAACGAGCCAATACGATCGCGTATCTCATCGTCCAATACGCTCTCGGTGTGCACCAGTAATCCGGTCCCCAACGCATCAGGAAAAGCGTATACGTATGGCAGTTGCTCGGTCAGACTTGTCATGCCCACTATCGTAGAACGCATGGTGTGCCGGTGTATACTGGATTTTGACACTGTGTCAATGTTGATTCGGAGGTTGTGAGAATGGGCAATGCGACTACAGCAAGTGTAACGGGTGTGCAAGTTGCACCGGCGAAGTCAGCCATCAGAGATCTCCCCATCGCCAAAGTGTGGGCGTTTGCGGTCGGCCAGTTCGGGTGGGCGCTGCTTTCCGGCATCATCTCCAACTGGCTCGTGTATTTCTACCAACCTGACCAGGAGACCATCTCCCAAGGTCAGACCGTATTCGTGCCGCAGGGCCTGGTCGTTCTCGGCATCGTGACCGTGGTGGGCGGCATCACCGCCTTCGCCCGATTCTTCGACGCGTTCGTGGACCCGGCCGTGGCGTCTCTCTCCGACCGTTGCGACGCCAAATCCGGCCGCCGTATGCCGTTCCTGAAATTCGCCGCCCTGCCGCTCGCGGTGGTCACCGTGCTCGTGTTCTGGAGCCCGATCAACGGCACCAGCTGGGTGAACGCGGCGTTCCTGTTCGTCACCGTGATCGGCTACTACATCGCCCTCACGTTCTACTGCACGCCGTACAACGCGCTCATCGCCGAACTCGGCCACGACTCCAAGCAGCAACTCACCATCTCCACCGCCATCTCCTTCACTTGGGTGGCCGGCACGGCCATCGCGTACGTGGCGCCGGTGATTTGGGGCGCGTTCGTGCCGATGATGGGCCGCATCACCGCCATCCGCGTGACCTTCACCATCATGGCCGCCGTGGCGTTCGTGTGCATGCTGGTGCCGCCGCTGGCCATCCGCGAGAAGGACTACGTCAACTCCCATCCCACCTCCGAATCGACCATCGAATCCCTGAAGCAGACGTTCGGCGACGGCGAATTCCGCAAGTTCGTATGCTCCGACGTGGTCTACTGGGTGGCCATCACCACCTTCCAGACCGGTCTGCCGTTCTTCGTGACCAGCCTGCTCAAGCTGCCGGAAACCACCACGACCATCTACTTCGTGCTCATGACCGGCGTCTCTGTGCTGTTCTATCTGCCGGTCAATATTCTGGCCAATAAGGTCGGCAAGAAGAGGCTGCTGCTGGTTGCCTTCGTGATCTTCACCTGTGCGTTCGCATTTGCCGGCGCCCTTGGTTCGGCCGTGCTCGGCTTCATTCCGGCGATGGCCCAGGGTTTGGTGCTCTCGGTGGTCGGCGCGATTCCGATGGCCGCGTTCGGCATCCTGCCGCAGGCCATCGTGGCGAATATCGCCGACGCCAGTTCCAAGACCACCGGCCAGGACCGTCAGGGCATGTTCTACGCGGCCCGCACCTTTGCGATGAAGATGGGCCAGTCCGTGGCCATGCTGCTGTTCACCGGCGTCTCCACCATCGGCATGGCGTCCGGCGCGGGCTACCGCATCGCCGCCGTGTGCGCGGCCGTGCTGTGCGGCTTGGGCGGCATCGTGTTCGCGTTCTACAACGAGAAGAAGGTGTTGGGCGTGCTGGAGACGTGATGGCGTTGCCGGGTGCCGCCGCGGTATCCATACGGAGCGGTGTGGGTGACTTGCCCCGTCTGCGACACTGAACAAGCCGCCGCGGTATCCCTGGTATCCAGGCGGAGTGGTGATCTTAGTTCGAGCTATTGCGCCGGCAGACGGCTGGGACGATGCTGCGCTTGCGGCGGCCCAACCGGCGACACCGAAACGTTACCGTGTCGACACGCGTGCGACACTTCGGCGTCAAATTGCGTTTGACCGCACTCCGTACTATATTGTTGCGAGTTGCTTTGCGGAGCAAAGTAACATCCAAGGGGCTGTAGCTCAGTTGGTAGAGCGCTTCGTTCGCATCGAAGAGGTCGCGGTTTCGACTACCGTCAGCTCCACGAGACCCTCTGCATTCATTCCACCGCAGAGGGTCTTTTCATTTTGTTTTCGTTGAAATTCTGCCATCTCGCGTTTCAAGGGGCTGATTTGGGGTTTGCCGGAGGTCTACTTGCGTTTCGAGGGGCTGATGGTCAAGTAGATACGCCGCCAAAATGGCGGAATAGCGTTGCGTCAAAGCCGTTTGTACTGGTGCTTCACCGGATGAGGAGCCCCTTGAAACGGAAGTAGACCTCCGGAACATGTGAAATCAGCCCCTGCAAAGGGAGAATGCCTCGATTTCGCCATGGATTGTCGTGGATTGCTCTGTGGCATGGGCAATACTGGGAGTATGACAAGCGCAGATGAGTTGAATGAGCAGTATGACGCTGACGGTAGCGTGACGCAAGTGCCTGAACGCAATGATGAAGTTCATGCCGGCGAATCCGCCGTCGCCCAATCCCGCGAATCGGCCGTGACCATCCCCGCCGGCACCGTGGTGCTCGCCGCCACCCCGATCGGCAATGTCGGCGACGCTTCAGCCCGTCTGGTGGCCCTCTTGGAACGGGCCGATATCGTGGCCGCCGAAGACACGCGCCGCCTCTACGATCTCGCCCGTCGCCTCGGCGTCTATGTGAACGGTCGCGTCATCGCCTATCACGACCACAACGAGCGCGACAAGGCCGACGGCCTGCTCGACCAGGTCGAAACCGGCGCCACCGTGCTCGTCGTATCCGACGCCGGCATGCCCACCATCAACGACCCCGGCTTGGCCATCGTGCGCCGTGCCATTGAACGCGGTCTGCCCGTCACCTGCGCGCCCGGCCCCTCCGCTGTGCTCGACGCGCTCGCCCTCTCCGGCCTGCCCACCGACCGCTTCTGCTACGAAGGCTTCCTACCGCGAAAGCATTCCGAGCGCGTGCAGTATCTGCGCACGCTGTTGCCCGAACGCCGCACCATCGTGTTCTACGAGACGCCTCATCGCATTGCCGATTCGATGGACGATCTGCTGGACGCGTTCGGCCCGAATCGCCCGATGGCCCTGTGCCGCGAACTCACCAAGGATTATGAGCAGATTCGTCGCGGCCCGATTGACGAGATTCGCCAAAGTGTGATTGATGATCCGCCCCGTGGCGAGATGGTGCTGGTCATCGGCGGCGCGTCCAACGAGGAGGCCGAAGCGGCCGCGCCCAGCACGTTGAGCGTGGATGACATGGCCGTGCTCTCCATCGACCGTGCTTTGGAGGACGGCCTGCGTATCAAGGACGCCATCGCGCAAGTGGTGCAGGAGCATCCACTGGCTGACGGATCGTTGGCCAATCGCAAGCAGGTGTATGCGGCTGTGCTGAAAATCAAGGGATAGCGCAGCAGCCGGCGATTATCTCCCCGTTACGCTTCCATCGACTCGAACAATATTTCCAACGCCTGCCGGACCCCGGGCCCACCACGCTGCGAGACCAATTCCAGCAAAGGCGCGTCGGCTTTGGGATTGGCAACCAGCCATTTACGCAGTTCGGGCACGTGATATGCGATGTGCCAGAGCACGGCAACATCCGTATCGGGCGAACATGCCACCGCGGGCGTAAGTCTGATGGGCGGTTCAGGCGGCGCGGTCATATCCGAGATTGCGCGCGATGCGGATTCGGATGAGTGTGCCGCCGCCGCGTGGCGAGGCAACCGTTGCGCCTGCCGCAAATGCCGTAAACGGTGAGCGGCATGGCGGCCTCTGCGATGGCCTCTGACAATGAACCCCCTCGTCATGCGCATTGCTCCAAAGCCGGTTCGTCCATCTCCTGCTGCACCGATTCAAAAAACATGCGTGCGCGTCCGGCGTACTTGTGATGCCGATGCTCCTTGACGATTTGCAGACAGTCGTTTGGCCGAAACTGGTACGCGGACATCAGCTGGCACACCAGTGCGTTGACGGTGGAAGGATCGGGGATGTCTTCAGGACTCATCACCAGGTCGCAAGCCGTACGGGCTGGCGTGGTGACAGGCAGCCCGCCGAGCTTGATGATTTGCTCCGGCAACGTCAATCTTTTGAATACGCGGATACGGCGGCTGACGGATGCCGAGCGGAAGTGCGATGTGGAAATCACGTCTATGGTACTCGGAAAGTCGGGGCCTCCCAGCCATACCCAAGCGGCGGTCATCGAACACACCACAGTGCCAAACGGGGCGACCTCCGCGACGATTTTCGCGCGACCATACAGTGTGCCCGAATGCTCGATCCAGTAGCCGGCGGAATCGTCGAGCTTATGTAACGTGCCGAAGGCGGCCAGACGGTTAAGGCTGAGCGGTCCCGGCAGATCCTTGGTAAACAGTATCGGCGGCACCGCAGGTTGCGCGGTTGCCGGCGAGGCGACTGTTGTGATGTCCGTCATCGGACCTGCTGTGATATCCATGACCGAACAATATGCAGAAATGCGGCTTGCGCGCCACCGGATAGGCGAAAACGGTGGATAAGTGCATAACTTTACTAGGTACGCAAATGATGTGGATAACTCGGTGGATATT
>OJMH01000918.1_pt1 | contig 33878 bp, 25 predicted proteins | sample 1597111 | NCBI WGS metagenome assembly OJMH01 (sample SAMEA2452115, study PRJEB22498) | human gut metagenome | reverse complement strand
TCCAGGCAAGGTGCAGGAGCTGAAGACCGCGATCGCTGAGGCTTATCAAGTATACTTGAACGAGAATGCGACGGACGATGAGATCAAGACGTCGATCAGGACCCTGACCGAGAAGGCGCAGGAACTCTGGCTGATCGTCTCCAAGGCGGAGCTGAATACCTTGATCGAAGAAGCCGAGGCCATTGAAGCAGATGGTTATACGGAAATGACATATCGCGCGCTGCAGGCAGCAATCACGGCCGCAAAGACCGTGGCGGCCAATGATGATGCGACGACGGCTGACGTGACGACCGCGATCGTCGATCTGGCCAATGCCATTGCCGGTCTGGAAAAGATCACGCTGGATACGAGCGCGCTCGAACATGAGATCGAGCTCGTGAGCGAAATGGTTGCCAACATCGACGACTATATCGCAATCAGCGTAGAAGGCCTGGCAGACAAGCTGGCTGACGCGCAGAACGTGCTGGAGAACGCAACGAGCCAGACAGAGATCGATGAAGCGGTGAAGAGCTTACGAGAAGCTCGCCTGAACGCGAGAACAAAGGCGGACACCAGTGCTTTGGAAGAGATCATCGCCTATGCGAACAGCCTTGATCTGAGCGGCTACAGCCGTGCGTCGGTCGCAGCGCTGAATCAGGCGATCGCCCAGAACAAGCTGCTGCTCAGCGATCCGGAGGCATCTCAGGATGCGGTGGACGATGCAGTCACCGAGATCCAGAACGTCATCGATGCGCTGGAGCCGGTCAGCGAGACCGCAGGCAGCACGACTGCCGATTCGACGAACACTGCGGCAGCAAGCACGATGGGCATGATGGCTGCCTTGATGGCAGCTGCAGGCGCAGCGTCAGTGATGGCATATCGCAGAAAGAGAAGCTGATGACGATGAAGAGCGAAGACACGACAGCGTGCTTTCGCTCTTTTTCTTCATGGGAAGAGGATTTGCTTTTTTCGCTCGTTCGTGTCATATTATGAGCTGAATGGGTATGCGCAAGTTGTCATACAGGAAAGTGGGGATGTCTGATGGATAAATATGATGTGCTGAAACGGCATTTCGGTCATTCTGATTTTCGGCAGGGACAAGCGGAGCTGATCGACGCTGTCTTGTCGGGACGCGATGTCTTGGGCGTCATGCCGACCGGCGGAGGGAAATCGATGTGCTATCAGGTCCCTGCTTTGTTGATGCCGGGCGTCACGCTGGTCATCTCGCCGCTGATCTCATTGATGAAGGATCAGGTGGCCGCGCTGAAGCGGGCAGGAATAGATGCGGCGTATATCAACAGCTCGCTTTCCGCTGAACAGCTGCGGCTGGTCTACGCGCGTGCGAGAAAAGGCGCATACCGGATCATGTATGTCGCGCCGGAGCGGCTGAGCGCGGAGGGCTTCTTGTCGCTGGCCAGAGGGATACAGGTATCGCTTGTGGCGGTGGATGAAGCGCACTGTATCTCTCAGTGGGGACAGGATTTCCGCCCGAGCTATCTGAAGATCGCGGATTTTGTCGATGCGCTGCCAGTGCGGCCTGTCGTCGCGGCCTTTACCGCCACGGCGACGGCGAAGGTCCGCGCAGATATCGTCGGGCTGCTTCGGCTGAACGACCCGGTCTGCAGCATCACCGGCTTTGACCGCCCCAACTTGTATTTTGACGTCCAGCATCCGAAAAACAAGATGGCGTCCCTGCTCGCGCTGATCAGTGAGCGTGAGGACAGGAGCGGGATCGTCTACTGCGCGACCCGCACAGCTGTGGAAAAGGTCTGCCAGACGCTCTGTCAGCGTGGGATCGCGGCCACGCGTTACCACGCCGGTCTGAGCAAGGAGGAGCGGCAGGAGAACCAGGATGACTTTCAGTTTGACCGCAGACAGGTGATGGTCGCCACCAATGCGTTTGGCATGGGCATCGACAAGTCCAATGTCAGCTATGTCATCCACTACAACATGCCTAAGAGCCTGGAGGCGTATTATCAGGAAGCCGGCAGGGCAGGCCGGGATGGCACGCCTGCAGAATGCATCCTGTTGTTTTCGCCCGGCGATGTGCAGACGGCCCGGTTTTTGATCGAACACAGCGGGAATGAGGAGCTTTCGGAAGCTGAGCAGGACCTGATCCGCAAGCGGGATGCGGAGCGGCTGGATGAGATGATCGGTTATTGCAAGACGGCGCGCTGTCTGAGAGGCTATATCCTGGATTACTTCGGCCAGCGGCATGAGGAGACCTGTGAAAACTGCGGCAACTGCAAAGGCAGTCATCAGATGATGGAGGTGACGGTCCACGCGCAGATGATCCTTTCCTGCGTGCTGCGCATCAGGGAAAAGCTGGGCTATGCCGTGGGTAAGACATTGCTGGTCAAGACGCTGCGCGGCAGCAAGGATCAAAACGTGCTGCGTCTCGGCCTGGACCGCATATCCACCTATGGATTGATGGATAAGCTGTCTGCGGGACAAGTGCGCGCACGGATCGATTTCCTCCTGCTGGAAGGATATCTGCAGATCGATGCCCAGCATGCCGTCCTTGAGCCGACGCCTGCCGCATCGCCATTGCTGCGCGGGCAGAAAAAGCTCTTCATGCCGGTCCGTCTGGAATCCAGGACAGCTGCGCCTGCACGCCGGCATCGAGCGCTTGCGGCGGGGACAGAGGAGAGCGCAGGCCTGTTTGCCGCGTTGAAAGCAGTCCGCATGACGATCGCCCGTCAGGAAAATGTGCCTGCCTATGTGGTCTTCTCCAATGCCACATTGATGGATATGGCGGACAAAGCGCCTTGCAGCATGGTGGAATTCCTGGAAGTCAGCGGTGTCGGAGAGGTCAAGGCCGAACGATATGGCCAGATGTTCCTCGATGCGATCGCCGCTTATCAACTGGAGCACTGATCGGCAAACGGCGCTTTCTGCGCAAGGGAAAAATCAGGCAGAAGAATATTTACTGAAGGCGAAGGCACACGGTGTCTTCGCTTTTCTTCAGGAAAATGCAGGGAAAAAGGACAAAATATTTAAAACGAAAGCAAAATATTACAATTCCTTTTTTGCTATAATGAAAGCGTGATCAAAGAAATGATGATGAGATGAAGAAATTATTGAGAGGTCTGCTTGCTTCGGCCATGCTGACGACGACAGTGCTGAGCAGCGGACCAGGTATCGTATTTGCGGCTGACGACAGTGGCAGTGCAGATACGGAGTATGAGGTCATTGAGGATGCATATGTCAGAGCCGGCGGCAATGCGAACCGCAACTACAACTATGAGAACATCACAAAGTCGCATGGTGAGCAATATGTCGGCAAGAATCTTAAGGCATTGAGCACGAAGAACAACAACGGTTCTTCGAATGAGATCATGACGCTGATGAAATTTCCGATTCCGGATGCAGCGGAGATCGAAGAAAAACAGCTCGATCATTTTGAACTGGTATTCCATATCTTCAAGAATGCGGATTACAATACCGGAGATCAGACTTACCGCTTCTATTATTCCACGGACACAGACTGGAGCGAGACTTCTGTAACATGGAACAATAAACCAGAGGATGTCACGCGTGATTCTCAGCAAGTGCTGTTTGACTTTGACATCAAACAGGGCGATGAGTATGAAACAAAGCCGGATGCCGAGAAAGAGATCCATATGGATATCACGGAAACGGTGGAAGCGCTCAGCGACCAGGGAGTCAAGGAGATCACGGTGTTCACGGCAGCCATCAACAGCATGAATACCTCGCTGATGATCCAGGATCGTTCCAGCGGCAATGCGTCTGTGGATGAAAACGGGATCTATGCGGCAAGCATCGTCGCTTCTCATGAAGGCATCACGCTGGAACAGCTGAACCAGCTGATCGCGGAATGCGAGCAGATGGATGCTTCACAGTATGAAGAAGACAGCTGGAGAGCGTTTTATGAACAGCTGAGCACGGCAAAAGAGTTTGCAGCGGCTGATCCGCAAGACAGCAGGGAGATCAGGGATATGTATCATGCGCTGGAAGAGGCAAAAGATGCGCTGATCACGCTGATCGATCCGGCCGATCCGGACAATGTTGCTTACCGGCGTCCGGTCCGCAGCAACCTTTCCAGCACTGATGCTGAGAAGGTCAATGACGGCGATCTGTCCACCAGCTGGTCCGGAAAGTTTTATCCTTCTTATGTCGATATCGATCTGAAGGATACTTATGATATCAGTGAGATCATCCTGAACTTTCCGGAAGGGAAGACATTATACTATACGCTTTATGGAAGCAATGATGGAGAGCATTTCGATGAGATCGCACAAGTGCGCAGTGACGAGGCCAAGGATGCTGCGGGCGATGTGATCACACCAGAAGGCGATTGCAGCTATCGGATCATCCGTTATTACGCGGAATATACCGATGGGGAATCGCCGACTTACCTCTCGGAGATCAAGGTGCATGGCGAAAAGAGCGGTACAAACACTGAAGCGCTGCGTGAAGGTACCTTTGAAGAGATCACCGGTATTCAGGCATTTGATGATACGGCATATGCTGAAGAGATCAGTGAGGAAGAGACCATTGAAAACGTGTATGGCATCATCGACCGCACGATCGGTGCAGAGTATCGCGACTGGTTCAGCTTTGAAATCGCGCCAAATACAGAAAACGACAACGATTACTTTGAGCTGAGCGATCAGGATGGAAAGATCCACATCAAGGGCAATGAAGGACTTTCCCTGACGACCGGGCTGAATTACTACTATAAGAATTATGTCAATGTGCAGATTTCCGAGGAGACGATGCAGAATGCGATGCCTCAGGAGATCGTAACGATCAACGGCACCGTGCGCAAAGAAACAGACATGCAGGTGCGCTACGCGTTCAATTACTGTACTTTGAGCTATACATTTGCGTTCTTTGGCGAAGAGGAGTGGCAGCGTGAGAATGACTGGCTGGCACTGAACGGCGTGAATGTCGTATTGGATCTGGCTGGTCAGGAAGCGACATGGATCAAGTTCCTGATGAACTTCGGATATTCTTATGATGACGCAAAAGACTGGCTGACCGGGCCAGGATACTACGCATGGCAGTTCATGGACAACATGGAAGTGTTCGGCGGACCGATCCCGGATGACTATGTGATCGACCGGGTGGAACTGGCCAGAAGCACACAGCGCTGGAAGCGTTCCTTGGGCATGCAGACCGTGCTGCAGGGCTATGCCGGCATGGTGCCGACAAACTTCAAAGATTACTATCAGGATGACATCGAGATCATTTCCCAGGGAAACTGGAATGGATTCTCCCGTCCGAACATGATCGCGACCGATAGTGAAGAATACGATCAGTTTGCACAGCTCTTCTATGAAGCACAAGAGTTCGTCTATGGCGACACGACGGATTACTATGCGGTCGATCCGTTCCATGAAGGCGGTATCCGGCCTTCTGGACTGACAGATGACAAGATCTCTGCAGAGGTGCTGGAATCAATGATGGCTTATGATTCTGATGCGGTCTGGACCGTGCAAGGATGGCAGAGCAATCCGACCGATGCTTTGCTGGAAGGCATGGGGGATAACCGGGAAGATCATGTGCTCATCGTCGACTTGATCAAATATCCGATCACCAGCAGTGGTGAAGAGCAGTATAAGGAAGATGAGTTCCAGGGCACGAGCTGGGCATGGTGTCTGCTGGGCAATTTTGGCGGCAACCCGACGATGAACGGAGAACTGCAGACCATGGTCGACGAGATCATGGATGCCAGAAAAGACAGCCAGCATCTGGCGGGCATCGGCATCATCTCAGAAGCGACCTACGACAATCCGATGATCTATGACCTGATCTTCGATCTGGCATGGGCCGATGAAGACTTTGATCTGGATCAGTGGATCAGCGACTATCTGACACGCAGATATGGCGGGGAAAGCGAGAATGCATTGCAGGCATGGCAGTTGATCAAGAATGCTAACTATGATTCAGGTGTCCGTCTGACTCCGGAATTGTTTGGATTGCGTACTGGCGGTGTGCCGAAGAACATTGGCAAGAAAGATATCGGCTATGACGCAGAAGATCTGAAAAACGCATTGCGTTTATTGCTGGAAGATTTTGACCGATTCAGCGGCAGCGAAGGTTATCTGTATGACCTCAGCGAGATCATGCGCCAGATCTGCAGCAACTATACGGTGCTGAAATATCATGAAGTAATCGATGCCCGTGACGCTAAGGATCTTGAAGCTTTCCGTCAGGCAAAGGAAGAATTCCTCAATGCCTTTGATGTATTGAATGAGGTACAGAAGACTAGACAGAATCAGCTGGCCGGAGAGTGGATCGGCAAGGCGCAGGATCGTGCGGCAGAATATGATGATTTCTCCAAATCGACATTTGAGATGAACGCAAAATCTCTGATCACCACTTGGGGCAGCTCAGGCGGATCACTGGTGGATTATGGATTCCGTACTTATGAAGGCATGTTCCTGGATCTGATCAAGTCAAATTGGACTGAGTATCTGGATCAGGTGGAACAAAACCTGATCGACGGCACAGCGATCGATGTCCCATCGAATACAAGAGGATATATCGAAAAGTATTGGAAATGGGTCATCGGCGATCAGGATTATACTCGTGATGCGGCAGACAGTCCTGAAGAGGTGCTGTCGATCGCTCAGCGTGTCCTGGATGAGTGTGTGTTCACTGGAGAGCTTGATCCAGACATCGGCAATATCGCCCTTGATCGTGAGGCCGACATCGATGGAGACGCAGAAGGCAAGACATCCTGGCTGACGGACGGTGAAACTGATCAGCAGGTATCTGTATCCGCCGATCAGTCAGTGACGATCGATCTGCTGGCAGAATTTGATCTGACGGGACTCAGCATCGTGACCGCTGATCCTGAAGCGCAGTATACGCTGTCATTCAGTCAGGACGGCAGCGAGTGGAATGAGGTGCAAGGAACATTGAGCACTGATGCAGAGAACGGCATCATCCGCATAGATGATCTCAGTGTCAATGCCCGCTATGTGCGCGTTGTTTCTGACCGTGATGTCTCACTCAGCGAGATCCGTGTCTACGGCAACCAGATGCTGCCTACCGTCGAGCAGCTGCAGCGGCTGATCGGAACAGCGGAGCAGATGAATGTGAGCGCGAATCCGGATGATCTGATCACATCATTCCAGGAAGCGCTTGAGGAAGCACGTCAGGCGGCAGAGGAAGCATCTGCGGATTCCATGAATACCGCATATTGGAATCTGTATGGCGTGATGATCCAGATGGATACGAGCGGTCTGATCAATGTCGCGCTGAATAAGCCGACCACCGCGCATAATGATCCAAGCGGTAATTCCAAGAATGTCAACGATGGCAGCACATCGACAAGATGGGATTCCGGCAGACTGAGCGCAACGGGCAAACCATATGAAGATACGATCACCCCAGGCTGGGTCATCATCGATCTGGAAGATACTTATGAGATTTCAGAAATCAGCTTGTCTTTCGCCAGCTCGACGATCTGGTATCAATATGAATTGTACTGCAGCATGGATCAGGAAGAATGGGTGAAGATCGGTGAAAAGAAGACCGAGACCGCGCCGAATGAACAGGAAGATACATATGAATTTGAACCGCAGCGTGCACGTTATGTCATGATGCGGACGACCAACATCCAGGAAGACAGCAGTGGAAAGCGCAATGGTTATCTGGTCAGCGAACTGAGCGTCAAGGGCAAGCTGGCATCTGCAGATAAGAGCGTGCTGAGCGAAGCCATCGATGCAGCGAAGGCCATCGAAGAGGAAGGCTATACGACAGATAGCTGGAGCGCTCTGCAGGATGCGCTGGCAGCCGCAGAAACGATCATGGCCGATGATCACGCTGTCCAGGAACAGATCGATCAGGCAGCAAGCGCATTGAAGGCCGCGATGGATGCTCTGCAGGTCAAGGCGAGCGCATCTGCGATCCAGGCATTGCAGAACGTGGTCAATAAGGCCAATGCGCTGGAGTCTGATGATGAAGCATTGAACAATGCAATCGAAAGCGCACAGGCACTGCTCGATGATCAGGATAACGCGTCCGTGACGGCAGTCGTGAGTGCACTGCTCGATCTGAGCGAAGCGATGCAGGCGCTGAACATCGATGAAAGCACAGATGCCTTGAGAGAAGATGTTCAGGCGACGATCGACTTCATCAACGAAAACATCCTGAACGATGTAGAAGGACTCCGTCCGGGCAAGGTACAGGCGCTGAAAGATGCAGTCAAAGCTGCACAGGATGTCGTCGACGACCCGGATGCAACCGCAGATGAGCTGAAAGCAGCGAATAAAGCGATGACCAAGGCAGCCCAGGAGCTGTGGGAGATCGTGACGAAGGCAGAACTGGAAGCTCTGATCGAAGCCGCAAACGGCTACCTCGATGGTGATTACACGGCAGAAAGCCTGGAAGCACTGCAGACAGCGATCGAAGCTGCACAGACCGTGGCAATCAATGACGATGCCACAACGAGCGAGGTCACTGACGCTATCACCAGCCTGGCGAATGCGATTGCTTCTCTGGAAGAGATCACGCTGGATACGAGTGCGCTCGCACATGAGATCGAACTTGCGACAGAAATGGCTGCCAACATTGATGACTATGTGCCTTCTACAGTAGAAGGCCTGGCAGATAAGCTGGCGGATGCACAAAACGTATTGACCAACGCGACGAGTCAGGAAGAGATCGATGCCGCCACTGAGACCTTGCGTGAAGCACGTCTGAACGCGAGAACCAAAGCGGATGTGAGCGCCCTGGAAGAGCTGGCAGCTTATGTAAACAGCCTTGATCTGAGTGGCTATAGTCAGCTCAGCGTTCAGCGTCTGCAAGCCGCATTGTCCGCTGCGAACACGCTGATGGATGATGAGGAGGCAAGTCAGGAAGCCATCAATCTGGCTGAGTACACATTGCAGAAGGCATTGGATGAATTGACGCAGGAGGAAGCAGAAGAAAACATTGTTCCAAAGCCCGTGGGAACACAATCAGGATCAGCGGTTCAATCGACTGATGCTGATGAACAAGAAACGACAGCCGCTGATGTGACGACATCGGCTTCTGCATCCACATCATCTTATGCGTTGATCTTTACGTTGCTTGCTGCAGGCGGCATCCTGCTCATCACGCATAAAAAACGACAAAGATAAATGTTCGAGGTCCTGCCCTTCTGGCGCAGGGCCTTTTTACACGGTCATGTGTCTGTAAGCTGTGATATAATAAATGCGATCATGAAAGAGGGGGAGATCATCATGAGCAACCATGAAGCATACATTATGGAACAGCTGAGTCATGCCCCGGACGAGATGAGCCGCGCTTATGAACTGACATTGACCAGGATGATGACTGCCAGCGATACGCCGCTGAACATTCGATCAGTGCTGGATCTTCTGCAAGATCAGAATAAGCCGGAATCGCTGCGGTACGCATGCTTTGTGATGGCAACCATCTGGTATCGTCATATGAAAGACATGCTGAATGTGGAAGATCTGCTGCACCGCTATGGCAAGACATTTCGCACGCATCCTTCTTTCCTGCATTACCGGCTGCTTTCCTGTGTGGATTGCGGCTATCGCAAAGACTGGCGCGAGATCCTCAAACAGGCCGAAGAAAATGTGAAGCAGATGAAAAACAGCGGCGCGCGGCATATGTTTGCAGAGTTTACCGCTATGTTCTTTGAAAGCGATCAGATGGATGCCGCGGCTTCAGAACGAGAGATGTGGCTGGAGAAGGCCACGGCCCAGATCAATATTGCTGTGCAGGAAAACCCAGAGTATGCTAAGTTCTATGCGACCAAAGGCAGGATATACGCATTGCAGGGGCTGTATGATGAAGCAATCTTGCTGGTTAAGCTTGCAATTGAAAAAGAAGATTCCAGCCGGAAAGATTATGCGATCCGCATCGGCAATTATCAGGTCGTGCAGATGAACATCCAGCAGCGCAGACATCTTCAGCAGCTGCGCCAAGAGCTGGCAGATTATCGTGAAAATCAGCAGGCGATGTATGCGCAGATCAATGACAAGGCCGATGAGATCAACGGCTCATTGATGAGAAACCTGGAGTACCTGGGCATTTTTGCTGGGATCATCTCCTTTACGATCGGTTCACTTTCTCTCGCTGATGACGCTTCAAAATACTCATTGCCTGGCGCCGGCGCATTGATCCTCATCTTGTTTGGCGCATTGGTAGGCACTTATGGAATGTTTGATCTTATCATCCACGGCTATAAGAAGAATGATAAAAAGAGATATATCATTGTTTTCCTCGGTGCATTGCTTTTCATCTTAGGAGGGTTTGTCATATGCTGGAACATTTGATCCAATACACACATTCGGATAAAAGATATAATGAAGATGTCAGCGCAGTCGGAAACGACTACATGTTTGTCATTGACGGTGCGACCGGCCTGGGCGCCAATGATGTGATGGGCTGCGGAGATGATGCCCGATGGTTTGCGCAAACGATGAAAGAACATATTCAGAAGCATATTCATGATGAGCTTCCGCTTACGGAGATCGTCTGCCAGGCAATCAGAGACACCCGCTCACGATACCGGCAGGATGTCGAAAAGATGAAAAAAATCGACATGCCAAGCGGCTGCATCGCCCTGTTTCGGCTCAAGGACAAAAAACTGGAGTTTTTCGGTCTTGGCGATACGTGCGGTGTCATTGAACTGCGTGATGGCCAGATCCTCATGATCGCGGATGAGCGGCTTGAGGCATTGGATCAAAGCGTGATCCAGGAGATGGTGCGCATCAGCGCGGAACGCGGCATCCCCCTTTCTGAGACGAGGCCATTTGTGAAAGATCAGCTGATTTATAACCGCAACCTGCGCAACACTGAGAAAGGTTATTACGCGCTTGATCTGACAGAAGCAGGGCCGGCACACGCGTTTGTGCGGACCTGGCCGGTCGAAAGCGTCAGAAGGATAGCTTGTATGAGCGATGGCTTTTCACAGATCCTGGATTATCCCAGTCATCATGACCTTAGCGCTTTGCTTGATGCGATCGAGGCAGATCATGAACAGGTCGCGCGTCAGCTTTATGATCTGCAGGAAGAGGACAGTGCCTGCCGCGTCGTTCCGCGGCTGAAAAAACGGGATGATGCCACCATGACCTTTGCTAAAATTTGTTGATCATCAATCAGATCATATGAGGAGGCAAGCAGATGTTAGAAAAAGACACACATGATCATGTCGATGACACCTCATCAGAGACGGATAATCTGACGCGTCTGAAGCAGCTGCTGGACGAATGGAAGATGTACTATCTGGAGCGGGATGAAAAAGAAAACGGACATGTATTCGAACTGCCGCTGCGCACGGAGAATGAGCATCATTTCCGGCTGCGGATCCTGCTTGGCAAAGACCAGAATATCTGCACCATCCGAATCTTCTTTTCTTTTTATGTCCGCAAGGAAGACCGCTATCTCATGGCCAGCCGGATGGCCCAGATCAATTCTGATATCCATGGGACACCAATCCTGCAAGATCCCGGCTTCTTTCTCTTTGATCCGGGAGACGGAGAGCTTTCTTTTGGCAATACCTTTTTGATCGGCAGTCCGATGAACGTTTCCGTATTCACGACCATGTTCGTCTATCTGATCCAGCGCGCTGAGACCGTGCATGATGTGCTGCTGACTTTATGTGAAGACGGTTTTTCTCAGGAAGACATCGACGCGTTCCTGGAAGCGGCGCTGCACTATGAAAATGAGGAAAAACCAGACGAAAGGATGTTTTCCTAATACTGACACAGCTTTACAATGTGAATGAGACAGGATGATAGCCTGTCTTTTCATTTGCTTTTCCCCGAAGCAGCGGGAGGTGACAGTATGGGAAAAAAGTATGGATACGTGCGGGTATCCACCAGGGAACAAAATGAAGACCGTCAGTTGTATTCCATGCAAGAGAGCGGCGTGGAGAAGAAAAACATCTTTGTGGACAAACAGTCTGGCTGCAGCTTTGAGCGCCCCGGTTATCTGCGGATGATGAAGAAGCTGAAGCAAGGCGATGTCCTCTATCTGCATTCCATCGACCGCCTGGGCAGGAATTACGAAGAGATCTTGCAGCAATGGCAGATCATCACCAAAGAAAAAAGAGTAGATGTCGTCGTGCTGGATATGCCATTGCTCAACACCGGCGCTCGGGAACAAGATCTGACCGGCACCTTCATTGCTGATCTGGTCTTGCAGATTCTCAGTTATGTTGCCCAGACCGAACGGGACAACATCCGTAAGCGGCAGGCAGAAGGCATCGCCGCCGCCAAGCGCAAAGGCATCCATTGCGGCAGAGAGCCAAAGCTTCCGCCGGATGATTTTGAGGAAGTCGTCAAAGGATGGCGCGATCATTCATACAGCGGCAAGGAAGCTGCCAAAAAGCTCGGCGTAAGCCGAACTTATCTGTACAAATACGCCCGCGCGCGCAATCTGATGTGATCGGCGTGTCCTTTCGATGCTGGAAAATCACACCAAAATTGACTATAATGAGAAAGCTGTAAAATCATTATATTTATCGATTTGATGTGCACGATCGGGGAGAGGGGCATAGATCATGAAGACAAGCAATGAATTCATCATGAGAGAAATTGCCGGAGAATACGTCCTGGTGCCGATAGGAAAGCGCGCGCTGACCTTCCAGGGCCTGGTGACCATGAATGAAGTCGGCGCGCTGATCTGGGAAATGATGGAAAAAGAAAGTGACATCGACCAGATCGTCAGCGGCATCCTGGACGAATATGAAGTAGATGAACAGACGGCGAGAAAAGATGTGCTCGATTTCATCGGCTTTTTGAAGGACTGCCAGATCATAGAAGACTGATTGCAGATCATGCCCTCGCTGTCTTGAGGAAAGAGGGAATGAAATGAATGAATATCGAAAACTGCTTATGCGCAAGATCGACCACGCCTTTGCCCAAGGAAAATATCCATTTTTTTATGGCATTTGCGGCATGGGAAAACATGAAGCGCTGCATGGATACGCGCAGCGCCAGAAACGCGCCTGTAAGACATTGAACGGAGAAATGCCGGATGATCCATCCTGCATCTACATGATCGACCAGTTTGATGACGAACGATATTTGCGGCGATTGTGTGAAGCATTGAAGACACAGACAGCTTGCCATGTCTGTTTCATCAGCGAACATATGCTGCCTGCCTGCATGTATGAGCTGATGCTGGAACGGATCCAGCTGTTTCCGGCAGACGATTTCTGTTTTTCACTGTCAGAGTGTCAGCGCCTGCTCAGATCTGAACATCTTGACGAGGAGCAGATCAAAGCGATCTTCCTGCACAGTGATGGCTGCCTTGCGGCCATCCGTTATCATCTGCGCCGTGAACAGGAGGATCTGGAAAGATATTGGACCGCTTATCTTTCACATTGTTATCAGCTGTTTTCTGATGCGCAGCAGAAACTGATGCATCAATTGAGCACGATCGGCTCATTGGAACGCGAAGGCGCACAGGAACTGCTACAGGCTGACCCTGAGATGCTCAGACAGCTGGTGAATGCCGGCATGCTGAGAGAAGAAGCGGGCATCCTGCGTGTTCCTGCCTGTCTGCGCTGGCCGCTGTCAGAAGATGAAGCACTTTTAGACAGCCTGTTTGAATATCATCTGCGCAAAGGGCAGATCGTCCGCGCATGGCGCTGCGCTCGTTCCTTATCCCAGCAGGAAAAGCTGTTTACGGCTAGAGGAGGGGAACTGGCGCTGATGGCAAAGGAAGATGAATTGCCTATGCTGCAGGAAGCAAGCCAGGGATACTTCCTCATGCAGGCGATCGTCCTGTTTCGCCAGCATTGCCAGCTGCAGCTGCATACGCTGCTGCATGCTGCCGCGCAGCGAGATGAGGCGTATTTCCTGGCGTGGCTGCTATGCGAAGACCTAGAGCTGGATGCGTGGATCCAGGCTGCCAGAGAAGCGCAGATCGAACTGGATATGCCGGCGGGGCTGTGGATCAGCGGCTTTCTCAAAAGCCGCCTTTGGCTGCCATGGCTGTTAGAAGACTCTCGCCAGCGGCAAAGCTTCATGACATGCCTGAATGCCGAAAGCCGTTCATGGCTTCGTCTCATCGACGCGGAGATTGCAATGGAACGAGACAACCAGCGCCAGTGCGAGGCCATCCTTGATCGATTTGGCACGGCAGAAGAGAAGTCTGCAGAGCTGCGCTTTCTCATCTGCTCACTGTCCATCCGCTATCATTTCAGTCAAGGCTGCCGCAAGGAACTGATCGTGTTTCCTGAAGATCTGAAACGAGAGATCATCCTGCGGGATGACCAGCTCACTACGATGATGCATACTTTCTTGCTGGAACGTGCGATCTGGCGCAATGATCAGATCCAGCTGGCTGATACTTACATCAAAGATGGTCTGAGCGATCATCCCTATGCCAGACTTTGCCAGGTGACGATGCTGTATCGGCTGGATCGCTGCGAGAAAGCATTGCTGCAGCTTGGCAGCATCATGAAAGAATATGCTTATCATGACTATATCGTCTCACAGCTCAGATACCTCTGTGCATTGTGCCTGTACGCAATGCGTCAGGAGACACGGGCATTGAAGCTTTTGGCTGCATCGCTGGCTTTCAATGGCCCATACCGCTTTTGCACTTCCTTTTGTTTCTTTGGAACCAGGACCAGGGAACTGATGGAGATCTATATCCGTTTTCTGAACAAAGATATCGGCGGACATAAGAAAAAGTATCGCAAAGCAACCGATCTTATTCATGATGAAACTGCGGAATATCGCGATTACATCCAGATGATTGCCGACCGCGCCAGAGCCTATGATGAGCTGGAGGTCAAGGAGCCTGGTCTGTTGACACCAAAAGAGATCCGGATCCTGGGTCATATCGAAGCGGGTCTGACCAATCTGCAGATCGCGCATCAGCTGAACATCGGGATGCCTACCGTCAAATCACACATCAGCAGCATCTTTGCCAAGCTTGGCGTACGCAATCGTGCCTCAGCCATCAGCGAAGCCAGGAAGATCGGATATCTGAGATAGAGATAAATTCTTATGAAGAAAAAGCAAACTAGACTTGACCAGCGCTCTGTTCGTTTTTATCATATAAGATATGGGAATAAATACAGAACAGACAAAGACAACTCAGATCCCGGAAGTGACAAGACGCCGCATCGTCGATATCCACACGTATCTTCCGGTGCTCATCGATATCATCAAAAGCGGCAAGGATGTCAGTGTCACGGTCACCGGCAGCTCCATGGCCCCTTTTCTCGCGCATCTGCGTGATTCCATCATCGTATCGCCGCCGCCCCGGCAGTTTCACCGCGGCGATATGGTCTTCTTTCAGCGCCAGGACAGCAGCTATGTCATGCATCGCATCCATCATCTCAAGGAAGGAAAGCTGTATCTGGTCGGTGATAACCAGACCGAGATCGAAGGGCCGATCGATCCAGAACAAGTATTCGGGATCGTGCGCAAGGTCATCCGCAATGGCAAGCTCTTGCAAAAAGGCGATTTCTGGTGGGATTTTTTTGAAAAAGCATGGATCCGCATCGTTCCATTGCGGTCGGCAGCTGTAAAAGCGGTGTCGATCGTGTATAAGCTTCGCAACCGGCAAAAGCGTTGAATATAAAAAAACAGACCTGAAGATCTGCTTCGTTTGATGAAGAGATCTCAGGTCTGCTTTTGCTTATTTGGTGATCTGGAAGGAACGAGTGATCGGTGCAGCCAGATAGTCGCCGCCCAGGGTGACTACCGTGACCACATAACGTCCCGGTTCAGTTGGTGCTGTCGTCGTGCTGGAATACAGCTTCCATTTGCTGGTGAAGCCGGTATAGAGATAATGCACATTGCTCTGGTCGATATCGCTGTTGCCATTTGAGGTCAGCGTTACGCCAAAGTCAAAGCTCTTTGCTTCCTCTGCGGTCAGCTTGCCATTTGGGATCTCCTGATTCCAGTTCAGCTTTACGCCCTCTGCTCTCATCTTGACCAGCAGCGCGCCGATGCCTACGCCTGTCTCATAGTTCGGGCTGTCCGTGATGGCAGCGACGGTATAGAGACCGGCATGGTTCGGTGTGCCGAATGAAATGCGTACTGAATCAATGATGGAAGGCAGTTTGTTGATGATCTCGAGGATCTGTCCGATGCTGCCGGTATCGATATTCAGCTTATCTAACAGATCCAGGAGCTCCTGGGTGCTGAAGATCTCGCGCAGCTGACCTACGGTGACGCCTTCGTTCAGCAGTTCAGTGAAGCTCTGTCCCACGATTGCTTCCACGATCGGATCGATCACTTTCAATAAGTCATTATCTGTGAACTTATCCGGCAGATCCAGATAAAGGCTCGTCGTCACGTTGCTCGTGATGCCGGCATATACCGTGTAGATATCGAATTTGTCCTGCGGATCCGTGGTGATGAAATCTGCAGGCAGTGCCTCGTCGGCATAGATGTTCGTGGAATGAACAGAGACCTTGACCTTGGCCTTATTGACGCTTACTGTCGTTTCTGCTGTTTCGCTTGGCCGATATGCATTGTTGCCATTGAAGACGATGCGGATCTGCTGCTCTCCGGCACCCATCTGCGGATAAGAAAGCGGCGTGATCGTTCCGCCTTCGATCGGCGCCCATGCCTTGCCTAATTCTCCCAGCGAACCAGTAGAAGCAGTGGCATAGTAAGTGAAGGTGAAATCATCTGCGGACAGGGTTTCCTTTGCCGGCAGCGTAGAATTTTCCCAGTCGATCACATTGTCCAGGATCGCCTGCTTCATGACTGCAGGATCGACATTGTAAGTGAAGGAAGCACCTTCATTGACCGCGATGGAGGAAGCGATACGATCATCAGTCATTTCTGCTTCAATGATCGTGCTCCATCCGCTGTACTCTCTGTTACCATCCCAGCTCAGCTTGATCTCCTGTTTGCCCACTTCGAAACGCTTTGTCAGCGCCTCTGTATTGTTCAGATCCTTGAAGTTATCGAAGAGATCACTGCCAGTGAAGTTGGCGTTGTACTGCACATGAAGTTCATCCCGGATGTCCGGCTGCGCGGAAGCGATCACTGCATCGATGATGGCCTGTTCGGTTGCCTCGTAATCGATGTTCTTCTCATCCGCATAAACCATGCCGATCGTATACGGCGCTTCATTCAGCGTGATTTCCGGTTGCGGACGATCCTGAATGACTACCTCTGCCTCTATCTGACTCGCTGAATATTCACGATCTCCGTTAAAGGAGATGCGGATCTGCTGCGTGCCGGCAGAGATGGCCGGATAGTTTACCGTTACCCCCAAAATGCTCTCGCTTCCGCCTTTCAACGGCATCCATGCTTTTGTTGCTCCTGTTAAAGAATCAGATGCATAGTATTCGATCGTGACATCAGAAACGCTCAGCTGCGGGGTGCTGCTCTTGATCACTGCGCGATAGATGGCATCTTCCAATGCTTCAAAATCAAGAGACATGTCCTCATTGTAGATCAATCGAGCTTCGTACGGAGCCTCATTAAGAACAAATTCAGCCTGTGGACGATCCTTGATGGTCAATGTTGCTTCAACACTTGTTTCAAAGTAAGCGTCATTGCCGGCATAAGTGATCCTGATCTGCTGCGTGCCGGCAGAGATGGCCGGATAAGTTAATACATTTTTTCCGCCCTCCAGCGGCATCCATGCTTTGCCGATATCACCGACTGATCCGGATTCTGCTTTTGCATAGTATTCGATCGTGACATCAGAAACGCTCAGCTGCGGTGATGTTTCCTTGACCATGCTCTGGAAGATCGCTTCACGAAGCGCGTCATAGTCGACGCTCATGTCCTCGTTGTAGATCAGGTTTACTGGGCTGATCTCCTCATTCAGGATGATGGAACTGCTTCCTTTTGCATGCTTGGATAATGTGACCTCCGTATCAGTTCCGGCGATGCGCACTTGATAGCTGCCATCACTGTTGTCTGCCAATGCCGGATGGGTGAATGTGGTTGGTACAAATACGACTTTCTTTTCGCTGGTGAACCCGTTGATCGATCCCCAGGCATCGTTGGTGAGAAGTCCATTTTTTCCTGTGCAATAGTACTCCCACTCCAGTGACTGCGGGTCAACTCCCTCTTTGTTGACCACCAGTGCGTCAAATAAGATCTGCTTGACCGTTGCTTCTTCGCTTCCGGATGGAATGATCGCTGTTCCGTTCTGAAGCTGTACATCGGTAGATGCTGCTTCCGTTGACGGTTTAGCTGCGAAAACGGTTGTCGGAATGCTGCTTGAAAACAGCATGGTCGCTGCCAGCACAGCGGCTGTCAGCCTGCGAAAAAATGTTTTCATGTGAAAACCTGGCAGATCGCACATTCTGCCATGCCCCTTTCTTTTCCAATGAAATGGATGTGTAAGACCCATGTCTTGCTGTGCGCCGCAAAACGAATTCATTATAATATGTCAAACGCTTCTAGGGAAGAGTGGGAAAAGCAGTTTGTTACAGAGTGTTGACAGTTCATGTCGTATGCATGAAAATTTCTGAATGGGACATACTGCAGATGAACTCGTTCTTGGAAAAAACAAGATGAACGTGGTACAGTATAACTACATATGAGAAGCTGGAGATGATGCACCTTGAAAAGAGTGATAAAAATGATATCGGTCATCCTTCTGCTGCTGCTCTTGCTTTGTGTGATCAGCATCTGGTGTTCTTACCATGTGCTCAGTCTTACGACTTTTACTTTGAGCAGCGAAAAAGTAAATACGCCGATGCGGGCCGTCCTGATCTCTGATCAGCATGATCATATCTTTCGTGATGATAATGAGGAATTGATCGAGCGCATCCTCGAACTGGAACCAGATGTGGTGTTCATGGATGGAGATATGCTGAATGCGGACAGCGATGACATCAGCTGGCTGCTTTCTGAGATCGAGCGCCTGTCTGCCAAAGTTCCGGTCTACTATGCGCTGGGCAATCATGAACTGGCTTATATGGCCGCACATCCGGATCTGATCACACAGCTGGAAGAAGCCGGCGCAATCGTGCTGGATGAACAATATGTGGATGTCGAGATCGCGGGGAATGCGGTGCGCATCGGCGGATTCTATGATTATGCGTTTTCCCGGACCGACGCCAAGACGACAGCGGATACGATGGATGCACAGGATCATGCGTTTCTCAGTGATTTCTGCGACACATCGAGGCTGAAGATCATGCTGTCGCATCGGCCGGACAGCTTTGTCTTTTCCGATGCCTCTGCAATTTGGCAGATCGACTATGTCTTATGCGGACACAATCATGGCGGACAAGTGCGGCTGCCTTTTCTTGGCGGTGTATTTGGGGGAGACCAGGGTTATTTTCCACCCTATGAGGATGGCTTGCACTCCTTTGCTGCCATGAACATGATCATTACGAGAGGATTGAGCTCTAATCCAAAGATCTTGCCGCGATTCAACAATCTGCCCGAGATCGTCGTGCTCGACTTTGTCTCTTGAGACGAAAATGTGAGGAAAGCTTGATATTCGTTCCGCAATGGTGTAAACTTATATTGTCATGCTTTCAAAAGGTGGCTGCGGATAAGCGCGAACGGAGAGTTATCGAAGCGGTCATAACGAGCTGCACTCGAAATGCAGTAGTCCTCACGGGCACGTGGGTTCGAATCCCACACTCTCCGCCAGATATTGTAAAATCCCGAAGTCGTTGAAACTTCGGGATTTTCTTTATTTATCAATGGTTTGCGGCGTTTTTGCGCCGTATATTTTCTAACGTAATCATACAAAAATTAACGTAGATATACACGTTTTAACTTGCAATTTTACGTCAAAATTTACGACAACTTTCTTATGCGTTCTTGAGGATGCTTATTGCTTTCTTGATTGCCATGTGTTCGCTCTCGCCGCCTGCGGTTTTTAGCATCTCTTCGAGCTGTTCTATAGCGTGCTCGCTCTCATCGGCGCGGCTGTAATTCCTGCGGCTATATCCGTCATCCCGGCTATAACGCCCCATGCTGTCGCGCTTGTAGCTGTTGCCTCGCATAAAGCCCTCTGCATCCCATCTGCGGCTGTACCTCGCGCACTTCTTCCGTTGTACTTCCGCGTTTCCACTCTACACTCGTGGGCTGAATTGCTTCAACCGGCTCAAGAGAATATTTCTTGACATTTTCGTCGGAATCGCGTATACTACCTTTAGAAGCACCGCGACGTGCGGGGGCATCTTGCCCCCCTATCTGGTCTCTTTTCATGAGATCAAGCTCGTCAGCGGTGTTTTCTTTTATGTTGACGATATCATAGAGATACTTTTTGCCGTCCGAGGAATTAAGAATAACAAGCTCTGCGTCAAAAGATTTAATATTTGTAATCTTATTATTCTGCTTAACAGGGAATGCAAAAGCCGTTGAATACCTGTAAACGCCGTACTTCGCATCCTTATTTGCTATGTGTTTTGTTTTCTCCCATCGACGATTTGTAGCTATCTCTATCATTTCTCCGAAACTGCCGATAGCTTTATTCTTCGCAGTCAGAGTTTTAGGGTTCTTTCGCAGCAATGCCCTTGTATACTCCGACTGGGTATACTCGCTGGGCAAATTCTCGCCGATATAAACCTTGCTCCCACTCTCGATTATCGTATACGCCTCGCCGATATGATTTGCGATATACGCCGCTACTTTTTTGTGGTTACGCAGTTCCTTAGCGGTCAACGGGCTGTTTTCAATCCATGCGATTTTCTTGCCGTTGACCTCTCGCGAATACATTGTGCCGCTTTTCGGCGGTGCTCTGCCTTTGTTCGCGGTCTCGGCGGTGTGCTTGCGGAAACTCTCCTGTACCTTGCCGTAGTTTGCGCTGTCGTGCTCCGTTCCGGCAAAGATGTTTAAGCTGACAAGAGTCGAACACGCATCGGTTTTGACGGCAGCTTTTAGCCCATGCTACGTTAAAGCTCTTGACAATACGGCAGTATTCTCAGTGAGCTTTGCCTTGCCTGAGCAAAAATCTGCCCGACAAAACTGCAAGGCAAAAGTAGCTGGAAGAGCGCGCTGACAGGCGATACGTGTTCGACTCTTGTCAGCTTATCTTGCCCAGCGCGTCACAGCACATTAGCAGAAACAACCCTTGACAAATCTCGTCTCAAGAGCAAACACGCCTGACAGCGAGCAGATGGTACTCTTATTTATATCATTTTGCCGGCGACAGGTATTCGTCAAGAAGCGCTTTTACATCGGCGCTGTCCGATGCTTTTTCAATCGCCGCGCGGAACTCGGCAGTCGTGACCTCTTTGAACATATGCTCTTCATACCACGCGCGCATGAAAGCGTCAAATTTCTCCTGTCCCATTGTCTGCCGCAGCTTCCAGAGGAAAACGGGGCCGATCTTATAAACGGCGTTTATATAGCTGTTGCCGGTGTATTCGTCAAAATACTGATCGTAACTGAGATCAATATATTTTTGCTTTATGGTGCAGTCAAGCGAATCAGCGCGTGCCTGAACATCTGTCTCGCTTTCGCCGGTGTACAGCTGATACACAAACTCACCGTACACGGCAAAGCTTTCGTCAAGCCACGCCTCGCGGTACTGGTCGTTGCCGACGACGGCGTAGAACCATTCGTGCGCGACCTCATGCGCGACGTCAAGGCGCAGGCTCTCATCTCCCTCGGCTTCGATAAGATCGGCATACATCTCGGCAATGCGCACAAGTCCGGGATACTCCATACCGCCGGCATTATACGGCGTCTGAACCACATCGAGCGTATCATAAGGATATTCGCCCCACGCATCGCAAAATGCGTTCACGGCGTCTATGGCAGCCTTGAGCGACACCTCGCCCTGCTTTTTATCGCGCTCGCTGCCTGAATAATACCAGCTGTTGACGGTTATGTTTCCGGCCTTGCCGCTGAGCTTTTCAAAGCCGTTTCCGGCGATTACGGCGAAATCGCGGACATTGTCGGCTTTGAGTGTCCATGTTCCGTCGGCGCTCTGCGCTTCGCTGCCGGTGGATATTACCATATAGTCCTCGGGTGCGCTGAGGGTCATCTCATAGCTTCCGCAGGGCGAAAAGAAGCACTCCCCATCAGTAAAATACGGTGCCTCATTCCACTTGCCGTCAATATACTCGGCAAGGACAGGATACGCCTGCGACAGGCAGACAGTGTTTTCGCCGGCGAAATCATCGCCATTCGGAGACCAACACAGCCGCTCAAAGCAGCAGGGTATCTCCGTGCTGTAATCAATGCTTACGCTCGTTCGCTCGCCGGGCTTGAGCGGCGACGGCAGCTGAACATACACGACGGATTTATCCTCCTGAACCGAAAAGCTCAGAGCATTTCCGCGCGAGTCCTTGACCTCGCGTATGATGCCCGGAGTGTAAGGCTTATCGTCGCTTATACTGTTTTCAAGCTCAAGATTTGCGGCGGCATAGTCGCGCAGGCAAATTTTGTCCCATGTATCGCTGCTCGTGTTTGTAAAACTGATAACACAGTTTTCCGTCAGATGTGCGGCAAGCTCCTTATTTTCGGCATCGGCGGCTGTCAGCTTTGCCGTGATGCGGTACTCGGGCTTGGTTTCGGCAGAACCGTTCGGCGCTGCCGGAGTAGTATCGCTGCCACATGCGCAGACGCTCATGAGCATCGCAAGAACTAAAAGCAGCGAAATAATATTTTTGGTTTTCATGATTCATGCTCCTTTCAACACGGGCACATGTTACCACCGGAATGCAACAAAGCGGCATCAAAAAATGCACCCTCGGGGTGCATTTTTTGATATTAGATATTATTCACGACGTTTATCGGCGCGCCTTCAATAAAGGCTTTGATATTTTCTTCGGTCATATCCATTATCCTCTGCCTTGCCTCTTTGGGTGCCCAGCTGATATGCGGCGTTATAATGCAGTTTTTCGCCTTCAGCAGCGGATTATCGCCTTTTATAGGCTCTGTGGACACAACATCGACCGCTGCGGCATAGACCTTTCCGGAGTTGAGCGCGTCAGCGAGGTCTTCCTCGACAATAAGTCCGCCGCGGCTGTTATTGATAATAATAACGCCGTCCTTCATCTTTGCTATATTGTCCTTATTAATGATCCCCTGAGTATTGGGAAACAGCGGGCAATGGAGTGCAATAACATCCGACTGCGCAAGAAGCGTGTCGGTATCGACATATTCGGCAATTTCCTCACCCTGCGGCGTCGGGCGACTGCCGGACGCAAGTATCTTCATGCCCATAGCCTTTGCGATTCGGCCCGTAGTCTGACCGATCTTTCCGAAGCCGATTATGCCCATCGTCTTCCCTGCCAGCTCAATGAGCGGATGCTTCCAATAGCACCAGTCCTGATTGTTCTCCCATTCCCCGGCGTGTACACTGTCGGAATGCACCTGAACATGGCTGCATATTTCAAGCAGCATTGAAATTGCAAACTGCCCGACCGAGGCCGTTCCGTATGTGGGAATGTTGCAGACGGGGATGTTTTTCTTTTCGGCTGCTGCGCAGTCAACTATATTGTACCCGGTCGCGAGCACACAGATGCATTTGATATTAGGGCAGGCATCCAATGTTGCGCTGCTGATCGGAGCTTTGTTCGTAAGCACGATCTCGGCATCTCCGATGCGCTTTATTATCTCGGCATCTTCATACGGCGTTCTGTCATACACGGTAAGCTCCCCGTACTTTTTAAGTCCGTTCCAGCTGAGGTCGCCGGGATTTTCCGTGTAGCCGTCCAAAACAACAATTTTCATTTGTTTCTCCTTATAAATTTGATATTATGCATTCTGTTTGAACAGCAGCTGCATTTATGGTATAGTGTAGGCATAAAATACGCAGGCAAAGGTGATATCGCTATGGATATGCGCGCAGACGCGAAACTTATCTACACACGGGCAATAGACGCCGCGCTGCCCGACAACGCAGTGAGAGTTGCTCTGAAGGATATTGAGCTTCAGGGAAATATCTACGTTGCCGCAGTCGGAAAGGCGGCATGGCAAATGGGAAAGACGGTATCCGAGGTCTTGGGATCAAGGATAAAAGCCGGCATAGTCATAACCAAGCACGGCTACGGCAAGGGCGCTATCGAGCGCCTTGAGGTCTATGAGGCAGGGCACCCTGTGCCGGATGACGACAGCTATGCCGCAACTGAGAAGGTGCTGGAGCTGGTAAAGCCCCTCGGAGAGGGCGATACCGTGCTGTTTCTTCTCTCCGGCGGAGGCTCGGCGCTTTTTGAAAAGCCGCTTATCCCGGCCGAGGATATGAGCAGGCTCACCCAGGAGCTTCTTGCCTCCGGCGCCGACATAAACGAGATAAACACGCTAAGAAAACGCTTTTCCGCCGTTAAAGGCGGCAAGTTTGCGCTCGCCTGCATGCCGGCAAAGGTATACAACATCGTTTTGTCCGACGTCATCGGCGACAGGATCGACAGTATAGCCTCCGGCCCGGCAGCACCTGACGGCACAACGGCCGAGCAGGCAAAATACATAGTCGAAAAATACGGGATCACAATGACCGAGCAGATGCGCAGTCTCATTGAAAATGAAACTCCGAAGTCCATAAGCAACGTTGAAACCAAAGTGATAGGCAGCGTAAACCAGCTTTGCCGCTCGGCCGCAAAAACCTGCGCGGAGCTTGGCTATGAGCCTGTTATCCTAACCTCATCGCTCAGCTGCACAGCAAAGGACGCCGGTGTGTTTCTCTCGAACATTGCTCAGCAATACGCCGGAGACGCGAAAAAGCGCGCATTCATTGCCGGCGGCGAGACCGTTGTTCATATAACCGGCAGCGGACTTGGCGGCAGAAATCAGGAGCTTGCTCTTGCAGCCGCCGAAAACATCGCAGGCATGCCGAATGTGTGCGTTTTTTCCGTAGGCTCGGACGGGACCGACGGTCCGACCGATGCAGCCGGCGGATATGTTGACGGCAGCACAAAGCAGCTGCTTGAGGAAAAAGGCATCAGCATCTTCCGCACGCTGCAAAGCAACGACTCGTACCATGCGCTCGACGCCTGCGGCGGCCTTATCCGCACAGGTGCAACGGGAACGAACGTAAACGATCTTTCCGTGCTTTTGATCGGATAATTTTGATATACCCTCCTTCTGTTCCGCATCGGGACAAGAGGAGGGTATTTTTGCGCGCTTATTTCAGCAGGAAGTATGCGATGACGACCACGCCGAGAATGATCCTGTACCAGCCGAAGACCTTGAAGTCCTTGCGCTTAATATAGCTCATGAGGAATTTTATCACAACAACGGATACAAGGAAGGCCACAACGCAGCCGACGATGAGCGTTATAAGCTCGGCGCTTGTAAACGAAAAGCCGAAGGCGATTATCTTCAAAAGCGACACGCCGACCATGACCGGCACGGCAAGGAAGAACGTAAACTCCGCCGCCGTAACACGCGACACACCGATTACAAGGCCGCCTATGATTGTAGAACCGCTGCGCGAGGTGCCCGGAATGATCGACAGAGCCTGAAACAGGCCGATGATGAACGCATCCTTATATGATATCTCCTCGAGCGTTTTGACTCTCGGCTCGCGGCCGCGGTTCCAGTTTTCAATGACGATAAACAGAACACCGTAGACGATAAGCGCTGCGGCAACAACATAGCAGTTATCGACAAAGTCAAGCAGCAGATACGCGACAAAGCCCGGAATGCAGGCAATGACGACCTTGAACCAGAGAACAAACGTCTCTTTTTTTATAACGCTGCCGTTTTTCTTTTTGCTCTGAAACGGCCACATTTTGTTCCAGAACAGGATTATGACCGCCAGTATCGCGCCGAGCTGAATGACATACAGGAACATCTCGCGAAATTCCGGCGTGACGTTCATGTGAATAAATTCGTCCACGAGCAGCATGTGTCCGGTGCTTGAAATGGGCAGCCACTCGGTTATGCCCTCGACTATGCCGATGATTATTACTTTGATAAGTTCTATAATGTCCATGCTAACACCATATGCTCTTTTTTACAGCAGCATGACTCCCTTTTCGGCGCAAACCTCTTCGGTGTGCTTATCCCAGATGGATACCTGCACCTCGCCGATATGCGCGCTGCCCAGCAGCAGCATGCAAAGGCGGCTCTGGCCGATTCCGCCGCCGATGGTCAGGGGCAGCTCGCCGTTTAAAAGCATCTTGTGATACGGAAGCTCGCGTCGGTCATCACAGCCGGCAAGGCGAAGCTGTCTGTCCAGCGATTCGGGATCGACGCGGATGCCCATCGAGGATATCTCGATCGCGCAGTCGAGCCAATCGCACCAGAACAGAATATCGCCGTTGAGCGCCCAATCATCGTAATCCGGGGCGCGGCCGTCATGCGGCTTGCCGGAGCGCAGAGCGCCGCCGATACCGATGATGAAAATAGTCTTATGCTCTCGTGTAAATGCGTTTTCGCGCTGCTTTGAGGTCATGTCGGGATACATATCCTCAAGCTCCTGCGAGGTGACGAATGTGACATTACGCTCAAGCTTCGGCAGGCACTGAAGCTGGGGATAGATCGCCTGCATCGTATCCTGCGTATCGCACAGGGCCTTGACTATATCCATAACGGTTAGCTTGAGATAGTCGAGGTTGCGGTTTTCCGAAAGGATGACCTTTTCCCAGTCCCACTGGTCAACATAGACAGAGTGAAGGTTATCCAGCTCGTCCTCGTCGCGGCGGATAGCGTCCATATCTGTGTAAAGTCCCTTGCCGGGGAAGAAGTTATAGCGCTTGAGCGCAAGACGCTTCCACTTTGCAAGCGACTGAACGACCTGAGCGGTCGTATCCGAGCGGAGAATATCAAACGATACGGGGCGCTCGTAGCCGTTGAGGTTATCGTTAAGTCCGGAATTAGAATCGACAAACAGCGGTGCGGATACCCGGTAAAGATTTAAAAGTGCCGCGAGCCTGTCCTCAAACAGGCGCTTTAAGAGGCTTATAGCCTTCTGTGTGTCGTAAACACTGAGGATACTTTTGTATCCGTCCGGAATTTTGATCTCCATGGTTTTCCTCCTGGTGTACAATAAAAATATATAAACGCCCATCTGTGATGGGCGTTATATTACCCTTTTTTATTTTCGGGCTTCTTATCAAGAAGCTCGATTATTCTGCAATATATCTCTTCTGCCCTGTCGCGGAAGTTTTCTTCGATCCGCTCTGCCTGCTGCTCGCCTGACGAGAGGATATTGAGCCTTATTATCTCGCCCTTACCGTCGCTCATGGCAAGCGTCACAAAGCAGCCGCCCTCACGGTTACGGTGCTGCGCGGTTATCATGGAAAGGCGGCGCAGACGCTCGGCCTCGGGTGCAATTATCTTCTCTGCCCTCTTGCGAACGGAAAAAGGCAGGCTGCTCTCCACCGTTTCGGCGGCATCGGCGCCGCGCTTGCTGACGCGCAGGCCGGTCTCCTCCTCGATAACAAGCCCGCTCTCTATCAGCTCGGCAAGGCAGTCGGAATATTCAAAATACCCGAAGCCCTCGTCGCACTGCTGCGTAAAGTCCTGAAGGTCAATGGGCGCGACTATGCCCGGCAGCCGGCGAAGAATAAACAGTATCAAAATTTTTATATCAAGCTTTTCATGAATAAAGCCCAGTCGTTCCATAACTTGCTCCTAAAAATCATATATCCGATCGGCAAATTTCCGGCATCAGTCGCTTTTCTTATATGCTTCGATACAAGCAAAAATTATAACAACAGTCGTTATATGCAATATAATGCTCTTCGGTGAAAGCGGTGCAACAGAAGCGTGTATAACGCCGAAATCAGCCAGAAGCATTGCAAACAGTATCAAAACCTCAACGGCTATGAGTATGAGCCAAAGCTGCTTTTTCATTCTTTCGCCTCCTCTGCATTATATATAATAATACATACTTTTCTTTTTGTAAATCCAATATTCTTCACATTTTGGAACAATACGCATAGACTGTATTGAAGTTTTTCTTCAATTCCATCCTGGGAGGTATTTTTATGGCAGACAGGGTCGTACCCGGTCCGGTCAATGATAATGACTGCATAAAACAGGCCGTTTGCGTGAGCACAAGAAAGATAATGGACGCCTGCCGCGACAAGGACTGCATCGAGGATCTGCGCGTTTACCCCACGGTCAGCTCTCTTCCCTACATAGAGAGCGCATTCAGCGTGCGTCCAAAGTGCGCGCAGCTTCTGCACTGTGAGGTAAAGGTCAATGAGATCTGCCTTAACCGCGGCTACTACACGGTCGATGTGACCTACTTCTATAAGATAAGCGGCGAAACATTCCCGGCAAATCAGTGCTTCACGGGGCTTGCCGTGTTCGATAAGCGCGTAATGCTATTTGGCTCCGAGGGCAGAGTCAGGAGCTTTTCTTCGGATGACTGCTGCATCCTCGACGGAGCAAACAGCATGCCATTTGCCGAGGTCGATGCCGTTGACCCGATCGCTCTGCACATGACCCTTGCGGAAACGGCGCTGCCCGACCCCGGCATAGATCAGCGCGACATTCCGCAGCAGATACTCGACTCCTTCGGCGAGGAGATATCAGTTACCGGCGGCACGCGCCATGTCTATGTTACGCTCGGCCAGTTTTCGATCATCCGGCTTGAGCGCAGCACGCAGCTGCTCATTCCGGCATACGACTACTGCCTGCCCGAGAAGGAGTGCGTAGGCTCGTCCGAGGATGATCCGTGCACGATGTTCGGCCGCATATCCTTCCCCGTTGACGAGTTTTTCCCTCCCGATAATCTCGATCCCTGCGAGGAGTACAAGAGCATGGTATAGCCGGTCGGAAGCGCAAAATTTGTTCATTCCTACAAAATTTTGAAGCATTGCTCGTGAATTTTTTATTTAGTCCGCAATCTTGACGGATCTGCGTCTGCGGTGCTACAATTTGCCCATAAACGCAAGGACACGGAACAGTAAGCGAAAATGCCCTTTCAGAGAAGTGCCGGTTGGTGCAAGGCACAAAGGTTGTTTTTTCGCCGAACTCACCGGATAGCGGCTGTGCTGAACTTCAGTAGGCGCAGACGGGTGCGCCCGTTACAGTGCAGGGATATGACTGTATCCTGACTGAGTGCGTCCCACAGCTTGTGGAACGAAGAAGAGTGGTACCGCGGACGGTTTTTCAGCCTTTCGTCTCTTCTGCAAATCAGCAGAAGGACGAGGGGTTTTTTGTTTTTCTGCCGGAATTTAAGGAGGAAAACCAAAATGAACAACAAGCCCCAAACCCGCAAGACATCCAAGACCCCGTTTTTTGCCGCATTTTCCGTCGGTGCAGTGCTCTTTTCGGCGCATGCAGGCGGCGGATTTGCAACCGGCAATCAGGCCAATACCTATTACGTCGGCCTCGGCTGGTCAGGCATTATCGCCGCAGTCATCGCAATGCTCCTGCTCACGCTCACCATGCGTCAGGCGATGGTCATGTACAACTCACGCGGCCTTTCAAGCTATAAGGAGCTTTTCCAGACGCTCTATCACCCGTTTGACAAGCTCGAATGGGTATTTGAAATTTTCTTCTACATAATGGTGCTCATGGCCGTTGCTGCCGCGATATCGGGCGCTGCAAGCGCTCTGCAAAGCTACTTCGGCTTAAACTATTACATCGGCGTGGGAATAGTCGGCGTTATTGTGCTCATGCTCACGATTTTCGGCGCCGGCATCGTGCGCGCCGCATCCACCTGGATGGGCATAGCGATCCTCGTAACGGCGATCAGCATATACGCGATAGGCATTTTCAAAAGCGACAGCGGCCTGTTTACCGTCCTCGCTTCCGACTTTGCCAAGACAGGCTTCGGGAATATGCCCAAGGCAATATTCAACTCCTTTGTGTACGCAGGCTTCCAGTGCGTCACACTGCCCACAATGATCGTCTGCGGCACAACGATGCGCTCCGAGCGCGGCTGCTCAAAGGCGATGTGGATATCCTTTGTCATGAACGCCGTCGCACTGACCCTGTCGATATTCATGCTCATGTGCTGGCAGGGCGTTTACAACTCAGTTGACGGCGGCGCGACCATTCCAACGCTCACGGCCTGCAATGCAATGGGCATCCGCGCACTGACCGTTATCTACGGCGCATGCCTGCTCCTGTGCCTGATCTCGACCGGCGTCACGACCATCTTCGGCTTTGTTGCCCGCTTTGAAAAGCTTCCGATATTCAGCGGCATAAAGTCCGCCACCACGCGCAGCGCGATCGTGTCCGCGTTTATCATCGTTCTGTCTATGACCATCTCCATGGCCGGACTGACGAACATCATAAAATACGGCTACGGTTACTGCGGATATCTCGGCGCGGCGGCAGTCGTCATCCCCTTCCTCACCGTTGGCGTTTATAAAAACCGCAAATACATCAAGGAGCACGGTTTTGCCGGAGGCTCATCCGTTGAGGCAGACGTGAAATATGAGATAAGCTGCAGCGAAGCAGCCCCCTCAACTGCCGTTTGCGGCTGAGAAAAACGTTAAGACAAAAGCAGACTCGCTGGGAGCTGCCTTTGTCGCAAAATTTCGTAAACCTGCCAAGCATCTTGCCGAGGCGTGCTTCATCTGATATACTTAACTAAAATATAGAGGAGGCACGATATGGATACTTTGATAATCATCGGGATACTTCTGGCGATCGCAGCAACGATCGTTCTTTACATCAAGGTCATGCCGAAAAAATATGACGGGAAGCTCGGCAACAAATTTTTGCAGTTTTTGCACGACTTTTTCAACTTCAAGACCTTTTACATCGAGGCTCTGACAAAGTTTGTGTTCGTGCTCTTGACATGCGCGTGCATATTCGTGGGATTTCTGCTGCTGTTCGGCAAGATCGAATACTACGGCTACTTCGGCGCAACGTTTGAACAGAGCACCTTCCTGTACGGGCTCGGCCTTATGATCCTCGGGCCGTTGGTGCTGCGAGTCACCTACGAATTTGTTATGATGGCGATACTTCTTGTTCAGAACGTTATCGCCATAAACCGCAAGCTGAAAGTGCAGATTTCCCCCGTCTCCCCCGCTCCGGCGGCAAAGGCCGAAGAAGCCGCAGAGCCGGCTGCAGCGGAGAGTGCGGCGGAAGAATAAGCGTCTTACATATTAATAATAAACGTCAAAAGCGCCCTCAACAGAGGGCGCTTTTGCTATGTAGCTATAGACTCAGTCCGAGAAGTGAGACCAGCAGCGGTATTGTGAACATCGAAAGCACCGTGCCGACAAATATCGTCTCCGAGGCTTCGACACCGTCGCGGCCGTAATCCATGCCGAGCAGCGCGCATATTATCGCCGGCGGACAGGCTGCGATTATGACGATCGAGCCGAGCATGACGATATCGCTCACAAAAAGCTTGAGCACGAACCAGACCGCAACGGGCGCGACGATAAGACGCATGAAGTTTATCCCGTAAATCCTCGGATGAACAAACGCATCCTTTATCGAAACGCTGCCCAGCGACAGACCGATGCACATCATCGAAAGCGGCGCGCAGGCATCGGAGAGCATGTCGGCAACGTCAACCACTATCACCGGCATCGGTATTTCAAACAGGAATATGACCGTTGCGATGACCGTTGCGATTATCGGGACGTTTATCATGCTTTTAATGCTTATCTTTTCTTTCTTTTCTCCATTGCTCTGAAGCAGCATGATCCCGACGGTGTAAAGCAGAACGTTAAACGGGATATTGCCCAGCGAGGCGAAGAAGATCGCGCCCTCGCCATACACCGCCGAGATCACCGGAACGCCCATAAAGCTGAGGTTTGAAAAGGACGTTATCAGCTTATACATGCCCTTATCGCCGTCTTTTATACGCATTGCGGCAGGCGTTATCATGCCGACGGCAAAGCACACGATCTGCATCACAAAAAGCATGGCTATGCCGAAAAGCATATCGCCCTTGCTCATGCTCAGCTCCTTATTCATTACCGAGGCCAGTATCATTCCGGCGAGGAACACGTTTATGACCATTTTGCTCAGGCCCTTATTAAACTCCGGGCCAACGAGCTTGATTTTTGCGCAAATGTATCCGATGGCAAGTATAATTACAAGCAGCGCCATCTTTTCAAACAAAACAAGCATTCTCTGTATAGTATCCTTTTGCTGAGATTGGTGCTAAAAGCTTATCATAAGCTTTGCTATTTCAAAATAAATAAGCAGCGAGACCGCATCGGTGATGGTCGATATCAGGGGGTTTGCCATGACTGCCGGGTCAACGCCGAGCTTTTCTGCCGCTATGGGCAGCACACTTCCGACGACCTTTGCAAACATAACGATGAGCACGATCGAAAGGCTGACAACTGCGGCAACGGTGAGCGTTACACCGTCGTTGTTCAAAAGTATTCTGTCCACTAACAGCATTTTTGCAAAGTTGACCGCTGCAAGTGTGACTCCGCACAGGATGGCAACGCGGAACTCTTTCCATATTACGCGGCCTACGTCTTCAGGCTCGGTGTCGCCGAGGGAGATGCTTCGTATAACGGCCGTTGAAGCCTGCGCGCCGGAGTTGCCGCCGGTGCCCATAAGCATGGGGATAAACCCGATGAGCACGGCCTGCACGGCGAGCGCATCCTCAAAGGAATTGATTATCATGCTCGTGAACGTTGCCGAAAGCATGAGGAACATGAGCCACGGTACTCTTCGCTTCCACATATCCCACGCGCTTGTTCTCGAATAGGGCTTGTCCGAAGGCGTCATTGCGGCCATGAGCTCGAAGTCCTCGGTGGCCTCGGCTTCCATAACGTCGATGACGTCGTCAACGGTGACGATGCCGACGAGGCGGCCTTCCTTATCGACAACGGGCAGCGCCATAAGGTCGTAGTCGGATATCTTTTCCGCCGCTTCCTCCTGGTCATCGTGCGTCATACAGAACACGATATTCGTGTCCATTATATCTTCTATGACCGTCTCATCGTCTGACAGGAGCAGATCCTTTACGGACAAAACGCCCTCAAGCTTTCGGTCGGCGGAGGTGACAAAGCAGGTGTAGATAGTCTCCTTATCCTCGCCTATCCTGCGTATGCGCGCAATAGATTCGCGCACGTTCATGTATTTTTTGAGATCCACGAACTCGGCCGTCATTATGCTGCCTGCCGAATTTTCGGGATAATTGAGGTACTGATTTATAAGCCGTCTGGTTTCCGGCGTTGCAGTGCGCATGACACGCTTCACGACGTTTGCCGGCAGCTCCTCCATCATGTCAACGGCGTCGTCAACGTAAAGCTCTTCGATGATCGCCGACAGCTCCGAGTCTGTGATGGAGTTTATTATCTGCTCCTGCTCGGGAGAATCGAAGTTTGCAAAAACGTCCGCCGCCATCTGCTTGGACAAAAGCCTGAACACCATCGGCATGCGGTTATCGCCGATCTCGGACAGGAACTCGGCAACGTCGAATTCATTCATGTCCTCAAGGCGGAGCTGAAGCTCCTTCATTCTGCGCTCGTCAAGAAGCTGCATGAGCTCGTCGGCCTGCTTATCGCGCATGGCCTCAAAGTCCATATTCTCCATGTTATCCATTTAGGAGCCTCCTTTCGCGTTGCTTAGCTTAAAGGTCACTTTCCGAGATACTCGGCCTGCTCGCGGCTGAGGCTGTCGATGCCGACTCCCATAGCGTCGAGCTTGCATCTTGCGACCTCATAGTCTATCTCGCGCGGAACGGGGACAACGTCGGCCTCGAGCCTGCCGCGGTTATCGGCAAGATACTTTGCCGACAGCGCCTGGATCGCAAAGCTCATGTCCATGATCTCCGCCGGGTGACCGTCGGCTGCGGCAAGGTTAACAAGCCTGCCCTCGGCTATGGTGAAAAGAGTTCTTCCGTCGGGCATGACATAGCCCTGGATATTGTGGCGCGCTTCGTATTTTTTGACCGCCATTTTCTCAAGCGCCGCCATATCGACCTCAACGTTAAAGTGGCCTGCGTTGCTGAGGATAGCGCCGTCCTTCATCAGGGGGAAGTGCTCTGCGGTGATTATATCTCTGCCGCCGGTTACGGTGCAGAAGATATCGCCGATCTTGGCCGCCTCTTTCATTGGCATGACCTCGTATCCGTCCATGACGGCTTCGAGCGCGCGGATGGGGTCGGTTTCGGTAACGATGACCTTTGCGCCCAGTCCCTTTGCTCTGAGCGAGACACCCTTGCCG
>OJMH01000917.1_pt1 | contig 33932 bp, 29 predicted proteins | sample 1597111 | NCBI WGS metagenome assembly OJMH01 (sample SAMEA2452115, study PRJEB22498) | human gut metagenome | reverse complement strand
GTAATGTTGAACATTACTGCTGTCTCAGAGTTTAATCCTAATTCTTTGTAGTTTTCAACTTTTGCTTTAGAAGCATTGTAAACGATGAAGTCCGGCTCAAAGTTCTTTAATTCTTCTTCAGTAGGCTGGATGAACATATTTGTTACGAAATGTGCCTGCCAAGCTACTTCTACGATGAAACGGATAGCCATACGGGTATCTTTGTTAGCACCACAGAAAGCATCTACTACATAAAGTTTTTTGTTAGAAAGTTCTTTGATAGCGATGTCTTTTACAGCACTCCATGCTTCCTCAGATGCTGGATGGTTGTCGTTCTTGTATTCATCAGATGTCCACCATACAGTGTCTTTGGAGTTCTTGTCCATAACGATGAATTTGTCTTTAGGGGAACGACCTGTATAGATACCAGTCATAACATTGACTGCGCCAAGTTCACTTTCCTGACCTTTTTCATAGCCTTCCAGTTCTGGCTTGGTCTCTTCTGCGAATAATGTTTCGTAGGATGGGTTGTAGACAATTTCTGTTGTTCCAGTAATGCCATACTTGCTTAAATTGATTTCTGCCATTTTGTTTTTTACCTCTTTCCTTTAAATATAGTAATATGATAATCGCCCGCAAAAAGCAGGTTTTTATGATATCTTGACTGAGAAACTATAAATCCTAGTTACGTCATCATAATTATTATACATAAATAAGTCATAAAATCAATAAAAAAACTGCGAAATTTTTATAAAGTGAAGAAAGTTGAAAGATTTTCCCCCTAAAGAATTAGCCTACTGCTTAAAAATGCTGCCATATAATTCGGCAGAAGTCCGTTGCGGCAGAACCCCAGACAAGCTATAATACAAAGTAAGAGAAAAATATAATCTTACTTTGTAGGATAATCCTGTATAGAAAAGGAGCACATGGGCTATGAAGATATTTCACTTATCCGACCTTCACATCGGATTGAAATTAATGAATCATGATTTAAGGGAAGACCAGGAATATATCCTGCATCAGATTGTAGAGCGGGCGGGAGAAGAAAAACCGGATGCCATTTTGATTGCAGGAGATATTTATGATAAAGCAGTGCCGGCGGCAGAGGCAGTAGAGGTATTCGATCATTTTATCAATGAACTGACGGAGATGGTGCCGGAGACTGTCCTTATGATGATTAGCGGAAACCATGACAGCGCACCAAGAGTGAACTGTTTTCGAAGCATTTTATCAAGACAGCATTTATATATGATAGGAAAGCCGCCTGAGACGAAAGAGGAATACATTGAGAAAGTGACATTGACGGATAAGTATGGAAAAGTGAATTTTTATCTTCTGCCATTTGTGAAGCCGTCTATGGTAAAGCAGATTGTGGGAACGGATGAAAATGACAACAATCTTTCTTATGATGCAACTTTGCATAAGCTTCTGGAAAGAGAAAATGTAAATGAAGCAGAGCGGAATGTGCTGGTGAGCCACCAGTTCTATCTGCCGGCAGGAAAAGCGGCGGAGGATGTTGAGCGGATGGATTCCGAAATCCGCACCGTGGGAAATATTGATGAAGTGTCTGCGGATGTGTTGGAGCGGTTTGACTATGCGGCATTGGGACATATTCATAAGCCTATGACCGTGGGAAAAGAGAGTTATCGTTACTGTGGAACACCTCTTGCCTGCTCCGTCAGTGAAGCGGGACAGAAAAAAGGCATTATTATGGTGGAACTGGAAGAAAAGGGCAGGCTTTCCACCAGAGTAATTCCGTTAAAACCACTGCGTCAGGTGCGTATTGTGGAAGGGGAATTAGAAGAAGTATTAAAGCAGCCATCCGATAATTTTGTAACTGTGATTCTTACCGATAAGGTGGATGTCAATGTCTTTGACATGCAGGACCGGCTGCGTCATGCATTTCCCAATTTGCTGGAAATCCGAAGAGAAACGCTGCACAAATCCAATTATGAAATGGAAAAATTCCGGCATGAGGCAGAGCTTGATGCCTTTTCGCTATGCTGTGAGTTTATTGGAGAGATGAACGAGGAAGAGAGAGAAATTCTTAAGGAAGTCATCAATAAAGTAGAGGAGGAGAGTGAGTTATGAGACCATTAACCTTGGAAATGCAGGCATTTGGGTCCTATGGAGACCGGACGAAAATTGATTTTCGAAAACCATCCCAGAATTTATTTCTGATTACCGGAGATACCGGTTCCGGCAAGTCCACTATTTTTGATGCCATAGCCTTTGCGTTATATGGAGAAGCCAGTTCTACAGCTAATAAAAAAAGTGGAACAGAGCTGCAGAGTCAGTTTGCCACAGCAGGCGCAGAGCCTTATGTGGAATTGAAATTCTGTGAAGGAACAGAAGAAAGCGGCGTCTATACAGTGCGTCGTGTGCCAAGACATGTCCGCCCATTGAAGCGGGGAAGCGGTGAAAAAGAAGAAAGCGAATCCGTCACCTTAATCATGCCGGATGAAATCGTTTATTCGCAAAAGGAAACAAATCAGAAAATCATTGATATTGTCGGGCTGAACAAGGGGCAGTTTATGCAGGTGGCAATGATTGCCCAGGGAGAATTTATGGAACTGCTCCGGGCAAAATCCGATGAGAAAAAAGTGATTTTCCGAAAATTATTCCACACAGAAAAATATGAAAAGATTGCCAATGAATTAGGAGACCGGAAAAGAAAATTAGATGCAGAGATTGCCACAATCCGTACGAAGTTTCATGCCAAAGCTGAGAATGCGGACATACCGGAAGCCTTTGAAGAAGCCGAAGCCCTGTTGGCATTGAAAAAGAAGATGCAGCAGGCGGATGCAAAAGCACCGGAGATGGAACGCTTTTTAGAATTGATGCAGCAATTGTGCCAGTATCTTAAGGAAGAGGGAAAGCAGAAAAAGAAGGAAGCAAAAGAAGCGGAAAAACTGCGGGAGCATTGCCGGAGTGCGTTGCAGGAAGCGGAAAATCTGCAAAAATCCTTTACCCAGATGGAAGAAGCACAGCGGGAGTTAGCACGTCTTTTTGAAGCGGAAGAGGAGATAAAAGAGACTGCCCGGTTAGAGCAGATGATAAAGCTTGCTTATGATGCAAAGCAGCTCTATCAGCAGTATGAAGAAGCGGTAAAGAGGCTGGAGGATTTAAAGGCAGAACAGCAGAAATTAGAAGAAAAGCTGCCGGAGATAAAGAAAGCTTTAAAAGAGGCAGAAAAGGAAAGAAACTTAGCAGAGGCGGAAAAGGAAACACAGCAGAAGAATTACAGTATTATAGAAGAAAAAGTAAATCGCACGAAAGCGGCATTGAAAGAAATAAGAAAAGCCGCACAGGAAGTAGAGCAGAGTAAAGATGCTTTGCAGCAGGCGGAAGAGACGGAAAAAGAGACAAAAGAAAAAAGCACTGTCTTAGAGCAGAATATCGTGCAGTGGAAGAAAGAAGCAGAAGCCTTCGAAGAAATTGAAGTAAGGCAGTTACAGATTACCGGAAAGAAAAATGCTCTTGCAGAAATCGAAGATGCCGTAGCAGAGATTACAGAATCAAAGCAGCTTCTTGGTAAAGAAAAGAAACAGGAGGAACATGCAAAAGAGATTTATCGGGAAGCATCCGGACAGTATCAGGCAAAGCAGCAGGAATATGAAGCATATCGTAAGCGGTTTTTCGATGCGCAGGCAGGTATTTTAGCAAAGGAATTAAAAGAGGGAGAGCCATGCCCGGTCTGCGGTTCCATGGAACATCCAAAGCCATGCATTGCGGTAGAAATGCAGGAAGAATTAAGCCGGGAAAAGTTAGAAGCTTTAGAAAAAACGATTGCAAAGTTACAGCAGAAGCAGGAAGCGGCATCTACAGAAGCCGGTGCATGCCACGTAAGAAGAGAGAACCGGGAGAAAGAGTTGGCAGAAAGAAAGAAAAAGTGCCGGAATAAAATAGAAGACTTTGGAAAGGAAGCAAACCCGGCAGCCGATAATGAAATAGAACCGTGGCTTGTCGCGCAAAAGAAAAAGCTTGCAAAAGAAGAAGAAACACTTTCTCAGGAGATAAAAAAGAAGAAGGAATTGTCTCATAAATTAGAAGAGGCAGAAGCAAAAAAGATTGCACTTCAAAAAGAAGAGAAAGAAGCAACAGAAAAGAAGCTATTGGCAAAAGAGCAGTTTGACCGTTGTCAGGCAGCTTACACAGAGCGGAACCGCACCCTTGACTATACATCTGAAAAAGAAGCGGATGAAGTCTTGGCAGAAGCACAGCAGAAGAAGGCTTCTGCAGAAAGTGCATATGCAAAGGCTGATAAAGAAAAGAGCCGCTTAGAGGAAGAGAAAACCGGTACACAGACAGGCATTGTCCGTTGTGAAAGAGAACTTCCGGAACGGAAAAAGGAAGCAGAAGCCAAGCTGCAAAAATATGATTTATATATAGAAGAAAAAGATATTTCCAAACTGGAATGGCAGACTCTGGTGGAGCAGTATTCGATAGATGCCATGGAAGAGATGCGGCAGAAAAGGGAAGATTATCAGAATCAGAAGACGATGTATCAGAGCCGCTATGAGACAGCGAAAGAAACTGTAGGAGAGAAAGAAAAACCGGACGTAGAGAAGCTTTCAGAGGAACTTAAGGCAGCAGAGGAGCAGAGTAAGCTTGCAGGCAGGGCAGCCAATGAGTGGGAGATTTCTAATCAGAAGGATACGGAAATCTTAGAAGCGGTAGAGGAAATATGGAGCGGGCGGCAGCAGGTATTAGAGCAGCACAACCGTATAACACGGCTTTATACTGTCATTTCCGGAAATGTGTCCGGCAGCCGTATGGATTTGGAGACCTTTGTGCAACGCTATTATCTGGAGCGGATTCTTTATGCAGCAAACCGCCGTTTTGAAGAAATGTCAGCAGGACAGTTTGAACTTAGAATGTTTGATGAGAAGAAGGCTGCAATCGGAAAGAACAAGGGACTTGACCTTATGGTATATTCCAATGTAACCGGAAAAGAGCGGGAAGTCCGTACGCTTTCCGGAGGAGAATCCTTTATGGCGGCGTTATCCATGGCATTGGGCATGGCAGATGAGATTCAGGAAAATTCTGCTGCCATACATCTTGATATGATGTTTATTGATGAAGGCTTTGGTTCCCTGGATGAGCATGCAAGAGAGCAGGCAGTCCGGGTATTAAAAGAGATGGCAGGCGGCTCAAAGCTTATTGGAATCATTTCCCATGTAACAGAATTAAAGCAGGAAATGGAAGACCAGCTTCTTATTACAAAAGATGAAGAAGGAAGCCATGTCCGCTGGCAGTTAAGCTAGCGGATAGGCTCCCTGTTCTAACATTTCCGTCACCATGGAAGCCATAGCGGAAGGATGTTCTTTCATTCCGTTTTGCAGCCATTTTAAGAAAACATTATAGAGCGCACCGGAATAAAAGTAGACTTTATACCGGTGAATATCATTATAAGGCATGTCACCCATATGATTTTCTAATTCCTGATCAAAAAGGTCTAAGTAAATGTATGCAAGACCTGCCTTATATACACTTAAAATAAATTTCTTGTAAGTCTTAAAATACCGGAAAATCAGTAAAATTGCCTCATAGCTGAAAAAGTCATTTTCAAGCTTTTCTGCCCTCTTCCGGTATTCTTCCATAATATCGTCCGTAATTTTAATCAACACTTCTTCCTTGGAATGAAAATTCCGGTAATAGGAAGATCTTGCTACTCCGGCAGTGGTAATAATATCGGTTACGGATATATCGGAAAATGCTTTGGTGTCCATGAGTTTGGTCAGGGCACGGGCAATCTTTAATTTTACCTGGCGGTTTGCTTCGTATCGTTTGTCTGTTTCTTTCATTTAAATGCTCCTGTTCGTATGTGCTATGGATGTGTGCCGGTGGGTGGGACAGAATATGATATTCGTTTCTTACGATTTGCATTTGATATGTGCATTGGTTCATTACGCCAAAGAGCGTTATTTTTCTTAGCACTGTATTTTTCTTGCTGTCAGGCTGTCCTTTCCGTTGCTTTGACCGGATGCCGGCTCTGTCCGTCTGTTGCGGATACCACATTCCGTCTGAAAGAGACGCTAAGAATTCCGTTAAAGTTTCCGTATCTTCCGGCACCCGGCACATATTCGCATCCATGCTTAAGATGTGCCTCGCTGGCACGTCCCTGTGCCAGCGTTGCTGGTTGCTGCTGGAATTCTAAGCGTCTCTAACAGACTGCATATATCGTATCCGCATTCAGGCGAACAGAGTCCGGCATACTGTCAAACATTGGAAAGACAGGCTTTATCGGCAAAAGAAAAATGCAGTGCAAGAAAAACCGCTCTTTGACGTTAGAAACAATGTATGTATCAAATACAAATCGTAATAACAAATATAAAACGACTGTCCCACCCACCGGCACCACATCCGTATCATGATACAAAATGATATAAAATGTCTCACATCAAACCGTTGAAAAAAGGGGAAACTATGCTACAATGCTACTTATGCAGCCACAACAATGTGATATAAATTATCTCACATATAGTGTGGCATAGATACAGACAACAGTCAAGAGATGGAGACGAAAATGAAGATAATTACAGATACAGGATCTGATATATTAGAAATCGAAGCAAAGGCAATGGGCGTGGATCTGGTGCCGATTTCGGCAAACTTTGAAGATGTTATATTTGACCGGAATACAGAAGAGAATTTCAAAGCATTTTATGAGAAACTGCGCAGCGAGGAACAACTTCCGGTATCCAGCCAGCCATCACCGGCAGCATTTTTAGAAAAGTATGAAGCGGCAGAAGAAACAGGGGAAGAAGTGTTGGTGATTCTTATTTCCTCGAAGCTTTCGGGAACTTATAATGGGGCAGTGCTGGCGAAGGAAATGTGCGGATATGAAAAGATATATATCGTGGATTCCCTGCAGGCATCCTTATCCTTGCGGCTTCTGGTGGAGTATGCCGTGAAGTTAAAAGAAGAAGGCAAAAGTGCAGAAGAGATTGCAGGAATCTTGGAAGAAGTAAAGAACCGCACCTATCTTACCGGTGTTCCGTCCACATTATTATATTTGAAAAAGGGCGGACGTATTTCTCCGGTAGTTGCAGCAGTGGGAAATGTAATGGGAATCAAGCCGGTGCTGCTGCTCCGGAATGGAGAGATTGAAGGATATTCCAAAGCCCGCGGCATGAAAGCGGCCAAAAGCGGAATGCAGGCATTTTTGAAAAAAGGAGAAGTGGATTGCTGCATGCCGGTAGAATTTGCTCACAGCAATAACCCGGAAATGGGAGAGGAATTCCGGAAAGAAACCATGGAAGCATTTTCCCTGACAGAAAGCAGCTTACATGAAGTTGGAATGGCAATCGGAACCCATATCGGACCGGATGCACTTCTGATGGCATTTATTTTAAAAGAAAGCATGAAATAAGAATTTTCAGATTTAAGGATTCTTTAATAATTGATTCGTTATAGTAGAACCAGCAAAGGAAATAAAACTTTGCCGGTTCTTTTTTGCTTTACAGGAAATTGCCTGCAAAGTAAAAAACGCTCCGCGAGGATGCACACTGCGGCACGAAACTTGCAAAGCGTGTTTCGCATAGTTGAGGTATACTAAGAGGATAGAAAGGAGCAGAAGATGTTTTGGGATATCTTACGCAAAGACTTAAAGCGAAAGAAAACAATTAATATTGTAATTTTGCTGTTTATTATTTTAGCTGCCATGTTTGTGGCAAGCGGGCTGAACAATGTACTGACGGTAGTAAATGGAACCGATTATTATCTTAATCAGGCAGACATTGGAGATTATGTAGTACTGACCCAGCAGGGGGATGGCGGTGTGCCGGAGCTTTTGGATACCTGTCAGTATGTAAAAGACTACCGCATGGATCATATTATGTATGCAACCAAAGGGAATATCAAGGCAGAGGGAAAAGAACTTGATATGGCAAACAAGGCAATGATCATAGAATCCATTTCCGAAAGTGAGATACATTTTTTCACAAAGGATAATAAGGAGCTTACAAAAGTGCCTGAGGGTGAGGTTTATGTCACAGGAAATTTCTTAGATGCAAATGATTTAAAAGAGGGAGATAAACTTACGATTACCCATGGCGAAAACAGTGTGGAGCTTACGATTGCCGGAAAAGCAAAAGATGCGCTGCTGGGTTCTGAATTTATGGGAAATAAAAGATTTATTTTAAATGAAGCGGATTATCAGAAATTTGCATCGGATGAAAGTCTTGCAGAATACCGTGGCGAGATCATTTATATTGACACAGACAATCCATCGGAAATAGCCTCTTTATTAAGCAATGCATCCAACATCCTATTTAACCGGGGACGGGGCATTTTTAAATTGTGTTATGTCATGGATATGATTGTGGCATTTGTGGTGCTGGTTTTAAGTGTATGCCTGATGATAGTATCCTTTGCAGTGTTGAAATTTACAATTACTTTTACGGTGACAGAGGAATACCGGGAAATCGGTGTTATGAAAGCCATCGGAATTACGGACTTTAAGATACGAAGCCTTTATCTTGTAAAATATCTGATGCTGGCTGTTGTGGGAGCAGCAATTGGATTCCTGGCAAGCATCCCATTTGGCAATATGCTTCTGCAGTCTGTGACAGAAAATATGATGTTGGGAAACAGTCATGCCATTACGGTAAATTTCATGGGCGCAGTCATTGTTATTGCAGTTACCATCTGGTTTGCATACCGGTGTACCGGAAAAGTAAAGAAGCTGACACCGGTGGATGCTATTCGAAACGGTCAGTCCGGAGAACGCTTTAAAAAGAAATCCATTTACCGGCTGGGAAAAAGCCGTTTTAACAGTACCTGGTATCTGGCAGTCAATGATATTTTAAGCAGTCCAAGACGGTTCCTTACGATTATATTGTCCTTTTTCCTCTGTTCCGTTTTTATGCTGGGAGTGGTTATTACAACAGATACCATGAAAAGTAAGAATCTGATTACGACATTTGGAAAAGAAAGTGATGTCTACATATCAGATGTATCACAGGCAATGGGGAATATGGCAGGAAAGACCCGGGCTGATTTGGCAAAAGAATTAGATGACCTGGCAGAAGAACTTACGGAAGAAGGCATGCCATCGGAAATGTCTGTTGAGATACAGTATACTATAAAGATAAACTTTCACAGCTTCATATAGGGTTTAACATGGGGGAGTATCAGAATTTTCTGGTGAAAGCAGATACAGAACGTTTGCTGGAAGTATTGCAGAATATCATAGAAAATGCTATAAAATATGGTAGTGACAAAAAAATTGGTATATCAATTTCGAAAGAAGAAGACTGTGTGCTGATTACCGTGGAAAATACAGGAGAAGTTCTTCCGGCAGAAGAACTTCCGCACCTTTTTGACAGCTTCTATCGTGGCTCCAATGCAGGAAGCCAGGAAGGAAGCGGACTGGGGCTCTATATATGCAGAAAGCTGATGCATAAAATGAACTGGGATGTTTTTCTGAAACAGGAAGAAAATCTTTTTTCGGTAACTGTGGTAGTGGGTATGGCAAATTAGTCAATGAAAAAGGCAGGAAGAAAATGTAATATGATAAAAGCAGTTTTATTTGATATGGACGGAACACTCATTGATACAGAGAAATACTATAGAATCTGCTGGCCTAAGGCAATGGCGCATTTTGGCTATGAAATGAGTGATGAGCAGGCATTGTCCATGCGTTCCTTAGGACAACCCTTTGCACCGACGCATTTAAAGGAAATGTTTGCAGATGAGAATCTTGACTATCCGGCTATCCGGGCTTACCGGAAGGAATTGATGGAGGAATATCTTGCAAAGAACGGTATTGAGATAAAAAGAGGAGCTGTTGAGTTATTGAATTTCTTAAAAGAAAAGAAAATCCGGCGGGCAGTTGCAACGGCAACCGACATGGAACGGACAGAAAGATATTTAAAGCAGATAGGACTATATCCGTACTTTGATGAAATCATCAGTGCAACCATGGTAGAACACGGAAAGCCGGCACCGGATATCTATACTTTTGCATGTGCACAACTTGGACTTGCTCCGGAAGAATGCCTTGCGGTGGAGGATTCGCCCAATGGGGTTATGAGTGCTTGTCAGGCAGGCTGTCAGGTGGCAATGGTTCCGGATCAGACACAGCCGGATGATGAATTAAAAAAGAAACTTACGATATGTGCAAATACACTGGATGAATTGAAAATTTTATTTTCATAAAATGGGAGAGGTAAGATGAATTTTTTATTTGATACTTCAATTGATGTGAACCGCAGACAGTTTTATGTGCTGGCAATGGGAAGCTGTATCGGAAATCTGGCAGGATTTATTGGAAATGCATTGATTTTCGGATGGAACGGAACAACGATTTTCTGTGGAATCTGTATGTTACTTATGGCCGCAGGAAGTTTCATTGGAATTAAAAAAGGTCAGATACGTTATGCGTCTTATTTGATGATAGCAGTATTAAGCCTTGTGGAATTTCCAACACTATATTATATATATCAGACGGGAACGATTGTATACATGGTACTTGCGATGGTAGCAATTGCGATTTTTATTCCAACCGGAAATGCAATCCGGTTTGCCGGTATAGTAATTGTAGCCGATGTGGCAGCAGTTATTTTAGCCTATATGAGACCGCTGGAAAGTGAAAAACTGTCAAAAGAAGTCGTGCTGCAGAGCACACTTTGTTCCCTGCTTATCGTTTTACTTTGTGTCTTTTTGATTTCTATCCTGCTTCAGATGCAGAGACAGAGGCAGGAAGAAGAAGTAAAGAAGTTGAATGAACAGTTGAAAGATGCCGCAGATAAAGATGCACTGACCGGACTCTATAATCGTCGTTATTTAAATCAGTATCTGGGAGAACTTATTCTGGATGAGAAGGAAGAATTTGATGCGGTACTGATTGATCTTGACTTCTTTAAACATGTGAATGACAATTACGGACATGGGTTTGGAGACATTATTCTGGTGGAATTTGCAAGACTTTTAACGAAGCATGTAAAGAATAAAGGGATTGCAGTACGCTTTGGTGGAGAAGAATTTATGCTGGTTTTAAAGGGGATGAACACGGATGAAATCGGTAAAATGCTAGAGCATATAAGACGGGAATATAAAGAATATACAAAGCATGAAAAGAATATCGAATGCTCTTTCAGCAGCGGAGTACAGCATTATACAGAAGGAATTGCTGTTACGGTATTATACCGCTTAGCGGATGAGAAACTTTATGCGGCAAAGGAGCGGGGAAGAAACCAGGATGTCTTTGATTTAGAATCATAGAAAGATAAAAAAGGGGGAGAGAAATGAAAAGGAACATCAGGAGGATTCGTTTATGAAAGGGAAAAAGTTTTTAGCAATGATATTAAGTGCAGCGTTGGGAATGTCAACGTTTGCGGCTTGCGGAAGAAGAGTCGTGGAGCCGGAGAAAAAGACCACAGAAACAGAGGCTGAGACTGAGACGGAAGAAACGGAAAACTCAGAAGAGGTGACAGAGGAGACAGAAACGGAAAATGTGGATGAAGATGACATTTTTGCACAGCTTGCAGGAGAAAGCTTTATGTTTACCAGCGGAGCCGGTGCATGGGATTCTACATTGATTTTATCCGAGGATGGCTCTTTTGTGGGAAATTATCATGATGCAGATGCAGGAGATAGCGGGGATGGATATCCAAATGGAACCCTTTACTATTGTGATTTCTATGGAAAATTCACCCAGCCGGAAAAGATAAATGATTATACCTATGAGATGCAGTTGGAGAATATTGCAACGAAGGAAACAGAAGGAGACACGGAAATTAAAGGCGGCGTGAAATATATTTACACGGGACCGGCTGGTTTGGAAGAGGTTTATGATTTATATATTTATCTGCCGGGTGCACCGTTAGATGAATTGCCGGAAAGATTCCTGGACTGGGCATCCATTGGTCTTACCGATGAGGATACGACGCTTCCATTCTATGCAATTTTTAATACGCTGACCTTTGATACCTTTTTAGGACCGAGTGGAGATAAGGTTACGGTAAATGATAAAACCACAACTTCCGATGTATCCATAGAGAGTGAATTGCAGAAAATCGAGGAGAAAGCAGCAGCCATGCAGGAAGACCTTTCCAGTGGAGAACTGACACAGCAGGAAATGAATACCCTGTCTCTGCAGTTGTATCAGTTGTGGGATAATGAGCTGAATTCTATCTGGAGCCGTTTAAAAGAGACTTTGGATGAGGACACTATGACGACTCTTACCCAGGAAGAGCGTGACTGGATTAAGACAAAAGACAGTGCAGTAGAGGAAGCCGGCAAAGATGCTGAGGGTGGAAGCCTGCAGCCATTATTGGAAAATGATAAGGCGGCGGAATTAACAAGAAACAGGGTATATGAACTGGCAGAGTATTTGAAATAAAAAGATATTTTAGCGAGGAAAAATGGTTACATTAAATGATTACTTATACTCCGGAGCAACGGTGTTCCGGATATTGAAAAAGTATACGCAGGACCTCCGGGCATCCGCAAAAGTATCAAAAAATGAAGTGGATCTGGTGCACTGCAATTTCCTGATTCAGATTATGGAGCTGTTAGAGCACAATGATTTCCTGACAGCGCAGTCCCAGAAAATCCGTGAGTTCTACAAATATATGGCAATGGAATATCCTTATCTTTCCTTTACTTTTAAAGGAAGAATCAAGTCACTGATTCGTGCGGAGGGCAAATTCAACGGCTATATTGTAGAGTACATTTATGATTATTATAAAAAGCATAAAAGCTATCCGGACATTGCAGAATTAAAGGAAAAGCTGAACTGTTTCCGTGATCTGATTGCATACCGGATTGTGATTTCCATGCCACGGTGTCATTTGAAAAATCATGAGAACCGCGAAGAAGAGGAATTAAAGCACCTTTATCAGATTGCAAATGTGCTGCCACAGTTTTTAGAGGAGCGTGGATTTACGGCAGAGCTGACAGGCGGTGTCTTAAGAAGCAGTTCCCCGCTTTTGGATGATGCTGTAAAACCATATTACCGGGATTATATCACCAGCGAAAAGGAGGACGATTACAAATCCTTACATATTACTTTTTATGATAACAGTGCGAGATGTTATGTTGAAATGCAGCTTCGCACAAAGCAGATGGACGATATTGCAGAAATCGGTTCCGCCAATCATATTAATTATGAGAAAAAGCAGGAAGCATCCAGAGCACGCCGGGATACCATCCCGGAGGGAGAATGCATTTATTTTGATGAAGCTTATGAACGGTGCAGGCGTTTGCAGGAACTGGAGCTTTCCGGTGTGGATGTCGACATGTTTACAGCAGTAAGCAACAGCCTGATGAATGACGGCTGCGGCTTATACCGGGGAAGACTGATTCTTCCTTATGAGCATTTGTCGAGATTTCAGAATGATTTGATTGATTAGAAATAGAACAGAATGGAAGCGTATGAAACGGAGAAGGCAGCTATGGGTGAAAATATGGAAAAGGAACAATGGATGAAAGAGAGTCTCCAGATGCAGAAGGCAAGCTGGATTCAGGATGAAATCACAAAGCGCAGAGAGCGGGAAGATGAGTTGCTGCAACAGATTTTTATGGAACAGAAAATGTTGCAGGAACTGGACGAAGACATGGACGAAAATATGGCACATGCCAGAGAAGGCCGCAAATACCGGGAGGACATGAAGGCGCGGGTCAATGACCGGGTATATGAAATCCATGACCTGAGTGCAGATAAGCGAGAGGGAATGCGGGAATACAAATATGCATACCGCAGAGGCTACGCCCTTGCCATGTTTTTCTTTTCACTGGCACTGTGTGTCTTTGTAGGCTTTTTACATGGAATCACATCACAAATCTGTCTGATGCTGATGTTCTTTACCGGCGTGCAGGCTGCCATTTTTGTACATCAGAAGCAGTGCTTCTTTCTCTGGAGACTCATCTGCGATATTTTCTCAGCAGTAGTTTTCCCGGTGATGCTGGTTCTCTTTATCGGTTATGAATTAAAGTACGGCTTCTATGATTTTCTACTTCCAATCTGCCTTATCATAGGACTGGTGCTGCTGGCACTTACCACAGCATCCTATTTCCTCTACGATCCATACCGCAGTGCCCGCCGCAGAGTCGGTGATGCCAAGAGCATGATCCGTTCTATCGAGCGTTCCGCCAAAAAGCAGGTCAAGAAGAGTCAGAAACAGCAGGCGAAAGACGAGCTTCGCCAGAACCGCCTGCAGCAGAAGGAGCAGGATAAAGCCGAGAAGCTTCGCATCAAAGAAGAGCAACGCCAGGAAAAAGAGCTTAAGAAAGCCGCTCAGCGCGAAGAACAGCAAAAACTCCGTGACGCAAAGAAGCAGGAAGCCTTAGAAAACCGCGAAGAGAAGAAGCTTGCTCTCAAGGACGCTGTGGCAGCCAAGAAGGAGCAGTTCCGGGAGAAGTTCCGGAAGGATGGGGGAGTGGAAGAAACGGAAGAAAAGGAGAAGGAGAAAGAGGAAGAGGAAGAGGGCGTTTTGGCTTCGAATGAAGGCACGGAAGATGCAGAAAATACAAAGCAGGGAGAGACAGTAGTTGTGGACAATGCGGCGCAGGAAGAAGAGGCGTTAGAAGAGGAAAACGTGCTGGAGGATGTGGTGGCATTGGAAGATACTGCGGATTCGGGGGAGAATGAGGTAGTTTCGAGTTTGGCTGAGGAAGAGAAAGAGGAAAAAATCGTGATGGGGACGGAAGAAAAATCTGGGGATGAGGCTTCTGATGAGGAGAAAGGTCAGGCTGAAGATAATTAGATAGATGAAAGTTGCAAGATAAGAGCATGGAAGAGATTCTGTGCTCTTTTGTGATGGGAATTGTTAGATAAGGATGTAGATATAAATATAAAATAGAAATCATAGAAAGTATTGTCGAATTGGGGCGTGAAGCAGATTGATAAGAGGGGAGATTTTGACGGTTTTTATTAAAAAAGGTTGCAATTTGGAAAAAGGAGTTGCATAATATTTATATAGGATTTGGAGGGAGAGAGAAGTTATGAAAAAGCTAAGTAAATATGATAAAAAGAGATTAGAAGTTCACAAAAGATATGATGCGTAAGGGCATTGGTCGTTTGTGAATTTTTTTTGGGGGAAAATTAGGGGGATAATAGAACGAAAATGTTGACAGAAAGTTTTTTATAGATACGAATGGGACATAGAGAGGTATAGAGCTTTGCAAGAACTGGGATTGAAAGAATATTTTGCAATAGGATATTATTTTGTGGGTGAGGAGAAAAAAATTCCACTCGTTTTGGATGCTTATGCTAAAAATCAATTGGATTTATCTGATGTAAATAGAGTTTTGGAGTTAAGTAGTATTAAAGAATTTTTTGATAAATATGATTATGTAAATGCCTGGAATGATGATTATTATAGAAAGTATAAAGAACTTTCTAGAAATGCTGAAAAAGAGGTGAGATTATTTTTTCAAAGCATTACGGAGAATGCAATTGTTCCTATATATAATGTATGTAAAGTTATATTTTGGGATGAATTTTGGAAATATTTCTACATATATAAGGTGTATGACAAAATTTCTGCAGAGCATTTCAAAGAAATTGCAGACGGGCTCCGCATACCGCCAAACGAGCTTTTGAAAAATAAAAATTTAGTTGAGAAGTTTGATACACAGATTACAGAAATGCTTAAAAATCCGGAATATGGAGCTAGATTTATTGTTGATTATTATATGAGGAAAGATAATGGAAAGACGAAGTGCTATTTTCCTAAAAGTTTAACGAAAGAGGACAAGTATAATATTATAAAAGCTTATATTAATGGAGATATAGTAAATATAAATATTTTAGACTTAATCATAAATGGTAAGTCAAAAAAATCGAAAGAATTTGATGTAGATGCAAAACTTAGACATCTTGCAAAGAAAAGGAGTGAGCGTTATTGGAACAATAATACAACTTCGGTGTTTGAATATGAAACAGGTGTAGAAGTATCTTTTTCACCTGAAAATCCAGATCAAGATTTAGATTTTTCAGACGGTATTATTATTGCAAAATACAATTCCGATTGGATAAAAAATAATTTGGACTATCCTACATTGTTAAATAATTTCATTTATCTGTTTGGATATACAGATATTTGTATGAGATGTTTGTTTACTGCAAGAAGCTTGAAACAGGGGATTTTTGAAAAAATGGTATCTGTTCAAGGAAATGGAATGTATCAAAAGGGGCAGCTTTTTGAATTGCTAAATGTGCTTTCAAGTGGACAAATGCAGGGTTATGTTGATATTCTTAATAATTTTGACATTTATTTAGAGGAGATAATTAAATGGTTTTTTGAAGTCTACTTAAAAAATGAATTTGGTGCGAATGGTTTTATTTGTATTATGCCGGAGAAGAGTGACAGCATTCTTAGTAAGTATGAGCGTGTGGCTACGGTTATGGACGGAGTGACTAAGCAGTTTAAGCTTTTTTGCGAAGAAGGAGAGATTGACAGAGAATTATATGAAATGATATCGGGGTCTGTGAGATATAAAGAAATTCCGAGTTTAATTAAAAATAAGTATGCATATGCGAATAGCAATGAAATTTTACGTGAAATGCAGGATATGTTTTCGAATCAAGGCTTGCTTTCTTATACTGAGAAGACTAAAGGCAGATATAATACACTTTTCGAATTACTTCAATCTGAACATGTAAGACCAGAAGAACTAAAAGAGTACAATTTCGACGAATTTAACTGGTTATTAGAACGCGGAGCAGTGGTTATAAATGATGGAATATTTATATTAAATTATGAAAGAATACGGATTCTAAAGGAATTAAATGATAAAGGTGTTATTTGTCTGCAATATAAAGATAGTGACATATTAAGAGAACTTATTAGTAAAGGCGAAATTAGAGTGGAAAGCTCGTTGTTATCGAAGCCGGAATGGGAGTATTTTGATTATGTATTAAATAAGGCGGAATTTTCTAATGGCCTTGATTTACGGAATCGATATATTCATGATACGAATTCTCTAGATGAACAACAACAGCAGAATGACTACATTGTTTTATTAAAAATGTTCATAATTCTCGTAATCAAAATTAATGAAGAGTTTTGCCTACAGGATAAAATATCAAAGAATGGTGCTGACTTTTATGAAATATGATTACTTAGTCAAAATCAAGTTCAATTTAGTCATTTTTATACAAATGACTAAATTGAACTTGATTTTGACTAAGATTATATATATAATTCAATTAGGATATTTTTGTGAATGTGACGAAGTTGAACTTGAAATGAGGCAATTAAAATGAAACAATTCGATTATACGGAAAAATGGAAGAAATTGCTTACACCAGAAATTGTAAGTTATCTTACAACAATTCATGAGTACAAAGGTAAACAGTACTTGATTGCTGAACGTCACGCTGATGTGCTGGAAAATCTTGTTGAGATGGCAAAGATTCAAAGTACAGAGAGCTCTAATAAAATTGAAGGTATTTATACTTCTGAGGAACGTTTGAAAAAGATTGTTTTGGATAAGACAATGCCAAGGACAAGAAATGAGCGTGAGATAGCAGGATACAGGGATGTACTTAATACTATACACGAGAATTTTCAGCATATTCCGATTCGTGATACATTTATATTACAGCTTCATAGAGATTTATATAAATTTGAGAATGCTTCTAACGGAGGAAGATTCAAGACTTCCGATAATATTATTGAGGAAGAGGATGAAAAGGGTAATAAGTTTGTTAGATTCAGACCATTACCTGCATGGGAAACTCCAGACGCAATTATAAATTTGTGTACAGCATATAATGAGGCAATTAACCAAGGCGAAGCAGACTCGCTTTTGTTAATATCGATGTTTATTATAGATTTCTTATGCATTCATCCGTTTAATGATGGAAATGGAAGAATGAGTAGATTATTGACTTTATTATTGTTATATCAGAATGACTATATTGTTGGAAAATATATCAGCCTGGAAAAGCTAATAGAGCGAACAAAAGGCAGTTATTATGATGCTTTACAGGAAAGTTCGCAAGGATGGATGGAAGATGAGAACAATTACGAGCATTTTGTGAAATATATTTTGGGGATAATTACTGCGGCATATCGCGATTTTTTTGATAGAACAAAGATTGTTGAGGAAAAGAGAATACCTAAGCCAGATAGAATTGAAGAACTTATAAAGAATCACATAGGTACAATTACTAAGACTGATATTGTAAAAGCAGCGTCAGGAATAAGTACAACTACAGTACAGCGGACACTAACAGATTTGGTTAAGGCAGGGAAGATAATAAAGATTGGAAATGGCCGCTATACAAAGTATAAGTGGAACTGGGATAAGGAGATTTAGAAAATGATTACAGGCGAATTAAAAAATAAAATAGACAGTTTATGGGAGATTTTCTGGACGGGAGGTCTAACAAATCCGTTGGATGTAATTGAACAGATGACATATCTTATGTTCATTCACGATTTAGATGTGTCAGATAATACACATGCAAAAGAAAGTGCTATGCTTGGTCTTCCATATGAAAGTGTATTTGCCGAGAAAGTAAAAATTGGTGAGAGGACTATTGACGGAACACAACTTAAGTGGTCTGTTTTCAGGGACTATCCGGCTGATAGAATGTATTCTGTAGTGCAGGAAATGGTATTCCCGTTTATTAAGAATCTGCATGCTAATAAAGATAGTGCTTTTTCAAAATATATGGATGATGCAATTTTTAAGCTTCCTACACCACTAATGCTTTCCAAAGTTGTAGATGCAATGGATGATTTATATACACAGATGGCAAAACTGAATGATTCAGATGCCAGAGGAGATGTATATGAGTACCTTCTTTCAAAGCTGGCTACAGCAGGGGTAAATGGTCAGTTTAGGACGCCTCGTCATATCATTAAAATGATGGTAGAACTCATGGATCCTAAAGCTGATGATGTAATCTGCGATCCGAGCTGTGGTACAGCGGGATTTTTGGTGGAAGCAGGAGAGTATCTGTGGGCGAATAAGAAAGATGAAATCTTCTATGATAAAAAGAAAAAAGATCATTTTATGAATCATATGTTCCATGGTTATGATATGGATAGAACTATGCTTCGTATAGGAGCAATGAACATGATGAATCATAGAGTAGAAAGCCCATTTATTGAATACAGAGACAGTTTGTCCGATCAGAATCCAGATAAGGATAAATATTCTCTGATTCTTGCAAATCCACCTTTCAAGGGAAGCCTTGATGCAGATATTGTATCAGCAGATTTGTTAAAGGTGTGCAAAACAAAGAAAACAGAGCTTCTTTTTTTAGCATTGTTTGTTCGTATGCTTAAAGTCGGCGGTAGATGTGCCTGTATCGTTCCTGATGGAGTATTATTTGGTTCTTCCAAGGCTCATAAGGATATGCGAAAAGAAATTGTGGAAAATCAGAGACTCGAAGCAGTTATCTCAATGCCTTCTGGTGTGTTCAAACCATATGCTGGAGTATCGACCGCCATTCTGATATTTACAAAGACAGAGCATGGTGGAACAGACAATGTATGGTTCTATGATATGCAGGCAGATGGATTTAGCTTGGATGACAAGCGTTCTTCAATTGCGGATAATGATATTTCGGATATTATTGAAAGATTTCGCAATCGTGATGCTGAGTTAGATAGAAAACGTACAGATAAGTCATTCATGGTTCCTAAGCATGAAATCGTTGATAATGATTATGATCTTAGTATCAATAAGTATAAAGAAGTTGAGTATGTGCCTGTAGAGTATCCGCCTACATCTGAGATTATGGCTAATATTCGGGAGATTGAGATTGAGATTGGGAACGAGATGGAAGAGTTGGAGAAATTGTTAGGAGAATGAGATTATGGCAAAAGTAAGTAAACGGGGTGGATTTTCTGATAGAAATAAAATCAAACCGGAAAATACAGAGATTCAGTTAAAAGAGTTTGATAAGAGAACTAGAGTACAATTGCAAAATATGATTAGCCAGTTTTATAAGGAAATATATGGTGATGAATATTATGGTAGAGAAAACATACAGGAATTTTTAAGATATGTTATCGGAACCATTTATTCGGAACCTGTGGATACTAGTCGGACTTATTACGATGATACAGTTTTTAAGATGATTAATAAAACCATACAAGAGGACGATTATGATGATGTTTTGACTTTGATTGAAGCTATTATTCAATATTGGGAAGACTATCGGACTGATATGCAAAGAGTTATGTATTACAACACTTGTTTTGACCAATATCCGATTAAATCATTGTATCAAGCTGCTAATGATCTTTTTAAAGATGAGTATATAGGCTATCGGTTTGTGGATGATATAATTGTACCAATAAGTGATGAATATGAAGTCACAGAAGTAAATCAAGCGTTAGAAAACCCATATAGCCCGGTATATGAGCATATATCTAAGGCAAACAAATTACTAGCAGACAGAAGCAAACCTGATTATGAGAATTCTATCAAAGAAAGTATTAGTGCGGTTGAAGCATTATGTGAAATACTTACTGGAATAACGGGAAAAGAGGCTTCATTGGGGAAAATGTTAAAAAAATTAGAAGATAATGGTGTGGTAATTCATGCAGGATTGAAATCGGCTTTTAATATGCTTTATGGATATACATCGGATGCTAATGGAATAAGACATGCTGGCAATATTGGTGGACCATCATCAACATTTGAAGAAGCAAAATTTATGTTGGTGTCGTGTAGTGCTTTTGTGAATTATTTGATTGCAGTTAGTGCGAAATGATAGAATAGAAAGGAAGACAAATTCGGATTTGTTGGGATGACGTAGATGAAAGTAAAACTTGGAGATATATTTGAAATTGGTTCGGGTGGAACACCCGTAAAGTCCCATCCAGAGTATTATAATGGAGATATACCTTGGGTAAAAACTGGAGATTTGAAATCGGAATATCTTTTTGAGGTTGAAGATTTTATAACAGAAAAAGGGTTGGAGAATTCTTCGGCAAAAATGTATGAAAAAGATACAGTTTTGATTGCAATGTATGGGGCTACAATAGGTGCAACATCTATTTTGAAAATGTCAGCATGTACAAATCAGGCATGTGCGGCATTTAAGAAAAATGAGAAGGTTATTCCAGAATACTTATATTATTTCCTTAAAAGCAAAAAAGAGAAGTTTGTTAAAGATGGAGTCGGTGGAGCACAACCGAATATTTCAGTAGGATACTTAAAGAAAACTGAAATGGAGTTGCTGTTATTAAAAGAACAGCGAAAAATTGTAGACATACTTGATAGAATAAGTGAAATGGTATTAAAAAGAAATCAAGAGATTCAATTGCTTGATGACCTTATTAAAGCCCGATTTGTCGAGTTGTTTGGTGATCCAGTTTCAAATACTATGAATTGGCCAGTAAAGAAACTTAAAGAATTATCCATTCAAATTAACAGCGGAAATACACCGAAGGGTGGCTCTGAAAATTATGTTAAAAAGGGGATTGTATTTTTTAGGAGTCAGAATGTTTGGAAGGATCGTTTGGAAATGGAAGATATTGCGTATATTGATGTTCAGACTCATGAAAGTATGAAGAGAAGTAGCCTAAAGCATGGAGATATTCTTATGACAAAAACTGGAAGAATTAATACGGAAAATAGTTCATTGGGTCGGGCTGCACTATATATGGGAGAAGATGATAAAGCGAATGTTAATGGACATGTGTATTTTATAAGATTAAAACCAGAAGTTAATAAAAAGTTCGTACTTAGGATACTTGTTTCGGATGAGTATAGAAATTTGATTAGAAGTGTTTGTGTTGGGGGAATTGATAAGAGACAGCTCAATAAGGAACATATTGAAGATTTCCCTATAATATGTCCAACAGAAGATATGGTTAATAAATATATTGCATTCGTCGACCAAGTCGACAAATCAAAAGTTGCCGTGCAAAAAGCATTAGACGAAACACAAATGCTGTTTGACAGTTTGATGCAGAAATATTTCGTGTAATACAAGTATTAGGGAGGTGAAGTAAATGAATATAATAAATGATTTTTTCAAAGGAGGTGGAATATACAATAAAGTTTCTTTTGCAATTGGAGTATTATCTTTGATATTTAGTGTTATCAGTTATTATTCGGCAAATAAAGCAAAGGCTAATGCATCGAATGCAGCTGACATGGCAAAGCAAGTATCAGGAAAATTAGATATACTTGAAAACCAATTAGCATATACCAATAAACTAAAAAATGAATATGAGCAGTTGCTTAAATCTGCTCAAAACTATATGGGAAATAGTAAAGATAAAATCAGTAAGTACATTTCATTACTAAATCGTATAAAAAATAGTCGAGCTTGTTTGCTTAATAGAGATGAAATAGAAGAAGCAATTAGCAATTTAAATAAGTTGATGATGAAAGGTGCGATTATAAGTGGGGATGAATCGGCAATTGGGATTGCAAATGGACTAGTCGAATCTTTTATTGAATCATTGGGTTTCATAATAGTAGATGAAGATGTAAGTGAGATATAGCTTTTGTTTATTACAAATTTAGAAAATCAAAAAGTTGAAATGATAGGAGAATGCTATAAAAGAATAAGGTTTATTTTTTACTTGCAGTCTAATCGAATACATTTCGCGTAAAAGGAAAAATATTCGTGCTGATGTAGTGAATAAACTTGGAAAGACTAGAATTAGCAAGATTTATGAACTTGCGGATGTATATCATTGCGATAATATCGACAGCGTTAGTGATAAGTTTATTGCGGATGCAAATATTCGCATGGGAGAATTTGATAATGTATCTGATTGTGGTTACGCATTGCCTTCGTATTGGGATATAGGAAAGGTGTACAAACGCCTTATAAAAATGGTTGCAGATGATGAAAAAATTGAAATTGTTGATGCATTGATGAAAGTGTACAGTTCGTTTATCAGTTCGAAGATAGATGATTACAATAGCAGTGTTTATTATGAAAATCCAAATTACATTTTTGAATGCTATAAGGAAAATAAGATATTATAAAGAATATGGTTGTAGGATGTTGGTATCAGAAGAGGAGAAACCAACATGGAAGAAAAAATTGTAACAGTATTGAATGAAATGTCAGAGTATTTATCAATTACTCAAATGAAAAAACTGCAAGAGGTTATTATTAAAACATTTGCCGAAAATGAAGCGTCAAAAGTGAATATAAAGAATGAAGACTTTTTGAATATGTTTTTGGCAGCGAAGAGAATTGAAGGATGTTCAGAGAGAACGATTAATTATTATAGGGTAACAGTACTACATTTATTATCGTGTACGGAGAAAAATGTTCGAAAGATTACAACCGAGGAAATGCGGGAGTATTTATCGAATTATCAAAAGCGAAATAATTGTTCTAATGTTACGATTGATAATGTGCGTAGAAATATTTCAAGTTTCTTTTCATGGCTGGAAGAGGAAGATTATATCTTAAAAAGTCCAATGAAAAGAATACATAAAATAAAAACGAAAAAGATTGTTAAGAATACCATCTCGGATGAAGAAATCGAAAAACTGCGTGACAACTGTAAAGAAAAAAGAGATTTGGCTATGATTGATCTATTGTATTCGACCGGAATCAGGGTTGGAGAATTGGTCAATCTTAACATAGATGATATAAATTTTGAAGGTAGAGAATGTATTGTTTATGGAAAAGGTGATAAAGAGCGGCGAGTATATTTCGATGCAAAGACAAAAGTTCATTTAAAACAATATCTTGAAACTAGATTTGATCATAATGAGGCTTTATTTGTGACTTTGGACGCTCCACATGAGAGATTGAAAATTAGCGGTGTTGAGATACGTTTGCGAAACATTGGAAGAACTTTAAACCTTGAAAAAATTCATCCGCATAAGTTTCGAAGAACAATGGCAACTAGAGCAATTGATAAAGGAATGCCAATAGAACAAGTACAAAGACTGTTAGGACATTCACAAATAGACACTACCATGCAATATGCAATGGTAAATCAAAATAATGTTAAAACATCTCATCAAAAATATATAGCGTAATTATAATATAAAATTCGGATTTGTTGGGATGATGTAGATGGCAAAATATAAATTAGATGAACTGTGTGAGTTCATAACAGATGGAACGCATCAGACTCCAGAGTATTGTGATGATGGTGTGATTTTTCTATCTTCTAAAGATGTTACCGAAAGGAAAATTAATTGGGACGATGTTCGGTATATCCCAGATGAGTTACATGAAAAATTGTACAAACGACTAAGTCCACGAAAAAATGATATTCTACTGGCTAAAAATGGAACAACAGGTGTTGCTGCTATTGTGGATAGAGACGAAATATTTGATGTATATGTGAGTTTGGCAGTATTAAGACCATTAGAAACAATCTATCCCAAATATCTTTTATATGCAATAAATAGTCCAGTTGCAAAACGCCAGTTTAATGCTGGATTAAAGGGCATTGGTGTGCCTAATTTACATTTGGGAGTTATCAGAGAAACTATTGTAAATGTCGCACAATGGGATGAACAAAAAAAAGTATGCGAGATATTGGATAGAGTAGCAAATCTAATAGAAAAAAGAAAAACCGAACTAGATATGTTAGACAACCTCATTAAAGCCCGATTTGTCGAACTCTTTGGTATGCCGGTCTCAAATACAAAAGGATGGTCAACAGAATCAATGGAAGATGTTGCACCTATTGTGAATTATAAGGGAGAGTTCCATGAAGAAGTATGGCTTCTTAACTTAGATATGGTTGAGGCTCAGACAGGTAGAATAATTGATTACTTGATAGTAACAGAGGATGAGGTAGGTAATTCAACCTGTACGTTTGATACAAGTAATGTACTGTATTCTAAACTTCGCCCTTATTTAAATAAAGTTGTAATACCAAATAGATGTGGGTATGCAACATCGGAATTGGTTCCGTTGCAGCCTGTTAATACTAAGATTAATCGAGAATATCTTGCTTTCATGCTTCGTAATGATGAGTTTGTGAATATGATAAATGAGAAAGTTGCTGGAGCAAAAATGCCAAGAGTTTCTATGAATGATTTTAGAAAATTTGATGTTCCAGTTCCACCAATAGAACTTCAAAACCAGTTCGCCGATTTTGTCCACCAAGTCGACAAATCAAAAGTTGCCGTGCTAAAAATATTTTAAAATTAGCATTTTAGTGATATTATATAGTAAATTAGAACAAGTAAATAAAATAATAAATATTTATAGGTCATGGAAAATTATGTTAGGGGGTAATAGTATGGTAACAAACTTTGATTATCTAAAAGCAGAACCTAAATTTTCAAGATTTGCTGATGTCGCTATTTCAGCTGAAAAAATTATTCTTATGGATCCAGAGGCAAGCATAATAAACAGTCGCCGTGCAATGGAATTTGCAATCAAGTGGATGTATTCTGTTGATTCTGAATTAGAGATGCCATATCAGGACAATTTACAAAGTTTGATGAATGCTGAAGAATATAGACAGATTGTTGGACCTGATTTGTGGAAACGGATGGATTATATTCGACGTTGTGGAAATAGTGTGGCTCATAGCAATAGAAAACTTGGAAGAGACGAGGCGATGCTTTGTCTTGAAAATCTTTTTATTTATCTTGATTATATTGCATATTGCTATTCTGATAAATATGAAGAGCATGCATTTAATAAAGCTATTATTGACTCAAGAGTTGAGAAAGCAAAAGAATCGAGAGAGGCTGCTAATGCAACAAGAGAAAAATTAGCAAAAGAACAGGAGAAGGCTGCGCAACAGGAACTGGATTTACAGAAATTAATTGCAGAAAACGCTTCGTTGAAAGAAGAATTGTCCGCTCGGAGACAGGAACAACAGCAGACATATGTTCCAAAGCCATTAGACTTATCTGAGTATAAAACAAGAAAACTTTATATCGATGCGATGCTTATGGATGCAGGCTGGAAGGAAGGTATAGACTGGATAAATGAGGTTGAACTTCCGGGAATGCCAAATAAATCAGAAATTGGTCGTGCAGATTATGTACTTTATGATGATGCTAGTCGTCCACTTGCTATTATAGAGGCAAAGCGAACTTGTGTAGATGTTTCAAAAGGAAGACAGCAGGCAAAATTATATGCAGATATTTTAGAAGAAAAGTATAAGAGAAGACCGGTGATTTTTCTGACAAATGGATTCGAGACGCATATTATTGATGGTCAGTATCCGGAAAGAAAATGTGCAGCAATATATTCAAAACGAGATTTGGAAAAATGGTTTAATTTATTAACCATGCGGACAAGTCTTAAGCATGTGATGGTAGATAAAAAAATTGCGGGACGTTATTATCAGGAAGCGGCAATTAAAGCGGTATGTAATAGTTTTGATGAAAAAAATCGTAGAAAAGCGCTTCTTGTCATGGCAACAGGTTCGGGAAAGACAAGAACGGTAATAGCTTTATGCGATATTTTACTAAAGTCAGGATGGGTAAAAAATATTCTTTTCTTAGCGGATAGAAATTCACTTGTAACACAGGCAAAAAGAAGCTTTGTAAATATGCTTCCGAATTTGTCATGCACAAATTTAGTAGAAGAGAAAGATAATTATAATGCGCATTGCGTTTTCTCAACATATCAGACAATGATGAACTGCATTGATACGGTAAATGATAATATTGGAAAACTTTTTACCTGTGGACATTTTGACCTTGTTATATGTGATGAGGCGCATAGATCAATTTACAATAAATATAAAGATATTTTTGCGTATTTTGATGCTCCATTGGTTGGTCTTACGGCAACACCTAAAGACGAAATTGATAAGAATACATATGGAGTGTTTGAATTGGAAAATGGTGTGCCTACATATGGATATGATTTGGCACAAGCGGTAAAAGATGGTTATCTGGTTGATTATATATCAGTCGAGTCAAAGCTTAAATTCATAGAGCAGGGAATAGTCTATGATGAATTGTCAGAGGAAGACAAGGAAGCCTATGAGGAAACTTTTGAGGACGAATATGGGGATATACCGGAGGCAATTGAATCATCGGCATTGAATACCTGGATATTTAATGAGGATACAATAAAGCAGGTACTGAATATTTTAATGACTGAAGGGATAAAAATTGATTATGGTCAAAGCATTGGAAAGACTATTATTTTTGCAAAGAATCATAAACATGCAGAAAAAATATTAGAAGTATTCAATAAGGAATATCCGCATCTTCCTAATTTCGCAAAAGTAATTGATAATTACATGACTTACGCACAGAGCGCAATTGATGAATTTGCAGACTCTAAAAAAATGCCTCAGATAGCAATTTCAGTGGACATGCTGGATACTGGTATTGATGTACCAGAAGTAGTGAATCTTGTGTTCTTTAAAAAGGTTATGAGTAAAGCAAAATTTTGGCAGATGATTGGGCGTGGCACAAGATTATGTCCGGGACTCATTGATGGAGAAGATAAACAGAAATTCTATATTTTTGATTTTTGTGGAAACTTTGAATTCTTTCGTATGAATAAAGGAAAGGCTTCTGCAAATATGATAGCACTTCAAGGAGCAATTTTTAATCTTAAATTTGAAATATCATATAAACTTCAGAATATTGCATTTCAAAATGAAAGATTAATAGCATATAGAAATACTTTGGTTCAGCAGATGAGTGAAAAAGTGAAAGAATTACCGAGAGATAATTTTGCAGTCCGTCAACATTTAAAATATATTGATTTATATTCAACAGAAGCCAATTATCAGACGATTACATATGAAGATACATTGGTTGTACGTGAGGAGGTTGCGCCACTTATTTTACCGGATGGTGATGAGGTGAATGCAATTCGATTTGATGCACTTATGTATGGAATAGAACTTGCATATTTAGTAGGAAAGAAATATACAAAGGCTCGCAGTGATCTCTATAAAAAAGTAGCAGGAATTGCAAGCGTAGCAAATATTCCGGAAATTCAAGCACAAGCTGACTTTATTAATAAAATTTTAAATACGGATTATGTTGAGCAGGCAGGAATTGCAGAATTTGAAGAAATCCGAGAAAGACTTCGCAATTTGATAAAATATATTCCAAAGAATATTGTGCGTTATGACACAAATTTTGAGGATGATTTACTCTCAATAGAGTGGAAGGATTCTGAGCTGGAGAATGATGAACTGAAAAATTATAAAGCAAAAGCTGAATATTATATTAGACAACATCAAGACAATATTGCTATTGCAAAGCTTAAGACGAACCAGCCATTGACAGCAACTGATATTGAAACATTAGAAGAAATATTATGGCGAGAAGTAGGTACAAAGCAGGATTACGAGAATGAATTTGGCACAAAACCATTAGGCGAATTTGTTCGTGAAATTGTCGGACTTGACATGAATGCGGCAAAGGAAGCATTTTCAGAGTATTTAACAAATACCAGTCTTGATAGTAGACAAATTTATTTTGTAAATCAAATAGTAGAGTATATTGTTCACAATGGAATGCTTAAGGATTTTTCCGTTCTACAGGAATCACCATTTACTGACCAGGGAAGTGTAGTGGAAATATTCACTGACATATCAGTATGGTTGGGAATAAAGAAGGTTATTGATACTATAAATGCAAATGCAGTAGCGTAGAAAGGTGGTTACAGAGGGGATAAAATAATAATATATTAAAAGGGTGGTGAGTTGAAGGATGACAAATGAAGAAAAGGGAATATTAGGGGAAAATATGTTTCAAAAAAGATAAAAGAAGTAATTAGGATCCTTGGAAAAGATATTAAATTGTATGGACCGATATATGTAAAAACAATACAAATGTATTGAAATAGAAATGACTTGACATTATAATGAAGAAAATAGATGGAAGAGAGGTGCTGAACATGGCTAGTACAATTCAGGTTAGAGTAGAAGATGAGTTAAAGAGTAAATCAGATGCGCTATTTAAAGATTTGGGCACAGATACAACAACAGCAATTAGAATGTTTTTAACACAGGCTGTTGCGGCAAATGGATTCCCTTTTGAAATAAAAAGACAGGTAGAATCAAATCCATATGCACCGATGACTGAGAACGAGATGCTTGTAAAATTGAAAAAGTCCAGAGAACAGGGGGTATTCAGGGAAGCAGATTGTGTGATTTCTGATATGAGGTCAAAGTATGGATTATAAGATTGTTTTGATGAAGGATGCGGAGGAGGATCTTGATAGATTCATCACATATCTGTTGCTTGAAAAGAAAAGTGAGCAGGCTGCAAGAAATTTATTAAATGATTTTGAAGCAACAAAAATAAGTCTGTCAAATGTTGCAGGGAACCTGAAACTTTGTGATAATCTCAAACTAAGAAAATTAGGATATCGAAGAATCAATTTTTTATCGCATCGATATTTTATGCTTTATCGTATTGAAAACGATACTGTTTATGTGGACAATATTTTTCATGAATTGCAAGACTATGAAAATAAAATGAATTAAATGTTTGAATACAAAATCCTACCCATTGGGGTCGTCTCTTAATTTTGAACATGAGTTAGGAGATAGCCTGGATGGGTGGGATTTTTCTATGAGGAAAGTTATCTGTAAGAGTGATATATGTTGCAGAGAACATCGGATATGCGATATATCATAAAAACCACAAAAAGAGATGCCAGAACAAGAGTATTGCCAATCACAGAGGAGGTGGCACAGATGTTTCAGGCAATCATTGAGGACAGAAATGCACCGAAAGTAGAGAAATCCATAGACGGATATAGCGGATTCCTGTTTTATGATGATAATGGAATGCCACTTGTGGCAATGCATTGGCAATACCGATTCAATCATATGGTCGGCAGATACAATGATATCTACCGGGTGTAGATGCAAAATATCACGCCACATGTGTGACGACACACCTATTGTTCAAATATGGCAAAATCGGCAATGAATTCAAAGACGTTACAGTACTTCATGGGGCATTCGGATATATCGGTCATAATGAATTGGTACACACATATCGGATTCGATGATGCAGAGGAAGAATTGAAACGAATGGAAGAGTTTAGGAAGGTGCAGGCAGAGGTTGAGCAGAAGAAGGAAAAACCGATGTCACAGAAAATGTTCAAGGCAGTTTAATATGGAAGTGGGATGACGTTCTGGCTTAGGCCGGGGCGTTATTTTGGTGGAAAAAGTTGGTGATTGAAGTTATAATTATAAGTTGGAAAGGATGTGACCTATTTATGGAAGTAAATATGATAATTCTTCCCAAGAATAATAGTGATATCAATTTGGGAATGAAAAAACAGATAAAACAGCTTTTTGAAAATTTGTTTAATAATGTAAATGATTCTTCTTTTGAGATAAATTTAGATAATAATGTGAAAATTGAATATAAGATATCTTCAAAAGAAAAAAATATGGTCTTTCTTAAATTGAGTTGTAATGAGACACCAGCTAGAGCCGCAAAATATCTTGATAGTGTAACTAATAGGCTTATTCAAGGTGAACATAGGAAAACATGGAATATTGTAATTTCATATGATGAGGTATCTCAGTTATACTGCTGTAAGTTAATGCCATTATTTGGTATATTTGAAAGACGAATACGAGAATTAGTTTATATAACAATAATCAAAATATTTGGGGTTGAGTGGTATGATAATTCTTTTAGTAAAAGTTTACAGGATGCAATGAAGGGAAAGGGAAACAAAACGAAAATGGTTGAAAGTGCTTTGAATGAGTTGACTTATGAACAACTTAAAGAGTATTTGTTTACGCCATTTTGTGGAAGAAATATTTCAGAAGTATTGGAACAAGAATTATCTGAGTCAAGCGTAGAAGACTTGTCAAAAGAAGAAATTTTAGATATTGTAAATCAATGCAGAAGCGAATCTTTATGGAATCGTTTCTTTTCGGAGTATAAACAGTTTAGGAATATTAAAGAAAAGATTGATGAGCTACAACCACATAGAAATACGGTAATGCATAATAAGAGAATGACGCAGAATGAATATGAAAAGGTAAGAAAATCACTGAAAAACATTAATAAATTATTAGTGGAAGCAATAAATGTTCTAGAGAAAGATATTTATACAGAAACAAAATTAGTAGATGTAGTATCTGCATTAGGAAATATGCTTGTTAAAGTGTTGGGTGAATCAATTCCAAGATGGATTGAAAAGATGAAACCAGCGTTATCAACCTTGGGAGAATTGGTTATTAAGTCAGCAGTTCCTAAAATTGATGTATCAAGTGTAATTCCTTCTTTGGAGATTGGAAATGCAATGAGTGCTCAGATGGAACAGATTAGAAAACAATATCAGGTTATGGGAAATATTGCAGGACAGGTGAATTTTGCAAAAAGACTTGAAAATGCAGGTAATCAAATGGCTATAGCGGCTGCAAAGCAAAGTGCAATATATAATAATTCTATGTTGTCCCAAATGGGTAATTTATCTCAAATAAGTAAAATAGCTTATACTCCGGCAATGGATGTAGCAAGAGAGTTATCTGAACGAAATCAACGATTTGCAAATTCGCTTGGTATAAACGGAATGTTAGGAGAGACGGTAGATACAGGTAAAGAAGACGATGACAAAGAAAAAGATAAAAATCCTTAGTAGTAAGAAATTCCCTTTTACTACTAACAGCTAGTAACAACTTGCTTAATTCTGCTCTAATTTGCCACAAGCTGTAATTTTAGAGCAAAATCAAGAACATCGCAAAACAGAGCATCCAGAGACAAAACAAGGAGTAAATAAAACCATGATAAAAGTTCTCTTCATTTGTTTAGGCAACATCTGCCGTTCCCCCATGGCAGAATTCATCCTAAAGGACCTCGTCGCCAGACGAGGCCTCACCGACCGATTCGAGGTAGCCTCGGCTGCCACCAGCACCGAAGAAATCTGGAATGGCATTGGGAATCCGATTTATCCGCCGGCGCAGACGGAGCTTAAGAAGCATGGAATCGGGAATACGCCGGAGACTGATTTTCGGGGCAAGCGGGCGAGACAGTTGACAAAATCCGATTATGAGATTTATGATTACCTCATAGGGATGGACGAAAGCAATATCCGTGGAATCGAGCGGATAACCGGGCATCGTGGCGGTAAAATATCCATGCTGCTTTCCTTTGCCGGAGAGCAGGCAGCAATATCTGACCCATGGTATAGCAGCAGGTTCGATAAAACCTATGCGGATGTAACACGCGGATGCGAAGCATTCTTAGAATATCTCATAGAGCAGGGAGAAGTGTAGATGATAGAAATCTTATTTGGCGAAAGTGAAGGCGGAGCCATGAAGCTTGCGAAGAACTATCAGCAGCCGGATTATGAGGATGGACCAACCGCATGGCTTGGGGAAAAGCCGGACAAAGCCACCTTTGAAGACATGTTTGCAGGAGAAGCAGTTGGCGGAACTTCTGCGGAGGTCATTATACTGCCATTTATGTTGGACATTGGCAGCCTGAGGGAACCGCTGGATGGTACATATCGGAAGAAGATAATCTTAGAGCAGTATGGTGTCTATTGGAATGAGGATGAGAAAGAGGAGCGGGAAGAATTAGAGCAGGCAGTGGAAACCTATGGGAAAGAGCTGCAGCGGATGGAGCAGTTTGCAAAGCAGGGAGAATCTTTCCGTATCTGGTACAGCAACAAGCCTTATTCCCTGTGCGGACTCTGCCATGCAGTCAGTGTGCTGCGGAAATATGAATGCGCGATATCCGTGGTACGTCTGCCGGATTTTGTAAGAGAAGAGGAAAATACGACGGTACGTTATTCTTCCTGGGGAGAAGTAGATGCCGGACAGTTTTATCGATTCCTCCCATTGGAAAAGGAACTTTCAGAGCATGAGCAGAAAGTATTTGCATCCAGATGGGACGAACTTAAAGAAGAGGATGCACCTCTTCGGGTTCTGATAAATGGCTGTCTGGTGGGCGTAAAAGATGATTTTTATGATTTCCTGATTCGAAGAGAACTGCCGGAGGGCGAAATCATACAGGCAAGACTTATTGGAAATCTGTTGTTAAAATATCCCCTTGGAATCAGTGACAGTTGGTATATGAACCGCATCAATCATATGATTGAGACCGGAGAGATAGAAGTAGTAAAAGAGGCGGATGAAATTTTCCGCCGGAGCATCAGAAAGGAGCAGTAAGAAATGAACGATATCATAAAAGCAATGGAGACAAGAAGAAGTATCAGAGGTTATAAGGAAGATATGGTGCCGGAAGAGCTGATTGCAGAAGTAGTGGAAGCCGGAACCTATGCGGCTACCGGAATGGGAAAACAGTCTCCGGTGATCGTGGTAGTGCAGAAACCGGAACTGATCGCAAAACTTTCGAAGATGAACGCGGCTGTGATGGGAAGCAGCAATGATCCGTTTTACGGTGCACCGACGGTTTTGATCGTACTCGCAGATCCGGAGATCGGAACCTATCATGAGGACGGTTCTCTGGTTATGGGCAATCTGATGCTGGCAGCTCATGCGGTAGGTGTGGATTCCTGCTGGATACACCGGGCAAAAGAAGAATTTGAGAGTGCAGAGGGAAAAGAACTCTTAAAAGAGTGGGGACTTCCGGAAAATCTGGTCGGTATCGGTCACTGCATCCTTGGATATCGTGACTGTGAGTACCCGGAAGCAAAGAAAAGAAAAGCGGACTATATCGTCAGAGTATAGGAAGAGCTTTCATAAAAACGTAACGTAACTGCTCCGAACATGAACAGTCAGTGCGAAAATAAAAAGATAAAAAGAACAGAAAACGGGCTGTGTCCTGAAGTGGACAGAAACGGGAGAGTTTATATAGAATGTTTCTGTGTGTCACAAAAGGTATACAGCCCGATTTATAAAAGTTCAAACCAGGAATCTTCCTGATGACCTATCCATGGGAAGATTTAGAAAATGAGGAATATATGTATCGAATTATGATCGTGGAAGATGATGAAGTGATTGCAAGTGCGATCCGGCAACACCTGGTTTCGTGGGGCATGGAGGCGTTCTGTGTGCAGGATTTTTCCGATGTGCTGACAGAATTTGCCGCAACCGGTCCGCAACTGGTGCTGATGGACATTCATCTTCCCTTTTTTAACGGATTTCACTGGTGCCAGGAGA
>OJMH01000913.1_pt1 | contig 34019 bp, 27 predicted proteins | sample 1597111 | NCBI WGS metagenome assembly OJMH01 (sample SAMEA2452115, study PRJEB22498) | human gut metagenome | reverse complement strand
CGTATTCAATCTCGCCCCTGGCACCGCAGCGCACAAACTGCCAGTACTTTCTTGCGGCGGCAAGCTCTTTTGCCCTTTCGGCGTCTTTCCCCGCATACACAATATTATTCATATCCGTATTTTAACATAAAACATCCGTTTTGTCTATATATCGGTCAAAATAAGCGGCAAAAATTTTGTTGCCCGAATGGAGCCGCGGTGGTATAATTATGTTGAATTATCACTTGCGGCGCGCAATATGCTCTGCACAGGCAGCAGAGGGGGAGGGCGGCAATGAATATAAAATGGAATGCAGAAAATTACCGCGACAATTTTTCTTTCGTCTATGAATACGGCGAAGAGCTTACGGGTATGTTCACGCTCGGCCGCGGTTCGCGCATTGCCGACGTAGGCTGCGGCAGCGGTGCGCTGACCATTGCCTGCGCGAAGCGCAATCCCCAGGGAAAAATGATCGGTATCGATCGCTGGGGCAAGGAATACGCCTCCTTCAGCCTGCCGCTGTGCGAAAAAAACGCCGCTGCGGAGGGCGTGAAAAACGCTTCGTTCCGGCGTGGAAACGCCGTGAAGCTGGATTTCCCCGACGAGAGCTTCGACGCGGTGACCAGCAACTATGTCTATCACAATATCACAGGGGCAGACAAGCAGGCACTTCTGCTGGAAACACTGCGGGTTCTGAAAAAGGGCGGAATGTTTGCCATCCACGACCTGATGTCGCCCGGTAGATACGGCGATATGCAGGCGTTTGTCCAAAAGCTCAGGGATATGGGCTATGAGCGTGTAGAGCTGATCGACACGACCGACGGCAGCTTCATGACACCGAAGGAAGCCAAACGCCTGATGCTTCGCGGCTCAACATTGCTGGTGGGAAGAAAGTAATCGGCGCGGCATCATGGAAAGCTGATCTCCGCACAGTTTGACAGCTACCGCCGGAGCATGGCGGAATGTACCGACCGCAAGACTGCCGGGCTATATATGGACGCGACGATGGTCTATCACTTCGGCGGCTGGGCTGCGTTCCTTAAGCCTGTAAATAAATCACGGGAGGAAAAGTGATATGAAATACAACGGCTTTTATTTCTGGATGTTCAAAAGCCCGATGAAAAAGGTTCTGGCAGAGAAGTACGGCAGGGAATATGCCGCCGACATTATGAAAAAGAGCAAAAAGGTCTATCGTGAGCTTGTCGAGAAAGCAGACGACATCGGTGACGATAACCCTATGGCATACAACGAGTTGTTCGCCCTTGCCTTCGTTGCGCCCTATGTGGCAAGCGAAAAGAAAATTCCACCAACGGCCGTGCAGGAAATGATGCGCCGCTCACTCTATCATATCAAGTGGTATTTTGCAAAGACCGACTTGAATACCGACAAGGGCAAGGCGGAGAACAAAAAGAGCGTTGTCAAATACGCCAAATGGTACACGCCCGAAAAGGAAGCGAAATACCCGACCTCCTTCAAGGTGGATTTTGTCGGGTAGCCGTATGAGGGTGCCTGTTACTACCGCATTACCCGCTGCCCGATTTGCATTTACGCGGAGAAACTCGGTGTTTCCGAACTCATGCCGTTGTTCTGCGAACTTGATGAAGTGATGATCACGCTTCAGCACGGCGTGCTGCACAGAAAACAGACGCTGGCGAATGGCGGAGAGTATTGCGACTACTTTATTACCGGAAACAGAGAATAAACGGAGAAGCTCGTATCGGTCAATAGCTGATACGAGCTTCTTTTCATATTTTTTAGATTGTGTTTCTTCAGACCTTCCACCCGGCGGCCTGCTGCCGCTCCACCACGAAGCGGCGGTAGAGCCCGTCAACAGCAACCAGCTCGTCATGGGTGCCCTGCTGAACGATCTCGCCGTGATCGACCACAAAAATTTGGTCGGCATGGCGCACGGTTTTCAGCCGGTGGGCGATCATGATGACCGTCTTATCATGGGTCAATTCCGCAACGGCCTCCATCAGCTCCTTTTCATTTTCGGGGTCGACATTGGCGGTGGCTTCGTCCAGAATGATGATGGGTGCGTCCTTCATGATGGCGCGCGCAATGGAAATTCGCTGACGTTCGCCGCCCGAAAGCGTAGCACCGCCTTCGCCGATGACGGTGTCAAAGCCGTTCGGCAATGCCATGATAAAGTCGTAGCAGCGGGCTTTTTTCGCGGCGGCCTGCACCTCCTCCATGGAGGCGTCGGGCTTGCCAAAGCGGATATTGTTGGCGATGGTGTCGGAGAACAGATAGACCCGCTGAAACACAAAGGAGAAATTGCGGATGAGGCTGTCGTAGCTGTACTCCCGCACATCCCGTCCGCCGAGGCGCACGCTGCCGCCCTGCACGTCCCAGAACCGCGCCATGAGATTGCACAGCGTGGTCTTGCCACTTCCGGACGGACCGACGATGGCCACGGTGGTTTTCTCCGGGATGGTCAGGGACACATCGTGCAGGATGGGCTTGCTGTCATAGGAGAAATCCACATGGGACAGGGTGATGTCCTCCCGTTCCGGCGAAAGCTCCTCCCCGTCAATGTCCATGGGTTCTACGCGCAGAATTGCGCTTGCCTTATCTACGCCGATGTCGATGGAGCGGAACAAAGCCGAAAAGCTTCCGGCGCTGTCCAGCTGCTCAAAGAGGATGAACGAGCAGATCAGCATCAAAAGGCAGTTTGTCAGCTCCATGGTGCCGCTGAAGTAAAAGACGATAGCGGCCGCGCAGACGGCAACGCCGGTGAGCTTGTTGACAACAAACTGCGCCAGCATATAAAGCACCGACGGGATCTCCATAGCAAAGGACGCCCTGCGGGCTTCCTCCACAGCGCCGTGTACCTGCGTGGCAGAGTCGTGGGTCAGGTCGAAATTCTTGACCTCGGCGATGCCCTGCACATATTCCAGCACCTTGGACACAAGGCGCTCATCGGCATTGAACTTCCGCTGGGAAAGGGTCTGCTCCGCCCGCTGCATGGCGGCGTTGACGGCAAAGAACAGCACCAGTCCCGTCAGTGTGATCAGCCCCATGCGCCAGTCAAAGAGGAACATCATCGCTGCGATGATGCCGGAGGTCAGAAAGCCGCGGGTCGTGACCATGACGACGCGGGTAGCCACATTCGCCATGTTTTCCATGGTGTTGGTGGTGACGGACGTGACCTCGCCGAGGCTGTTGTCATTGAACCAGCCCATAGGCAGGTAGCGCAGGTGCTCGGCGATCTCGATGCGTTTGTTGGCGCAGGCGCGGTAGCCCGCACGGGTCTGGAGCATGGTAGCCTTCATGTTGATGGCAATCGTAATGATCAATGAGATCACGATAATGCCGAGGCTCGTCCATAAAGTTGCCATAGTGACGTTCCTTTCCAGCAGCGCCTGAATGACGATGGCGGCTGCCGGAATACGCATGGCAGAGCAAATGGCGCTGACCACGCCCAGCCAGATAGATGTTATAAACAGCCTGCGGTTGTCCACCCCGCAGAAGGCAAAAAATTTTTTCAGTGTCTTGAGCATTACGCCACCTCCCCGTCGTCTTTGACGCTGATGTGGGCCTCCCACATGGTTTGATAAAGGGGGCAGGACGCAAGAAGCTCCGCCTGCGTGCCGGTCGCTTCGATCTTGCCTTGATTGACAACAATGATCTGATCGGCGTCCGCAATGGTGGACAGCCGGTGGGCAATGACCAGCAGCGTCTTGCCCCGCACCAGCCTTCCCAGTGCCGACTGGATGACCGCCTCGTTTTCCGGGTCTGTATAGGACGTTGCCTCGTCGAGAATGACGATCGGCGCGTCCTTCAGCATGGCACGGGCAATGGAGATGCGCTGCCGCTCACCGCCGGACAGGTGACCGCCGGATGCACCGCATACGGTCTGATAGCCGTTCTCCAGCCCCATTATGAACTCGTGGCAGCCGCATTTCTTCGCGGCGTCAATGACCTCCGCATCGGTCGCGCCCTTTCTGCCCATGCGGATATTGTCCATGACAGAAAGGTCAAAGAGGTAGTTGTCCTGCGACACATAGGCGATGTGCTTCGTGCACTCCGCCAGCGGCAGCGTGCGAATGTCCACGCCGCCCAGGTCGATTTCTCCGTCCTTCACATCCCACAGGGAGGCGATGAGCCGGGCGATGGTGGATTTTCCACTGCCGGAAGGCCCGACCAATGCGTTGACCGTCCCCGGGGCAATGTGCAGATCGATTCCGTGCAGTACCTCCTTGTCGTGATAGGCAAAGCGGACATCTTTCAGCTCGACGGCGTTGTCCGCAGGCAGCTTTTCCGCACGTTCCGGACGCTGCATATCCTCGCCGGACAGCACCTCCGCCACCTCACCCACGATGGTCGTCACCTGCGCGATGTCATCGGTGTAGGAAAAAGCGGTGATCAGCGGCTGCATAACGCCGAAGGACAGAACAATGACCGCGAGAAACGTCTCCGCCGACAGTGTGCCGTGCATATAGAGAAGGCAGCCCACCGGCAAGATGCCGAGAAGTGTCGAAGGGAGTATCGCCATTCCGGCCACCTGTCCGAACAAACTCCCGCGCATCCAGTCGATGAAGCAGTCCGCGCCCTCTTTTGCGGCGGAGACGAACTTTGCATAGCTGGTCCTGGACTGACCAAACGCCTTGATGACCTCAATGCCGCTGATGTATTCCACAGCCGTGTCGTTCAGTGTCTTTGTCGCGGTGACCGTGCGCTGAAACTTCTCGTTATAGCCGCTGAACATGGACATAAAGCAGAGAATGCCCAGCGGCAGGACGATGAACATGGAAAGGCCCATGCGCCAGTCCTCGATGAACAGCAGCACCAGTACCGCCAGCGCCCCCACGATGTTGGTGGTCATCTCCGGCAGCAGGTGGGCAAGGGTGGTTTCGATGGAATCGACCCGCTCGACGATGATGTTCTTATACGAGCCGGAGGAACGATCCAGCACCGTACCCAGCGGCAGCGTCGCTAGCTTGTCCAGCAGCCGGACGCGGGTATTGGCCAGCACATGGAACGTCGCATGGTGGGAGAGAGAGGTGGACACGCTGTGCAGCACATAGCGCAGCACCCAGCAGCCCGCCATCCATGCGCAGAGCGTCAGGCAGCGGGGAAGCTCCGCCGTGCCGTTTACCAGTGCGGTGATAAGCCGGATGATGATGAAATACGGAATAAGCGAGCAGGCAACGCCCAGCAGCGCCGTAAGGACGCTCAAAGCGTACTCGCCGTACCGCCCTTTTGCCAGCTCTGCCAGCCACGAGGCGGCGGAGCGCTTTTGCTTCGTGTTCTGATTCATGGGTAATTCCTCCAAGGCAGATCAGGCAGCCAGATGCTTCTTCACGATGCCCTTGCCGATAGCTGCTCCGATGAATGCGGCCACGATCACACCGGCCACCAGTGCCACGGATACCCAGGACTGCAGCATCTGGGATGCGGCAAGGATGGCGTCCTGACGGCCATCGGTGACCATCTGATCCGCCATAGCCTTGGCTGCGATGGCGTAGGGAATGATGGTGCTGCCGAATGCAGCCAGCACCTGATTGATGACATAACTGACGGTCAGCGCCTTCGCGTTGCCGTAGCCCATCTTCCACAGCAGCAGCTCGGCAATGGCACCGGAGAGAATAAAGAGGATGATGTACGGCAGGTATCCGCCCATAATGGCGCGGACAATGCTGTAAATGAGGATCGCACCGGGCTTTTTCACCTTCGTGCCGATGATGAAGTAGACGATGCCCTCCAGCAGGGCGAAAAACACCGGCATCAGAATGATGGTAATGGGCGTTGCGTACAGGACGGAGCTGGCGAAGAAAATGACCACATTGATCAGAGCCAGCAGGACAACGGTGATGATGTCCTTGATTTTCAGTTTATTGGGGTTTGCAGTACTCATGGTTAAAGACTCCTTTTTGAATGGAATATGGTTGAACGTCGCAGAGACGGCGATCACAGGATAAGGCCGGCGGCGATCGATGCCGCCAGCAGGACGCAGAACACAGCATCCCACGCAGAAAACCGAAGCGACAGATAGTTGCTTTTGCGGCGGGTTAAGTCGATGCCCCGTGTTTCGGCGGAGGCGGACAGCGTTTCGGCGATGCGGATAACGCGCAAAGCCATCGGCACGGTCAGTATTTCGATATAGGATGGCAGCGCACGCAACTTTTGCCATGGCGTCACAAACGCGCCCCGGGTGCGGATGGATTGCCGCAGCAACTTCATGTCTCCCGACAGAACGGGGAAGAAGCGGAAAATCACCGCCACGATCATGATCAGCCGCTCCGGTAGGCGCAGATTGCGCAGCGCTGCCAGGGTACGGCTGGCTTCATTCCGCCCAATCAGCGTCCGCATGGAAATGCCAACGGCAATGATCCGCGGGAACAGCACCAGCATAAAGGAAAACACCGTGCCCGGCAGCAGAGCGTTTGCCGCCCACAGCAGCCCAAAGCTCATCCCGCCTGCCAGCGCCGTTCCGAGCCAGCCGTCCGCTGCGGTCAGCAGGATCAGTGCCGTATATACGGCATAAACTAAGTGGTTGTTGGATGTGGAGATCACGACCAGCAGGGCCAGCCAGTAAAGCAGCTTCGTTGCCGGGTGGAATCGTTCTTTATGCTGTTTTTTCGCAGGAGCATTGGAAAGATGGAAGCGCTCCATATATTGCCGTACCGCTTGCAAATCTCGTTCCGAATGAACGGGAAATTCTATTTCTGCATGCCCATCCGACAGCCCAATGCAGCGGTCACACGCACCTGCAATTAGCTCAGGGTCGTGGGTGATGATGAGAACAGTCTTTTCTTTCCGCATCTCCCGGATCAGCGCTGCGCACCGCTCCAGACTTTCCGCGTCCTGTCCTGCTGTCGGCTCGTCCAGTATGACGATCGGCTTGTCGGATAGATACGCCATCATCAGCGTCAGACGCTGCATCTGCCCGCCGGAGAGGGAAAAGGGATGCCGGTTGCGGCAGTCCCACATATCCATACTTTTCAGCAGCGCTTCCGTTTTTGCTTCAAACTCCGGTGTCACCGCATGGCCGTATTGCAGTTCGTGCAGGACGGAGCCTGTGAAGAACTGGAACTCCGCCTCCTGAAGGATGAACAGCACTTGCTTTTGCAGCTGCTTTGGATTTTGCGACTTTCCGAAAAGCATTATCCTGCCGCCGGAGGGGCGGTAAAGCCCTGCAATCAGCTTGCCGATGGTCGTTTTGCCGCAGCCGTTTGCGCCCACAAGGCCGACGATCTCATGCTCACGGACGGAAAAGCTGACACCAGAGAGGGTATCTCCGGCCTTCCTGCCGTATGTATAGCAGACATCTGAGACGGCAAGCGCCGTCGGCGCGGTTTTCGGCAGCGGCTCTTTCTCCGGCACGGTGATCTCCGCAAGGTCGAGCGTGCGCAGAGAAAGTGTTTGTCTCCGCTCCACTGAGAACGCCTTTGCCTCTGCGGCAGTATATTTTCCTTTGATCTCGCCGTCTGCCATGACCCAAAATTCGTCGGCAATGTCGGCAAGATAGTAGAGTCGGTGCTCGCTGAGCAGCAGCGTTTTGCCCTGCTTTTTCAGGGCAAGCAGAATCTCTTTTAACTGCTGCGTGGCTGCAAAGTCCAGATTGGCCGTGGGCTCATCCAGCAGAAAAATATCTGTGTCCATTGCCCACGCGGACAAGATGGAGATGAGCTGTCGCTCGCCGCTGGACAACTCGTAGACATTGCGATCCTTCAGCCGCTCCAGATGAAAGATCCGGAAGGCCTCATCTACCCGCCGTCGGATTTTATCTTGCGGCAGACCGTGATTTTCAAGACCGAAGGCCACTTCATTGGAGCTGTTCACGGTGAAAAACTGGCTGCGAGGATCCTGAAAGACCGAGGCGGCCAACTCGCCGATCTCGCCGATACGTATTCCGGCGGTGTCCTGCCCATTCAGGCGGCAAAAGCCTTTTAGCTCTCCCTCGTAAAACTGGGGGATTAATCCGTTGATGCACCGTAGCAGTGTGGACTTTCCGCAGCCGCTGCCGCCGCAGAGCACCACACAGCGTCCGGCTGGGATGCTGCCGCCGACTTTTTGCAAGGTGGGCTGCTTTTCTTCTGCATATTGAAATTCAAATTCAAAATCTATCATCGCAAACTCTTTTCTTATTAGTTAGCCGTCTCTAACCAGCGGCCGTAAGAAACGGACGGATGGACCGTCCGAATTAACTTTTCGGATTTATTGCAAGGTATCGCATAGCTGCCGCCAGCCAGCGTTGGTGAAATCAAGGACTGCCTGTAAGCAGGTAAGCATTCTGCCTTCCTCCATATGCTGATCCAGCAGCTGGCGGAAGTACCAGAACTGTGAGCCCATCAAAAGACGGATCGCATCGGCATTTGGCGCTTTCCCATAGATATGCGAAAAGAATTCCACCGTTTGTTCCGCTTTTTGATCCATTAGTTTATGCAGCACGGTTTCCATGGAGCTGCCATCGCTGCGGCAGAAAAATAAAGTGCAGTCATTGCAGTGCTCGGTCAGCAGTTGAAAATATACCTGTTCTTCGGCGTTTATGGCGCGGAGGATATCATCCGGCTGCGCGCTGCACTTTGCTTTTTCGTATTCTTCCGCGATGGGAGCAAAGAGAACCTGCATCGTCTCAAAAAAATCCTGAAGCAGACTGGCAAACAACGCGTCTTTATTCTTGTATCTTGTGTAGATTGCCCCCGTAGTAACACCGGCTTTTTCGGCGATCTTGTGCAGAGAGGCTTTCTGAAAGCCGTAAGCAAGAAATTCCGAATAAGCAGCCTGAATGATCCCATCATCCAGGGAATGATCCCTATTGGCCATGTCTTCACTCCTCTGCGCCTAAATAATAACATCATTATCGATAACGACATTATTATAGCGTTCTTTTTGCTGCTTGTCAATGCGAATTGCACACTGCTTTGCAAAAACACTCCTTGACAAATCTCGTCTCAACAGTCTATCCTTGAAAAGTACGCAAAGGAGAACGGATTCAAAAATACCCGTGTATTTATTGACGACGGTTGGTCGGGCGTAACTTTCGCAAGACCTGCTTTTACAGAGATTATGGAGCTTGCGGAACAAGGATTGATTGCTAATCTTATCGTCAAAGACCATTCGAGATTAGGACGAAACCGCTTGATTGTCGGTCAGCTTTTGGAAGAAGAATTTGACCGATTGGGTATTCGATATATTGCCATTATGGATAACATTGATACCGCAAAAGGATTGAGCGATATTGTTCCTATGCAAGACTTATTCAACGAATGGCACGCAAAGAACACAAGTCAAAAGGTACGCAATGTTTTCAAGAACAAGGGAATGGCAGGCATACCGCTTACCACTAATCCACCTTTCGGGTATATGAAAAATCCCGAAAACCTAAAAGAATGGCTGATAGACGAGCCTGCCGCAAAGATTGTCAGGCAAATCTTTGAACTGTGCGTTTCAGGTTTAGGACCGACGCAGATAGCAAAAAGACTAAAAGCGGATAAGATATTAACGCCAACCGAGTATTGGAACAGTATCGGAAGAAACTGCGGCAATCCGCCCGCAAGACAATTCAACTGGTGTTCGGATACGGTTGCGAGTATTCTTTCCAAGCAAGAGTATTGTGGTGATACGGTAAACTTCCGAAGTACAACAAAATCTTTCAAGAATAAAAAGAAGATTGAAAGACCGCAGGAGGAATGGCAGATCTTCCCGAATACGCACCCTGCCATTATCGACCGTGAAACCTTTGAGCTTGTGCAGGAACTCAGACGACACCGCCGGAGACCGACAAAAAGCGGAATTGTCAGTATGTTTTCGGGACTTCTCTACTGTGCCGATTGTGGAGAAAAACTATACTACAGCGTGACAAACAATTACAAACGAGAGCAAGCCTATTTCTTCTGTTCATCCTATCGTAAAAATTCCGAAGTGTGTTCTGCACACTATATCCGAGAAAAAGTGGTCGAGGAAAATGTTCTTGAGAATATGCGGCGGGTATTTCGTTATGTTCAGGCTTACGAGAAAGAGTTCGCCAAACAGCAGATGAAATGCTACGGAGAGGAAAAACAAAAGGAACTGTCCGAAAAACGCAGAGAACTTACCAAAGCCGAGAAGCGTATCAAGGGTATTGATTTGCTGATTCAGAAGATTTACGAGGACAATGCAATGGGCAAACTTTCCGATGAACGCTTTGCCACAATGTCAATGGCGTATGAGGAAGAACAGAAAAATCTCAAAGAAGCAATACCCGATATGCAGGCGTACCTTGAAACCGAAACGGACAAGTCTGAAGGCTTACAGCGTTTTATTGACAAGGTAAAACAGATTACGCAGCCAACCAAGCTTACTCCCGAACTGGTACACGAATTCATTGAAAAGATTGTGATACACGAACGGAGATACCTTGACGGAAAGCGTTATCAGCTAATGGACATCTATTACAACGGCGTTGGTGTGATACGAGGGCTTACCCCTGAAGAAATGGAAGAAGCCTTTCAGGAACACCTTGCCAAACGGAAGATAAACAAAGCAAAGACGGCGTAACCAATGGCTGCACCGTCCAAAACAATCAATATTTAATTCAATTACAAGAGCGACCTTGGGGCACCTTCCTTACGGAGGGTGCCCCAATGGGTCCTCTTTTTTTAGTGCTTTCCGGAAAATCGTTACTATTGGGTACTTTTACCCCAGTTTTTCCGGAAGGGCGGGACAAGAGAATACTTCATGAAAATAGCGCTGTCGGAGGCGTGAAAAATGCTGCCGCCGACAGCGCCTATATATGAACGATATGAAAAATAATTTGAAGAACTAAGGGGAGACAAGGTTGAAACATTGTAATTTGAGCACTATTCCGAAAAGGGCGCACAAAACCAAGCCCCCTAAAAGCGGGCAAAATTGAAAGTTATGATTAAAGTCTAAACGGTGGGCGGAGCAGTCACCAGATAACCTTGTCTCTGGAGAATAAAGATGGCTTCATCTACAGAAACCTCACGGTGTGCGGGAGGCCGGTCGCCCTTGCGGTAGAGTTCAGAATTGTAAGGTTCATTTTTCTTGAGCATGTTGTAGATAGCTGTAAGTAGCATTCTGGCAATGGCAATAATGGCTTTCTTATGCCCCCGGCGCTTTTTGAGAGTAAGGTAGCGGTTGCGGAATTCCGGGAACTGTTTGGCTCGAATCGCACAGAGAGCACATTGCACAAGTAACGGCTTGATATAGGCTCCGGCCCGGCTGATTCTGGTGGTTTTCTTCTTCCCGGCACTCTCGTTGTTCTGCGGCGTAAGCCCAGCCCAGGAGCAGAGATGCTTCGAGGTGGGGAACACGGACATATCCACTCCGATTTCAGAGATAATGCCGATTGCGGCAAAGGATTGGATGCCCGGAGCCGTCATAACAAGACCCAGTTGGGGGAGGTACTTCTCAGCAACAGACAGAATCAGCGATTCCAGATTGAGCTTGCACAGTTCAAGGCTGTCCATGTGGGAACGGATGATGCGGAGCTTTTCAGCCTGTTCTTCACACATCACTCCGTCCACAGCGGCAAGCACCTGTTCATTGGTCGCTTTCATGCCTTTGGTTCGGAAGCCAGAAACATCCGTAATTTTCTCCGTTGGATTTTCCAGAATGCGGGAAGTGATTGCGGAGGCTGCCTTGCCGAACACATCTGAGAACACATCGTCCAGTTTGAGATTGGAGACCGTCAGACAGTTTTGCGCCCGGTTTTTCTCACCGGTGGTGAAGCTGGTAAGTTTCCAACGATAACGGAACAGGTCTCGAAGTTGGCGGATATCTGCCGGTGGGATAAAGCTTCCGGCGACAAGGTCGTGCTTGAAGATATCTGCGATCCACTTGGCGTCCCGTTTGTCGGTTTTCTTGCCCCGGATGGCTTTCACATATTTTGGGTGGGCGAGTACAATGTTGCAGGTTGCTTCCAGAATGTTGTAAATGGGGATCCAATACTTCCCTGTGGATTCCATACACACATCTTTGCAGTTGTTTTCAGCCAGCCAGGCAGCACACCGGTGTAAATCCCCGGTAAAGGTAGAAAACCGCTTGCTCTTGTAGGTCGTCACGCCCTGTTTATTGGTAGAAGCAATACAGGCAACGACAAAGGACTTGTGAACATCCATCCCACAGCAGACACGATAAACGATTTTGAGCATAACACATCCCCTCGAAACAGTATTTGAGAGAACAGGCAGGGACTGGACGCTCACTGAAAGATTGAAGTAGTCCGTCTCTCCAAAGATAAGGTTACAGGGTGCAAAGCCCTACTCATTGGTGCTTGAAAGAGCGTCCGGCACACATATATATTCAGTCCAGCAAGAGCTGAACCTACTCACCTTCACATGCTGTGTAGTGTACCTGCCTCCTCAAGTACATTCTAACAAATTGCGACTTGCTGCGTTAGAGGCACCTGTGTTTCATTTTTCTTTGGTGCCTTGCAGCGCAGCGGAAAGGAATGGTCATATATATGTAAAAATAAAGCGGAGACGAATCTTTCCATTCGTCTCCGTTACTCATTGCTTAAATAAATTTGATACCTCTTGAAATAGGTCAGAACGCCTCAGCTTTAAAATAGCTTTTGCTTCAAGCTGCCGGACACGCTCCCTGGTAATTCCAAGGACATTGCCGACCGTTTCTAAGGTGGCTTTTTCTCCGGTATCGAACCCATATCTCATGCGTATAATAATGGCTTCTCGTTCATTTAATAAAGTTAGTAGTTCCTCAAATTTTCTCATTCGTACAGTATCAAAATAAGAGTCGGAAGGGTTGCTGGAAGGGGAATCGTCAGCGACAAAATCCATAATGGTTGTTTGACGTTCGCTGTCAACAACGGTTTCTAAAGCTAAAGGTTCCTGGATAATTGACAGTACCTCTTTCACCTTTGCTTCCGGCATATGGGATAGGACAGACAATTCTTTCAAGGATGGCTCTCTACCATTATCCTGAAAAAATTGTCCCCGGATTCTGGAAATCTTTGAGATGTTGGCGATGATGTAATTGGGAATCCGAATCATCCTGCCCTGGTCGGCGAGAGCTCTTCGTATGGTAAACTTGATCCACCAAGTTGCATAAGTAGAAAAACGCAGGCCCCTGTTTGGGTCGAATTTTTCTACAGCCCGAATAAGCCCCATGTTGCCTTCCTGAATAAGGTCAAGATAAGGGAGTCCAAAAGTGCGGTAATGTTTTGCGATACTTACTACCAGTCGGAGATTAGATTCGATCAATTTGTCTCTGGCACGCCTGTCCCCATCTCGCATTTTGAGGGATAGCTCACAGACCTGTTCGTGGGTCAATAATGGTATTTTGGCAATCTGGTGGAAATACGCCCGGAGAGAATCGGCCTCGTATGCATTCTCTTCTTTTGGTGGGCTTGACTTTGCCGCATCCGTATCGTCTTGTTCATATTCATCATTTTCATGGGACTCGACCAAGTCAATATTGGCGGCTTGTATTTTCAACTTAACTTCTTCGAATTTTTCTGTGCTGAGGCTGTATTCCTTACAAATCCGCTGGAGTTCATCTAAAGGAATAAAACCATCAATTCTTCCTTGTCTGAGAAGTTCGTTGATAATGCCGCGCATATCAACTTTGTCGGTCAATCGCATCGCCTCCTTCGATGATATGAGCAACTCTATTATAAAATAACGAATTTAAAAAGTCAAGTAAACAAAGTAAAAATGAGAGCAAATAACAACTAAATAAAATGAATAATAGCGTATATTTAATTGATAAAACAGAAAATATGAAAAAATATCAAGCATTAATAGGGCGGAAACATTGACAAAAGCAGTATAGCGGTATATAATAACAGAAAAAAAGAGGTCCCCCTTATGAAAAAACTGATGGAACTGATAGAGGCAGGGTGTTCTGACATCGAAATTGCAGCAAAGGCAAAAGAGATGTATCAATCAGGCGAACTAAACGATATGATCCAGCTTTTGTCGTTCGCAATGGCAGGCGATCCGCTGACAAAAGAGCAGGCGCAGCGAATTGCTTCTCTTTATTTTGAATATGAAGTTGGCATCTGGCAGGAGATCATACCAAACTTCTGGGTTCGCAAGGACGCTGACGATTGTTTTACGGCGGCGGTTGTTTATCCGGATATTAAAGGCCACGCATTTTGTTATTGCTTCAGCGCCAATCTGAAGGAATATACAAATGCCCAGATACAGGCCTATGAAGAGGCATGCCAGCCACCGGAGCATGTAATCAATCTTGAGCTTAGGAAAGTTTATTCTATCCTTGCTTCACTAGACCTTTCGAAAGCAACGGACAGATATGTGGCTGCCAATCAGGAGGATTTGGAATTATGGCTGAAAAAATGCGGGATACAACGGGAGGCGAGATAAAATGCTGTTTTACTGCAATTCATGCAGATATATTTTTGAGGAAGCAGAGGGGTGTCAGCAGTGCCCGGACTGCGGAAAGATGACAGTCCGTATAGCGAATGAGGAAGAACGGTCAGAATACAAACGCAACCAAGAGGAAAACAGAAGACTGGACCAAATGGAACGAGGAGCTTTTTGAGTGATTGCAAAAGGCTCTTTTTTCTTGATTTTTTTAAGGCCATTCCTTAAACTCCACAAAAAACAAAAGGAGTGATGCAATGGCTAATTTAAACGATGTCCTACGTGATGTCCTCGAAAAGGATTTTGACAAGGACACGGTTGACCGGGCGCTTGATGAGGGGGACGAAACAGACGAAGAAAAAAGAGAACATACGGCGGACAGTCAGGAAGAGTCGGAAGCGGGCTATGTAGGCCCAGATATGGCAGAGTATCACAGCGTTGGTAGGGGTACGGTGGAGAACTGGATTAAAAACAGCATTTATGAAAAGTATAATATCAGCAGTGAAGATATGCGTGCCTTTTCAAAAATGTCGCCGATTGATATGATGTCGGACTTTGGAAAAACAGTTGGAGATATCGGAAGACTGCGGGAGGGGCTGCATACCGGGCAGCTTTCATCCGCAGAGTATAAAAGTGCACTAAGCAAAACCAAAGGGGAAATCGTGGGGAAAATGCTGGAGATGGGAAGCTCCAGAAAAAGTATTCTGGAAGATGTCTTTCTCCGGTCAGTTGGCGTTACACCGGCAGACACAGCCAATATCCATTCGTTTCGTGATTTGGTAGATATCCTGCGCAGCGACGAGACGGACCCTGTGGATACGGAGTTAAGTCCCGACCGGGAACGCCCGGAGTCGGATATGCAAGATATGGAAATCTCCCCAGATACTGACCCGGCAATAGATCTGGAAAATCTGGAGGCCGATAAGGAGCAGATGGAACAGGAGACGGATAAAGAACCGGAGCATGACAGTCTTCAGGATATGGATACAGAGACGGAACAGGACGTGGAAGAGGAACAGAAAGACCCCATTGAAACAGACGAAGAGGAAGGATTAGAACAGGAAATTCCTGAGTTTGAAGATTTCAATCAGGAGCCGGAGCAGCCGGCCGACAGCAAAGACCCTGGGGCAGAAGAATTTCCGGAACCGGAAGTGGAAATGGATACAGAAGAACCGCCTGAACCGGATCAGGAATCAGAGGCGGAAACGGACGATTACGCAGAAGATGAAGATTTTTTAGGGGAGGACAGGGATTCCGGAGAAAACGACCAGGATAGGGAGCCAGAGTCAGAGGATGGGGCTGACCGTCTGGATGAAGAGAACTTCTTTGACGAAGAAAATCTACATGACAACCCTCAAGAGGAAACACCAGAACCCGAAGATGAGGAACCAGAGGATGAGGAGCCGGGAAGGGAAGACAGGCGTGATGATGACCCGGAGCCCGAGGAGGAAGCAGAGGATCGGTTTGAAGAGTATCCGGAAGATGAAGGAGAAGATAAAAAGCAGGGAGATCGTTCCGATGCCGTGGAGGATGAACTTGAGGGCGAGGAACAGGATGCAGAGGAAGATTCTGAATCTCCCGAAACTGACACGGAAGAGGTTGAAGAAACAGGCGATGCAGAGGATTCCTTTGATGCAGAGGACATCGAAGTTTATGATATGGACAGCGATGATTTTGATTACGATACCTTGGACGGCGAAAATGCAGATCCGGCAGAGTCAGAGGATATCGGTGAAGAAATTCCGGATACGGAGACGGAATATCCGGATAGCAGTGCCGACAGCGAAGATATCGAAACGGGCCGGGCCGCAGATGTTGCAGAGCCGGAAGATTCCATGGAGGACTTTGAACTGGATGCGGAACCTGATGTGGAAACGGAGACAGACAATTTTACCGATGTGGAAGTGGAAACAGATAACATACCGGAGCCCCAGGAGTTTGAAGATATGCTGAATACGGATGCCCAGGACATGGCCGATTATGCCATGCAATATGAAAGTGACCGTGAAGAGTTCGGAGACCTGGAGGAACCAGCTGATCTGGATATGGATATCGACCCGGATGTTATGGATTCCGATTTGCCAGAGGAAATGCCAGAGATAGAAAGCGGCGCGGAAGCGGACATTGACCTTTCAGAGCTTGGCGAGATTGCGGAAGAAGCTGAAGAAGGCGCTGAAATCATTGCTGCCCTGCTGTAAAAATTTCTTGAAACATAAGGAGCCTCCCGCTAATTTATAGAAGCAATTCTGTAAATTAGTAAGGAGGCTTTTATCATGCGAATTAAAGGAGTAGTCAGCCGTATTTTCTGTTCGAAGCCAAGTGGATTTAAGATTCTCGTGTTGGAAGTCAACATATCCCAGCAGATACCACAAAAATATATCAATCCTGAATTCCCTGCGAGCGTATCAGCTGCAGGAGTAATGAAAGAAGCAGATATCGGTTATGTGGTGGAGATTGACGGGGAATGGGAGCACAGGGATAGTGGACGATTCTGGCCGTGGCAGGTGAAAGTAACGGGGTGTACTGTCTGCGTATTTGAAACACCGCAGCTTCTGGCGGAAATCATCGGAGGCATTGAAGAGATCGGACTGAAGAAAGCCCAAAAGATGGTCTCCTTTTATGGACTGGAGATCGTACAGTTGCTGGAAGAGGGATCGAGCTGCCTGCGGCCGTGGGAATCCAAAGAAGGGCAGATGAAAAGAGCAGGAGAAAAATTAAAAGAACTCAGAACAAACGCCGACCTGAAGGCGTTCCTGCTTCCCTATGGAGTGAGTGAACAGGAGGCGCTGCATATACAGGAAACTTTCGGACGGGAGGCATTGACGAAGATCAAAAACAACCCTTACCTTCCATGTCGTGAAAGGCTGATCTCTTTTAAGATCTGCGACAAAATAGGAATGGATTTGGGAATCCCAAGAACAGACAGCAGAAGGGTAGAGGCGGTTTTTTCCTATGTCCTAAAAGAACGCGCCGGCGGGAAGGGACATTGCTATTTGCCTGTTGGACAGCTTTTGACTGAGTGTAATGCATTCCTGAAAGAAAATGTCGGAGTCCCAGGTTCATTTACGAGAACATTGATTGATGAAAATACGGAAAGTCTGGCAAAAGAGGAAAGGATTGTTGTGGACCGGGGCCGGGTATATTCTGTAGAGCGCTATTGGAACGAACGGGCGATAGCGGAAATATTGAAGCGGCGGTTAAACATAAGATCTCCGTATGCGGATGTTGAGGATTCCGTTATCCTTCAATACATCGAGGAAGTTCAGAAGGAATTTGGGTTTGAACCGGAACCACTGCAAGAGGCCGCCGTGCTTATGGCCGTAAAACAGCAAACCTCGATTCTAACAGGTGGTCCTGGCTGTGGAAAAACCAGTACATTAAAGACTATTATAGGCGTGCTCCACAAACTGGACATCAGATTGAAGAGAAAAACAACCGAAGTCGCTCTGGCGGCGCCAACTGGTATGGCTGCCAAGAGATTGGTCAATTCTACCGGTCAAGAGGCAAAGACAATCCATAAGCTGCTGGAGTATCATCCAGACGCACCTTTTCAAATGCACTGTGAGGACAATCCAATTGCAGCGGGCTATGTGATCCTGGATGAAACCTCCATGATGGATATTGATATAACGGCAATGCTTTTGAAGACGGTCAGAGATACGACGCAGGTGCTTTTTGTAGGGGATACCGACCAACTGCCGTCTATTGGACCTGGCGAGGTGCTGGCAGATCTGATTGCTTCCGGTCTGTTTCAAATTGTCCGGCTGAAACGGTCCTTTCGCCATGGCTCCAGGAGACATATCCTTGAAAACGCTGCCAAGATTATTCAAGGAGAAATATCCTTGGATATCAGACATTCGGACTTCCAATTTTATGAGGTGCCGGATTTACCGGAGGATAAAGAGTGCCGCAGACTTCTATGGAAGCTCAAGAGAGTATTTTTCGAAGAGTATGCCGCCATGGGGAGAAATTGTGAAATGGTACAGGTCCTTTCACCGATGCGTGTCAAAACGCTGGTATCGGCAGATCAAATGAATGCACAACTTCAGAACATGGTAAACGCGCCAGTTGAATTAGGAGACGAACTCCGATTTGGCGCAACTCGATTCCGCAGAAACGACAGGGTGATGCAGATATCCAATAACTATGAGAAAACCGTATTTAACGGGGACATGGGTGTTATAGTACAGGTATCGGAAAAAGCAGGAATGCTGTTAGTGGATTTCGGAGGAACGCTTGTGGAATACAAGAAGGCGGAGCTGGAGCAGCTAAAGCATTGTTATGCCATAACCATTCATAAGAGCCAGGGAGCAGAATATCCCGTTGTGATTATTCCGATTACCGGTTATCATTCGACTATGCTGATGCGGAACCTGCTCTATACAGGTGTGACCAGAGCAAGACAGAAGCTGATTCTCATCGGGGATAAGAATGCGCTGGCATACGCCATCCAAAACACGCAGGGGCTAAAGCGGAATACAGCATTGCTGGAAGAACTGACAGAAAACCGTCGAAACGCGGCGTGAAGTACATCGCATATAAGGCATAAAAACTCTTATTGTCAAAACAAATAAAAAAGTGGACAGAAGGTCAAATGCCTTTCTGCCCACTTTTTTGTCGTGGCTGAACCTGATGTAAGGACTGTGGCTTTTTTCTTGAAATCAAGCCTTCTTGCAGTTAATTTCTCCACACATCTTTTATTTGATTGGAGGAGTTAAAATGGTTAAGAAAGTAACAAACGAAGACATTGTGATGCTGTTAAGTGAAGGGGTAGTAAAAGAGCAGATACAGGACAGAATCCTGCTTCCTCAAATCCTTGTTTCAGGGTTGAAGCATGATAAGGTTGTAGAAGAGATCTTGCGGTGCCCATACTGTGGAAAAGAATGGCAGGAGGAAAAGCCGGAGAACAAAAGCTATCTTGCATATGGAACTATCCAGAAATGTCCGGAATGTGAGAAGAAAATGTTTGGCCGCATCCCTCTGCAGAAGGAGAAAAGATTTGAAAAGTCGAGTGTTTCTTATGAAATATCCGAATTCAGAGTCACTGAATCCAGCAAGATTTTTTATGCAGACACTGCGCTCATACATGGAGAACAGGGGATGATATTTGCAGAATACGAAATCCATCTGGTTTATAAGGTGGACCCAAAAATGACGATGCAGGAGATCAACCTGTCGCTTTTACACAGGGCTTTTGTAACAGAACGGGATAAATACCTGTACAACGCAGCGGGTAAACGGACAAATAAATATCTGAAAAATGTATTTATGCAGGATAGACCAATGACAATTGTTTCAGAAAATGCAAAAAACTTTATGAGAAATTGCCTGTTTATGGGAGGTGACCATAATTGTAGTGAATCCATATGGATGGATGAGTTTGAAAAAGGCAGAAGCGTAAAGGACAGTTATTCGTATGTTCCAAGAGGAGAGCGAAAGGCTGGGGAGACCCTAAATCAGTATCATTTTAAAAAGGTTCCTGAACCTCCCAGGGAATATCAGAAAATTGTTGGAAAGGTGCTCAATGAAGATCTGATAACTGGAATGAAAAAAAGAGAAAGCCTGTGTATGAACTGCGGCAGGGTTTTCCGTGATGAAGTAAAGTATGATTGGGGAGAAGTTGTCTGTCCCTACTGCGGGTGTCGAAGTCAGTACCAGAAAAGTCTACATGGGCTCAACCGAAAAATATGCTTTCTTTCACAGGAAGGAGAAAATACACTCTTTATTCGAACAGTTGGCTATCAATATAGTTTCGGAGATGAATGGGAGGTTTCTATAGAAGATAGGGAAGAATACCGGTGTATCCTTACATTTGGAGGAGAGAAAGGGGAAGAAATCCATTTTCTTGTGAACGAAGGCTATGCAACAAATCCTGTGTGGGTGGAAAAAGAAAAATATTGGTCTCAGAAATTTAGAGACAGGATAGAAGAATTGTCCTTTATCGGGGAAATGCCACTGCTAAAATATTCGGCACTACAGGAATACTTAAAACAGGAGTCGCCAGGGACAAGCTATGGCGCTTTACAGCTTCACTCATTAATCACTTTCATTCGATTTGAAAAGAAATATCCTGTTGTGGAGCAAATCTGCAGAAGAGGGATTGTGTCGGCACTTGCGGAAGAACTGCAATACCTGAGTGAGAGGAATGAATTTCAGCGTATGGATTTAACCCAGCAGAAAGTCTGCAACGCCTTAAAGCTGTCTGAACACTTTACCAAAATGCTTATTGCTCATGGTGGCTGGAGAGGAACGCTTATTGACCTACAAAGGCTGTATGCCCTTGATCCCAATATGCGGCCGGAGGATTACGAATGGATCGTGCAGCACAATATCGATATAGGCAGCATAGAAAGGGTGTTTCAAGAAACGCCCATGACCATTATGCGGATGTGCGCATATCTGGAGAATGTCCGTATCAACCAGTGTTTTGAACCCAGCATGGCCATCAACGATTGGTGCGACTATCTCAAAGCTGCCAAGACGATTGAGGTAGACCTTACGGATAATAAAGCAAAATATCCTTCCAGCCTGAAACGGGAGCATGACAGGGCAATGGCAAAGCAGAAGCTGGTCATGGACGAAAAGAAGGATGAATTTTTCCAGAAAGAAACAGAACGGTATGGGAAACTCTTTTCGTACAAGACAGACGGATACCTGGTGATGCCGCCGAAAAACATGAAAGACCTTTTTGAGGAAGGGCGAAAACTTTGCCACTGCGTAGGCTCCTATTCAGATAGGATTATCCAGGGCCAGACCTGCATACTCTTTGTACGAAAGGCGCAGGAACCGGAGAAACCCTATTTCACAATAGAGGTGAATCCGACCGATAAATGTGTGGTCCAGCTTCGTGGCCTGTCCAATCGTTTGGTTAACCAAGTGACTGAAAAACCGTTGATTGACTTTCTGAAAGAGTGGGGCGAGAAAAAACATATACAATTAAAAAAGGCCGTATAAAAACATGTTTTAAATTTTAAGGGACGCTTCCAACGGGAGCGTCCTTTTATTTTGGAGAGCATTTGACATTGCTACCCTTTTAGGGTGTTTTTTTCTTGCAAGATGAATCTCTTTCCTGCATATTTGGCACGTACTTTGAAGATTTATATCAGGAGGAATTCATCATGTGGGAAAAAGCGAATATGCCAAACAGCGCACAACAGCTTATGGAAGCCGGATATCCTGCGCTCTCTGCCATTGTCATGGGGAAAGCCGGTATTGCATCGGAAGCGGACGCGGAAGTGTTTCTGCACTCGACAACGGTGCATGATCCAGCGAAAATCCGTAATATAGATGCCGTTTCCGACCTCATATGGGACCACATATACAGTGGGAAAAAGATTTGCATTTTTGGGGATTACGACGCCGACGGCATCACAGGGGCCGCCATATTGTACCTGGCACTGAGAAGGCTCGGCGCCAAGGTAGTAGTCCGGCTGCCCGACCTTATTGAGGAGGGGTATGGGATTTCCCTGCAGGCGATAGATGAGCAGCTCGAATTGGGTGCAGAATTGTTTGTCACGATTGATAACGGCATTCGGGCAGTCCATGAGATTGAGGCGATAAAAAGGCAAGGGAAAAAATCCATTGTGCTGGACCACCATTTGCCGGGAGAAACCCTTCCGGAGCCGGATGCCATGATTGACCTGTGGATTCCCGGGGAGACCTATCCTTTTCAAGAATTGACGGGGGCCGGCCTTGCGTGGAAGGTAGCCTGTTATCTGCTGACCCAGGTGAGCGAATATGATTATGGGATGTCATTGGTAGATTTGGCCGCTATCGGCACGATTGCGGACGTTGCTCCATTGATTGGCGAAAACAGGGCGATTGTCAAACGTGCCCTGGCGGATATGCGAAACTGCTGGTATGCACGATATGGTATTAAATATGTTTACGGCAAGCCAATGGAACATATAACGGCGGAGGATATCGCCTTCCGGATAGCACCGTGTATCAATGCATCCGGGCGTCTGTATGCAAAAGGCGCGGAGCTGCCGCTTTTGTTGCTGCTTGAAAACAATGAGGAAATCGCGGACCTCCTTGCTGGAAAGGTGATAGAAGCCAATGAAAAGCGGAAAAAAATCCAACGTGAATGCTATGAGCAGATGAAGCAGGAGGCGGAAAGAAGGATAGCTGCAGGAGACAAGATTCTTGTTCTATATGCGCCGTTTGCGCCATCTGGAGTGGTTGGGCTGATTGCCGGTGATCTGAAAGAAGAATATCATCGACCGTGTATTGTCTTTGCGCCAAAATCAGATGGAACAGGTCAGGTTATCTGGTGTGGCAGCGGACGATCTATCAAAGCATATCATCTTTTAAACGGTTTGAACCGCTGTTCGGATCTGTTCCTGCACTATGGCGGTCACGAGCTGGCCGCCGGCATGAGTATTTCTGCAGATGAAACGGTGCTGGAGGAGCTTCGAACCAGGCTGAATGAAGACGCTTCTTACCTTACGGAAGAGGACATGCAGCCTGTCAGACAGTGGGATATTGCAATAACGGAGATGGATTTGACAGAAGGATTGTACGAGGAAATGAACCGTCTGGAGCCGTTCGGGGCAGGGGTGGAGCGCCCTATATTTAAAATGGCGCTGCACGTCAAGGCGAAAAACAATAAAAGCTATGAGATTATGGGAACAGACAAAAAGCACCTGAGGCTTTATTGCGACTCCTATCAGGCGGTAGGTTTTTCTCTTGCGGAAAAGTATCTCCAGACGGAACTGCCGGGGGTGATGACAGGCTATGGTTATCCAAGTGAAAATCATTACCGCGGACAGACGTATAAGCAGTTTACGCTGCTTGATTTTGAGGCAGACCAGGCACAGAAAGGGAAATGATGAATGAGGTGATGTAGATGGGAACCTATTATAAGCAGGTCGCCGCCTATAAAACGGCAAAAGGCCTGATAGAATTTGTAGATGACACGCGCTATGAGCAGGAGGTTATGGCATGGCCGCATCTTCATAACTCCAGGATCCGTATCAACATGAAGGATTACTCAAAGGGGACAGGCGAAAAAGCCATCGATGTTTTTTATAACCTATCTCCGGAAGAATTTATGAATCTGGCGGAAGCCATCAGGGGAATCCGGCAGGTTTCTGCGTCGGAGAAAAAACGATGGGATACATCGGTTGCGGTCTTTTCCAAGATGTCCGAGCTGTATAGACATACAAGTCCTCCACAGGAAGAAACAAAAGAAATCCGGGAATTGATTGAGCAGTTCCAGTGCAGCAGGAATGAAGTGTTCGCAGAGGCAGGAGAAAAGCTCTCGGTAGCTTTTGAGCGGCTTTTGTCCGGGTATACCTCCGCATTTTCTACGGGTCTGGTGCAAATGGAAAAATTGCTTGCTGGCGCAAAGAAGGAGAAGGAGGCGGCGACAAAAGTACGGGAGGTATTCCAGGCGATCAAGATATTGAACTTTGATAAATACATCAATCCGGACAATGAAGCGGAGAGAACGGTCACGGCAATCCGGGTGGCCTATGCCGGATATATGGACTATCCCTTTATTTTTGAAATCAATAACGGCTGGGGAAAGCCGGTAATTACCAGAAATAATGGAGTGATAACCGAAGAGGGAAGTGTGCATTATGAGGATTCCGTCAAGGTCTACATGAAGGAAGAGCACCTGTTCCCGATGCTTCAAAGGGTCAATCTGTTTATCCGGGCGATGACTGTACAGGGGATGGAGAAATATTTTGATAGAGTAAGCAGTCCGATACTCAATTCAGAAGCAGAGTAAACGAGAGGCCACACTGTAGCTGTTGCGTAGTGTGGCCTCTCTGTATACGACGAAAGGATGTTAGCGAAGGAAATAGATTGTGTAGGCACCGTTGCCTGCCGGTTCGCAGTAGATATTAAAAATCGTAAGATTGAGTGGGGAAAGTCCCATGCTTTCCCGGTACTCGTCGTCAGCGTAATACATGATGGACTCTTGCAGTTGCCTTTTCAAAAGGTCGTTTTGTGTGTTCTGAGAAGCCGTTACCGGATTGGCCCAACTGGAATTCCCCTTGTTTAGAGAAGTATCCAGCGTGAGGCCATAACCCTGGGCGATGGCAATACAGTCCATACGGATCTGGTCGATGTTGAACGGATATTCATAATCTGACTTGGGCTGCTGGGGCTGTTCCGGCTGAGAAGGTTCCTCTGTTTCTTCCGGTTCTGATGCGGGGGGAGTTTCCGGCTGTTTCGAAGGGGCAGGTTCGGAAGACGGCTGAGGAGCTGTCGGCTGCTCCGGTTCCGCTGCAGAAGATGTGCTGCTTGGCGTTGAAGCAGAAGCAGGGGGATTGGATTTTGCCTCTGTTCCGGTGGATGAGGCAGACGGCGTTTTGGACTCTGCAGGCGCTGGCTGCTCCGGGGCTGCGGAGGTTTCTGCTTCCGCTTGAGAAGTGGGAGCAGCCGCCTGACTGGACTCAGCAGATGTGCTGTCGTCCTGTTCGGCCGGTTGAGGCTCTATATCCTCCAATTGCAAAGAAACTCCCGGAAGAGAAGAAAGCTCGGCTTGCAACGTGTCGTCTTGGCCGCAGGCACAGCACGAAAGGCCGATCAGCGCAGTAAGCATCAATAGGTAAATTCGCTTTTTCATAAAATCAACTTCCATAAATTTGTTATAATATAAATTAGTATAATCGTAATTACAATTAAATTATACCGCATATTTGGCATTTCGTCAATAGGAAGATCTGAAATTTCTTGACAAGCGGGTCCCGCCCGGCTATTTTCTCAAAAACGCAGAGAAAGAGGGGCGGAAAGGTTTTGGGAAAAAATATTGTTAAGCCGCGACGAAATGAAATCTATATGGCGAAGCTGCCGGTGAATGGCACGTCGGTTCAACGCGGCCGGCGCCCTGTGCTTATCGTCCAGAACGATGTGGGAAACAGGTATTCCTCCACAACGATTATCATACCGATGACAGGCAGGACAAAAAAGGCGCTGCCTACCCATGTGCGTATCGGCACGGACAGCGGATTGTCCCGCTGCTCTACTTTGTTGTGCGAGCAGATGATGACCATCGGTATAGAACTGCTGCAGGGCAAGATCGGGGAGGTGACGGAACCGGAAACACTGGAGAAAATTGACCGGGCCATCCGGTGCAGCCTGGCGCTGTAGACCGGTCTTATGAAAAACATCGGGAAGCCCATTTATATTGGCAGGTTTCCCGATTTTTTGCGTTACGATAAGGTCAGAGCATCTGTATCGATAGAACAAAAGCCAGGCTTCACTTTTTCATCCAGTAGAAAACAGTCATCCTCCCCCTGTTCGCTTTGTAGATAAAGCGAAGCCCGTTCAAAGTATTCCATCAGCAGATAGGGGTCAGTTTTTTCAATCGGCGTGCTGCCGAGAAGATCCTTTATCATGCGAATCATAATCGTGCGTTTTACATAGTCCATTCTCCGAATTTCCGGGTCGGAGAAATAGTTCTTTAGCTCTTCAACGGTGATACCCATTGCTGTAACATCCGGCTGGACGGATAACTGTGCTGCGTATCCGACCAGGCTCAGATTCCAGTTGCTGTGTTCAAACAACTTATGCCAGAATATGCCGTGCGCTTCGTTCTCTTCCTGTCCAGGCGCTTCCTCGTCCAGGAAACGGCCGAACTTAAAGGGAATGACTTCTTCCAGATTCTCAAAGTAATACCGGATAAAGTTGTTGGCAGCATTGAGAAGCACATATTGAAATTGATGATCCGGGCCGGATTTTGCGATGATAAGGGTTGAGCGGAAGTCAAAAAGAGAATCCTTGAAAGCGCCGAGTGCAACACCGGAAATCCGCTGCGCCGTCATAGCAAGCGCCATATCCAGAATGGAGACGTCATATTTGCGTTGTTCAATGAATTTCATGTCATAAAGCCATTCCGAGGATTTTGCGGTTTGCATCAGCACCTGCTCCCGTATCACGTCCTTCAGCTCCAGCCGCACCTTGTCCAGAAAAGAAGCGATGTTATTGGTTGATACATTGAGGATATACCCGTTTTTTACCATGTCAATAGACCTCCTGATCTTAAATTTGAGGCAATATAGGAGGCTCTTTTTGATTTGTCAAGAAAAAAGGAACGACTTGACTAAAATTATTTGATGGGGTAAAATAGTAACAAACAGGAATAGACTAATTTTGTTTTCAATAATAGGAGGCGCCTATGTTTGTTGGCAGACAGAATGAACTGAATGAACTGCAGGAAGGCTATGACAGCGGAACGTTTCAATGTGTTGTCCTGTATGGAAGGCGAAGGATAGGAAAGACATATTTGATTTCTCGTTTTACCGAGGACAAACCCGCTATTTTTTTTACCGCGCAGGAAGTGAACGATAAGCTCAACCTTTCCCATTTTACGGAGAAGGTGCTGGAATTTTTTAAGATGGGGGATTCGGGGATAGAGTTCCGGGACTGGGATTCTGCTTTCAAATTTCTTGCAGACAAGGCGAAGGAACAGCAGTTTGTTCTGGCGTTTGACGAATTCCCGTATGCCTGCAACGCAAATAAAGGCCTTCGCTCCATATTGCAGAACGCTATCGATCACCAATTTAAGGACAGCAAGCTTTTCCTGATCCTATGCGGCAGCCATGTGGCATTTATGGAGCGTAGTGTCCTGGGAAGCAAAAGCCCGTTGTTTGGCCGCCGAACCATGCAGTTGTGTTTAACGGGATTTGATTATCTTGATGCGGCGCAAATGCTGGATGGTTTTTCGGATGAAGATAAAATCCGTCTGTATGCCTGTGTAGGTGGGACGCCTCATTATCTGGCACAGGTCAATCCAAAAATTTCTTTTGAAGAGAATATTAAACGGCTTTTCTTCCGGAGCTCGGGCTATCTGTATAGTGAACCGTTTATGCTGCTCCAGCAGGAATTGCGGGAACCTGCGGTCTATAACTCCATCATCTCTTCGGTGGCCGCCGGTGCCACACGGTTGAACGATATTGTCTTAAAAACCGGAGAGGAGAAGACCAAGGCGTCCCGATATATTAAAGTGCTGGTGGACATGAAAATCCTGGAGCGGATCACGCCCTTCGGAGAAAATGAGAGCCAGAGCCGAAAAAGCATTTATCAGGTCAGCGATTTCTGCTACCGTTTCTGGTACCGCTTTGTCTTTAACAACCAGGCGGAGATTGACGCCGGCATCGGCGGCCTGCTGGCAGATAAAGAAGTGTTCGGTGAAGCACTTTCTTCTTTTATTGGGAAACCGGCCTTTGAGCAGATCTGCCTGCAGTATATGATGCGGCTGAACAGGGAGCAGAAGCTGCCGTTCCTTGTTACGTCCTTTGGTAGATGGTGGGTAAACGACAGCGTAAGGCGGGAAGAGACAGATCTGGACCTGGTTATGGGGGACAAGGCGGAGAAAAAGCTGATTGTTGGAGAATGCAAGTGGCGGAATGAAGCGGCCACCAAAGCAGATATTGAGAACTGGATGGGTAAGGACAACCTGCTCCCCGGTTATAAAGACCGATACTATGTATATTTCTCAAAAGGCGGCTATACGGAAGGAGTACAGGAACTGGCGAAACAGAACGCCCGCCTAAAGCTTCTGAAGGTGGAAGACCTGTTTCAGATGGGAGAGAAGCCGCTGTTTGAGTAGAAGGGATACGAAATGAAGATACAGGATGACAGATGCTCGATGGATGTCCGGGTTGTGAGGTACCAGTTTCCGGACAGGGTTCCGGATAAGCGGGAAACGGTGGATTATGATGCCAACTGGCTCACGGTAAGCGTGAGATATACGGGACCGGATTTTACCGCTGAATTTCAGGATTCCTGTGTGCTTACCTGGGAGATGCAGGAAACGGCGGAAGCGCTGAACCGCCTGATAGACGGCGAAATACAGGATTTCAGGACAGATTTCGTGGAACCCTATCTGCAGATAGAAGCCGAGAAGGTAGAGGATGAGTTTTGGCTAAGGGCCTGTTTTGTCTGTGGAGTGGACAAGGGTGAACGGAAGGAGATTACCGCCGCACAAAGAATGGACAGAGAGCGTCTGGCGGAAATCCTGGATGAGGTTAAGGGGGTTGTGCAGCGCTTCCCAAAGCGGTAAAAAGCAGATATCAGCACCTATTCACATTCATAAAAGAATAGAGATAAAAGCAGGACGGATACGGTGGTATTCTTCCTCCATGCTTGACAGTGTTTTATTCCACTGTCTCTCATAGAGGGAGAATATCATACAAAGCGCTGTCCTGCTTTTTTACGTCCGAATGATTTTCTTGAAACCGGCCGACCGTTATTTCATAAATTCCTCCGTAAATTTTTCAACAAATAAAGGAGGAATCGAGATGATAAAGGAGAAAAAGATCATAACGGAGATACTGCCGAGGTCGGCACCGGTCTCACAGCAACTGGTGGATAAGATTAAACAGCAGCAGACAGATGGAAAGGTGATCTATGAAGAATTTACCAACAAAGGGATGCTGTTTTGCCTGAACTGTGAGCATCCTTTTTCCGTAAATGAAACCAAGGACGCACGCTGCCCTTACTGCGGGAATAGCAAATTGCGGATAGCGAGGCGTTACCCCGACGATGTAACCAAAATACGTACACTGGAGAAGATTGACGGTTTTCTTGTGATAAAGGATACGGTTATAAGGTGTCAAGAATCGATTACAGATGGGGTTCAAGTGAGCCGGAAAGAAACAGAAGCTATCGTAGTACAGGGGAACGACATAGCGTTTTTTGAACGTCTAGATGACAATCAGAATAATGAGGCATCATACTGGGTGAGGATTCGGAGTGTAAAAGAAAAACATTATTACAGCTTGCGGATGATGGAATGCCGGGAATATGACGCTTCCATATTGGAAGGCACTCCGTTTGCGGATGACCAAAACAGTGTCCAATCGATGGAGATAACTTCGCTGTTCAACAGTGTGAAAAAGAAAACTCAGCAGGAGCATACTGCTGTTGCTGAGTGTCCGGAATTTGATGAAGGATTAATAAATTATCCCAAAGAACTGTCAACGGTCTATTATGAAATACGTCAGAGAGAGGAGAGTCTTGACTCAAATGGGGTTTTTCGCCGGTATCATTTTTGGTGTACGCATTGTGGAAAATATTCGACTGAGGTAAGTGTATCTCGCGCATATGTGGACAAACACTGTATGCATTGTGATAACCGTGATTATGCCCACATCACTCTGCCTGGATTAAATTACTTGATCACGCCGCAGGAATTTGCAGACGGTACATTACTGCTTCGAGTAGATGAAGCATATTGCCGTGCCTATGCCAAAGAGCCCCTTTTGATAGGAGAAGCGTGTGAGGTATACAGAGAAACCACTATTGATAAGACAGCATACCTGTATATCACGTTAGACGGACAGGCATACTGGTATAACAATGACCGGAAGCCTATTGAGAGGTTTGGTATTCTATTACATCGCTTAAAAAAGGAGAAAAATATCTTTGTATGCTCGGATGATCAGAAAGCAGTTATACTCCAAAACAAAGCGATGAGACGAACTGGATTTGTAGAATATGTCCAGCGGAATAATATCCTGAATTTGGACTATTTTAATGCAATGCAGAAAACTCCCTATCTTGAAATATTCTCCAAAATGGGATTTGACAGCCTTCTGGAGGATATCATTTACACCAGCACGGGAGAAATCCCGACTTTTCTTAGGAAAAAGTCTTCAAGCGACCTTTTTAAAAAGCTGGGGAAATTACAGGTACGGGATCTGCTGGCATGTGGCTGCAGGCTTAAACAGTTTGAAAACTATATGCAGATTATTAAGCTGGCTCCGGACGCTATGTTCCGGGATGTGGAGTGGATTACCTCCAGATCGCATACACGTCATGTTTCAAGGATTCTGCGTCTGGGGATTCCCAATATGACGATAAAGAAAATGCGGGAGTACCTGGAACGGGTCGATGATGCTCAGTGCTGTCCACCACACGAGAGCGCCCAGCTCTGGGCAGACTACCTGCAGATGCTCAAAATACTGGAATGTGATTTGACTGACCATACAGTGGTCTATCCCAACTCGCTGAAAAGAGAGCATGATAAAGCGTCCCGCAAAGTAGCCCAGGTACAGGACAAGTTGGTGGCAAAACGGTTCCGGGAAAGGGCGGCAGAGAATGAGTGGTGTATATGGGAAAACGACCTATTTAAAGTGGTAGTTCCTCATGAGGTAACGGAACTGTATGAGGAAGGACGGATGCTGCACCACTGTGTCGGCAGCTATGGCAGGATGGTGTCTGACGGAGAGTGTGTCGTTGCGTTTATCCGGCGGAAGGAGGAAGAAGCGGCCCCCCTTTGCACAGTAGAAATCTGCGGCAAGGCAATTGTACAGGCGCGAGGGATGTGCAACAAGCCGGCAGACCAGATGCCAAAGGTAAAGAGTTTTATAAAACAGTGGGCGAAAGAGAAAGGTTTAACATATGAAGCAGCATAAGGTCAATGCTGGAAAGTCCATTGCGAAGTTTTCTTGACAAACGGTTGCGGCATGGCTATGCTCTCCGGAAAAGGAGGCGGCGGCAATGCGAAAAAAAAGAGCGAGATGTCTTCTGTGCCTGTTCCTTCTCCTGCTGCTCTTAAGCGGTTGTGGCAGCAAGGTGCCGGAAGTCATAAAAAACCCCAATACGGAATTTGTGACGTTGGAGGCGTATGGGGAAAAGAATTATGTGGTGCCGGAGAATTACGAGCATATCAGAGACAACATCTATGCGGTTGTCAAGGACGGGCTTATTGTGGAGTATAAGAAAATCGTGCTCCAGAGCGGCCAATATGTATGGCTTGACTGCGAAGCAGAAGAGATCATGAAATGAAGCGGCAGCGAATCTACCGAAATGGTACGGTTCGCTGCCGCCTTATTTTTTCCTTGGACAATATGGGCAGTAAGGCCTTTTGCGCCTGGCCCGGTCCTGTATGACGCTTTGATATTCAGTCCCGCAGTTTTGGCAGATAAACCAAGCCGTTTTTGTGGACGAGGGGGATACTTCATAAGGTGTGAAGGTGTTTTTGCTCGGGTGCCATTCCGCAGCCGCATCCGGATACTGCATACCGAAAGAACTGCAGATAGGACAGCCTTTATGCCGCCGGATCCGTTCCGCAGGAGAGGCAGTAAAAGAATGCCCCCTGGGACAAATCCAATGGTATTGCACATTGCTCATAAAGCGGACGGAAGAGGGGGCGATGTTTCCATTCCGTTTTGTATCCCATTCTGCCAGCAGTTCCGGATGGAGTGTGAACAGCGCATTTGCTTCCTTTTTGCAGAAGGGGCAGGGAGCCGCCGCATGAATCTGCGCCGCAATGCTGCGTTTCCATATATGTCCCTTATCGCACTCCCACAAAACCGGCTTTGAATAAGCGGGGCTGATCTCAGTGGGTAAAATCGGATTTTTCTTTGACCAGAGTCTGGCCGTCTCCGGGTAGTTTTGGGCAAAAGAACCTTCTTGTCCCTTGCCGCAGGTTTTGCAGTATCCCCTGCGCAGGCGGTTATACGGGCTTTCCGTTTCCGTATGCCCATATGCACAGCTCCAGGTTACGTTTTTCCGGGATGTATACCCAATCTCTTCCGCGGAAAGCGGGTTGTCCGCAGCATATTCAGCAAGCAGGTCCTCCCGGTGTATCTGCCGGCAGTGGACGGCAAGGCTTACGATTTTTGGCATAAGCTTTCCTCGCGGTGAAGCGCAAGAACTCCGAACAGGCAGAACGCTTCCATGGCAAAATACAGCGGTGTCATGGAACTCTGTTCGAAGAAGCCGATCAGATTATAGATGCCGATAAAGGCAAGCGCCAGTAAGATTATGTATTTAAAGAACCGCTTCATAAAAATATCCTCCTGTATTGATATTTTTATTATATCATAAAATTTATAAAATGTCAATACAGGTAAAAGGAAAAACTACTGAAGGGTCAGGTACCCTTCAGTAGTTTTTCCTCGATTGGCCAGATGCCTTCTTCGGCTAACATCTCTTTTAAATCCCGTTTTCTCGCTGCCGTTTCTTCGTGATAGGTCCGTTTGTTCAACACAGCTTTATACAGCAGATCTTCCCATAGTTTTACCAGTTCTATCGTGAAGCTGCATTGGTCCATGCGGTTGTCCCGATAGCATTCGGCAATATATTTCTTGGATTCGAACCAGCGGGTCCGTGTGATTGCGCAGATTACCCAGTCGTGCTCCTGTGGGTCCTTCAGCGCCAGGTTCCGGAAATAGATTTTTTGGTACCGGACCGGCCAGTATTCGATACAGTCGTCTTCAAATTCAAAGGTATCAAATTCGACCGGGATTTCAAAGTACTCTTTTCCTGCATTCAGAAGCTGGTACTCTTCAGCAGAAAGCAGGTCTTTTTTGCGGATAGATGGCCTTCTGTTCGAGTCCACTTCCACACTTTCACGAAAGATGCCGAAGGTAGAAACAATGGCTTCCAGCAGTTCATTCATATCAGAAAGAGGAATTTCCATATACCCGGATGCCAGCTTCAGCACATCACCGCCTGTCTGGCAGGACTCACAGAAAAAGGTGTTAGTATCACGATAGACCCGGCAGGAACCCAGGTGCTTGTCGTTGTGAAATGGACAAAGAATGAGGGGCTGACGGGGACGCTCATTGATCGCGCCTGAAAAAGCATGAGCGACATCCATAATGTCAAGAACTTCTTTGACCTTTTCTTTCGAAATCGGTTTTTGTTTGGGAATGACGGTAGATTTCATTTGAACGCCTCCTTTATTTCTGAATCTGTTTACAGGCAGACTAATAGGACAGGAGGCGGAATATTTCAAGAAATATGCGCCGATGATTTGCCGGAGCAGTTCGATTCCAATGACAGCAGCGACAGTAAAAGTGGGGCAATAAGTGGGGTAAAAACTGGGGTAATAAGTGGGGTAAAAAGTGGGACGGATTACCCCACTTTTGCCCTTATGGGGAACAGGGAAGAGAGCGCCCGGATGATCTTTCCGGCATGAATTTTGTGGTCAAACCGGGTGGATTTTGCTTGTGCATTTTCGATTTTAAAAACGCTTCCCCTTTAGGATTCGTGATAGACATTTATATCAAAAAGAGGGGTGCAAGGGGGTTAAAGAAGTCAGCCAGAGGGTAAAAGCGGGTTGGAACCCGAAAAAAATCGTTCTGCACCTATGATTTACAGTCCTGAATGACTTTCTACTCCCAAAACCTAAGAGATGATTTTTCTTCCGGAATGATAAGATTTCGGAAGTTTTTTTGAGATGAATTTTCCGTTTCGGAAGGCCGACTTTCTTTCAAAAAATCAGGCAAAAAGTGGGGGATTGAAATCTGGGGTAAAAAGAGAGGCTTTTTTTTGCCTGAAAGATTCCTTTTGAAATGACAGGAAAGATGATTCTCACTCCGATATGACAAGAGGAAAATCCCCCCTGCTTCCGAAAAGAGGGAGCAGGGCCAGTCATAGGAGAGAGGCAGTCATGTCGGAAGGGGCCCCGATCATTCCGAAGGGAGAGTGTGCTAATCATTCCGAAACGAGAGCCTCTCGTCATTCCGAAAAGAGGGATAAATCAAAAACAAATCTAAGAGAAATCTAATTTTCTTTCGGATATGAGAGTCATCTATCTTCATTCCGAAATGAGAAGTCCTCCCGTTCATTCCGAAACGAGAGGCGGGCGGATAAATCCGCGGCAAATCCATAACAAATCTGATTTTCCTTCCGAAATGACAGTCCGATGACCGTCATTCCGAAAGGAGAGCGCTGCCTTTGCCCAATGACTGTCATTGGAAAACGGCCCCCTCATTCCGAAAGGAACGGACAGCGACCGTCATTTAAAAACGAACGCCATACGAATCTGAAAAGAAC
>OJMH01000900.1_pt1 | contig 34406 bp, 8 predicted proteins | sample 1597111 | NCBI WGS metagenome assembly OJMH01 (sample SAMEA2452115, study PRJEB22498) | human gut metagenome | reverse complement strand
ATGGGGATAATGAGACGGCGCTGATGAAAGGCGGACGCAGCGTATTGACCGGTTCCTCTTTGGAGTGGAGAGATAACGCTATGCAGGGAATGCTCCGTTTGGACATGCTCCGCTATCGAAACGGCATGGAAGGCGCATGGGGACGGGTTTATGGCGGAAGATGGAAGTATGATGGAAACGATATCGGGATAAAAGAAAACTATTGGGCAGGCGAAGCCGGGTATGACCGCCGTTACCCCAATAACTGGCGTGCCGGCATATCTCTGGATTACAGGGATGGAAAGGGCAAATATGATTTTGGCGGCAGAGGCGACAGCAAATTATATGCCCTTTCGCTCTACGGTTCAAAAGATCTCGGCCGGGGAGCCTTTGTGGATATGATCGTCAAAGGCGGGTATATAAAGAATGAATTTACCCTGTATGACAGAGGGGGGAATCAGTTTACCGGATCATCTGCTGCCAGAGGTTACAGCGTGGCAGGGAGATATGGAAAGCGTTTCGGTATGGGAGATTTCTACTGGCAGCCGCAGATCCAGTTTACTTGGGCGCATTTGGAGCCTGATGAATACGATGTTTCCAATAAAAATGCCGTCATGACAGTAAAGGGGCAATCTTTTGACAGTTATGTGGCGAGAGCAGGCGTTGAAGCGGGACGTGCCGGTTCTTTCGGAGATTTATACATGAGGGCGGACATTGCCCATGAATTCGGCGGCAGGATTAAAGCATCCTATTACGCTGCTGACGGAGGCACCAAGGAAACCAGCTATGACTTGAAAGACACTTGGGCGGAACTGACAATAGGCGGCACATATAATCTGTCACCTGTAAGTCGTATTTATATAGATGTGACAAGGGGATTTGGTGGAGACTGGAAACGGGAGTGGCAGCTGAATGCCGGTTTCCGGTGCGAGTTCTGAGAAAGGCGGTGCGGAAATAGTATGGCAGAACGGCAGGCATCATAACGGTTCCGGCCGGAGATAATCCTCTATGGCAGAGAAGCGGGGATAGAAGCAGTGCATATATTTCATATTTTCTGATGAATGGAAAAACGGAGGAGCAGGTTATGAAAGAGTATTCAAAATGGAAATCGGGGAAACGGTTTCTGACGGCGGCAGTTACGTTGTCATTACTTGGCAGTCTTGGTTTGTATCATGATGTTCGTGCTGATTTCTTAGAAGACATGGAAAAGAAGTATCCTGATGCGATACAGCTTACAAATGGTATTACCGGGGAGAAAGATAAAGATGACATTTATGTAAATCGAAAGATTTTAAAGGATAATGGGGAAAATTATCTGTTTACTACAGATGCAATAATTAATACCGCTAATGGTATAAAGATAGGAGATTTAAGCCATCCTGTAAATATTGATGCATCGGGACAGACTTTAATTTTTAATGCGGAAAGAAATAATAAGAAATTAGAGCTTCATGCGATTGAGATAGAGTCATTGCAGGGGACTACGATTACTGCAAAAAAGATATTTATTAATGCAGGGAATACGAAAAGTCGCGCTGAAGGAATCCGTGTAGGCGGACAGAACGGAACGAATAAGGATACGCCGTACAAGCTGACGATTAATGGGGATATGGATATCAGGGCTCATGGCGCTAATTACGGCCTGGGCATGTATCTGTGCGGCAATGCGGAAACCACTGTCAATGGGAACGTAACCATGAATACCCATGATGAAAAGAACCCCTGGGCGGTCTATGTGGAAGATGACGGCGGTTTCAGCTATTATGGCGGCTCTGCCATCTATGCCGGAAATAATTACACACTCCAGATGGGACCGAAGCTGACCGTTAACGGACTGGTGGATCTGAAGGTGAATGCCAACGGCGTATTTGCCAATGGCGGCCATTCGGATATTTATTTCAAGGGCGGAAATATAGAAATCAATAAAGATAATACCAAGGGGTATTACGCACTGCTGGCGGAGTGCGCCACCACCACGATGAATATGGAGCGGGACGAAAATAAGGTGCCTGTCAGAGCCGGTAATTCCAAAGTTACGATCAAAGGAAATGTAGGCGCATCTGCCGGCGCGATCAATGTGAATGAGCCGGAGCCTTATACCCGCGTCAATCTGGGGCTGGCTACGCCCGATTCCAGCTGGACGGGGGTCGCATACAATGCGTTTAAAGATGAAGGCAATGACGCCGGTGGCAAGAAATTTTTTGGGGAAATTAATCTGTGGCTGCAGAACGGCGCTTCCTGGACGAATGAGGCCTGGGGCGAACCGCCTGATGCTTATTTCGGAGAGGATTTTTCGGAAAGCCATTTGAAACGGCTGGTCGGCGGGGAAAGCGCCGATAAGGCGGGACATATTTTCCAGAAACCCGGAGAGGATGAAGACAGCGAAGGCATCAATATCCGCGTAGACGATTATAAGGGATTCACCAATATATACTATGGTCATAAAGAAGAGAAACCCACGGATATCCTCGGCGGGACTTTTACCGTGACTAAAGCGCAGCCCGGATCGGGAATCAATCTGATTACCGACAGCAAGGGACTGAATGTGGATTCATCCAAAGCAGCAGATAAGAATCTGGCCAGCGAGACGCTGAACGCGCTGGCGAATAAGCTGTTTTATACTGCGTATAAAAATGGGGAAACCAATCTTGCCGGTAAAGTGGAAATTGCCGAGGGGCTGACGGCTTCCAGCCTGTCCAAACGTATGGAAGATGTGACTTTCAAAAAAGAAGACGGACAGGGGCAGTATCTCTATACACCGGCGCAAGATGAGATTGTCGGGCCAATTACCGGGCCGGAAAAAGAAACGGCTGACCGCAATGCAAAAGGCACTGCGCCGAATGCAAAGCAGGGAAATGTGGTCAGCGGTATGTACAATGAGTCCACACCTACGACGAAGACCAATCCGATGATTGTGGATATGAATGGATTCAATTTAAATGTGGCGGCAGAAAGCGACAATAAGATTGCTGATGCCGTTTATGTGGGAAATAATGATTATATTACTGTAAAAAATGATGCGGGAAAGAAAATCGGCATCACTTCCACCAATACAAATACCCGTGCTGCCAACGGCATTTTCCTTGAGGGGAATTCCCATCTGAATATAACGGGACCGGTGGAGATTGCCAAGGTGCATACCAAAGGCAGTTCCGCCGCAGGTATTGCGTTCCAGGGCAGCGGAAGTGAAGCGGTGATTGACGGTTCCCTTACCATTTCAAATGTGGACGGTGATAAAGCGGAGAAGCAGGGACGGTATATCGGCGTATCCGGGATCCGGATGACCGGCGATAATACTTCCATGACCGTTACGGGACCGGTGAATATTTCCGGTTTTAAAGGATCGGCATTGCATACTGCGGGCGCGGACAGTGTAATTTCTGTCGGCGGCGGTACTATTTCTACAGCAGCGGATGCGGATAAATCCCATAATTTCTATGCGGCCCGTGTGGAAAAAGGAACGGTCAATATCAACATGAAAAATGGTGCGCCAGGAAGCGCAAGAACCAATATTATCGGGGATATGTATGTTACAGGGCAGTATGGAAAGAAAGTTATTGAGTACAGCGGAGGCCAGCTGGCAGATTGGCAGCACAGAGGAAATCTTCATGTGGCGCTGACAGATAAGGATTCGTCCTGGACCGGTGTGGCAGCGTATGAACAGTACAATGATAATTACGGCAGCGGCGGGAATACGATGCATGATATCGGGAATTTTGATCTGTATCTGCAAAACGGGGCCACCTGGACGAATGAGCAGCAGTCTCATGTGACTACTACGACGCTTGCCGGTAAGAATCCTGTCTATAACGGCAGCTATTTAATGAAGCTTCATGGCGGCAGTGACGCAGTGCATAAAGGGTATATTTATCAGAAAGACAGCAAGCCCATTACTGTAGATAATTACAGCGGACACACTCTTGTTTTCTATGACCATACTGGAGACGGTTCTGCCGCTGAAAATTACAGCGCCGGTGATTTCAGAATCAAGACAGCGGAAGAAGGATCTTCCATCACGCTGCGCACAGGTGCAGGCGGAATCAATACGGCCGATAAAACGGCGGCGGGAAAAGCGCTGAACAGTTTAGCAAATAAGCTCTACTATATGTCTTATGCGCAAGGTGACACAAAGCTGAAAGGCACTGTGGAAATTGCGGAAGGGTTGACTTCCTCTTCTGTTTCAGCAAGTGGGGATATTGCTTTCAGGACAGATACGGCTGCTGACAAGAACGGACAGGGCACCTATGTATATGAACCGGAAGAGCCTTTGGACGGGCCGATCATCAAAGACAGACTGCTGAAAGGCGAAACTACGGTCACTGCTGATGACACCCATGCTGAAGATGGATATGTCAGTGCAGCTTACAACGGCGATGATTCAATCACCGTGGACATGGCAAATCATGGACTCCGTCTGGAAGCGGCTTCTTCCGCATCTGCAAAGGCGGCGGCTGTCCGTGTCGGAAAAGGGACGGACGGCAACAAGAAGAGCATCAGTTTCATCAATATGGAGAAAAACAAACCGCTGGTTATTTCTGCAGATCAGACGAATGGAAGAGAAGCTACAGGTATTTATGTTTCCGAGAACGGTAAGCTTTCCGTCGCCGGGGATGTAGTGATTGATAAGGTGTCTACTTCAGGCAGAATGGCGTACGGCGTGGCAAACCGCGGACCTAATGCGGAACTTATCATTAAAGGCGGGCTGAAAATAGCCGGTACAGGTGCCGATGAATGGAGAACGGTAAAAGCTGCCAAGGATACAACGGGTATATCGGTAACTGCCATTGCCAATATCGGGAATAATGCCAAATTAACTATTGAAGGGCCGCTGGACGTAAAAATTCAGGGGACTGCCATCAATTCTACCGCTAAAGGCGGCGTTATGCGCCTTGGCAGCGGCAGGATTCTGACGCCTATGGATGAACATGCCCAGGGGAATTCAAAGCTTGTTAAGGGCGTGAACGGTACTGTTTTCATTAATATGAATGAGGACGGAACGGCTGCCAAAGCTGAAGACACTGTGCTTCAGGGAAATATTTACACCGAAAGAAGATCAGGGTCTAAGGCCGTTGTAAATGTAGGGCTGGCAAGCAAGAATTCTTCATGGACAGGTGTAACCGATTATAACAGGAGTTTTTCCAGCGATGCCGGCGAGGTCAATCTGTATCTGAGCCATGATGCGGTTTGGAATAATAAGAAGACTGCTTCCGTGACGGGCTCTTACATGGGCAGCCATATAGATTATTTCAAAGGCGGCAGTGATGCGGCCCACGCGGGTATTATCAGACAGAACGACGACAGGGACATCAATATAGATCATTACAGCGGTCATGCAATCCTTGTCTATGACCATAAAGCGGAAAAGCCAAAAGAGATGATTGGCGGCAGGACGCTGATAAAAAAAGCGGAACCGGGATCTGTTGTCAGAATGGTAACCGGGAACGGCGGTCTGAATACCAATTCCAACAAGGCGGCCGATAAGAATCTGGTCAGTGAAACTCTGAACGCTTTGGCGAATAAGCTTTACTATACCGGTTATAACAATGCGGCAATCAAAGATAATCTGAAAGGTACCGTAGAAATTGCGGAAGGCCTGACGGCAAGTTCCGCATCGGTTGCCATCGTATCGGGAAATATGAGCTTCCAGGATGTCACGGGCAGAGGTGAATATAAATTTACCCCCGCAGAAGATGACCCTCATGGACAGACTACGTCTGATTTCGGTACCCCTATCACCGGAGAAGCCGATAAGGATCAGGAGTATGTCAAAGCCAATGTGCTGAAAGATGACGTGTATACTTTTACCAATGCGGTGAATACGGTCACTGTCGATGACGGAGATACCACGACAGAAGATCTTGGCTACCATAAGGCTGTGGCCGCCGTGGTGGGGATCAATAAGGATATTACGATTCATGCGGCAGATAAGAGTCTGAAACTGAATGCGGAGAATAAGACAGAACGCAACAGTGCTGTAGGCATGTACACGAAGAAAAAGATTGACGCTGTGGCAAAAGATATTTCCATCGATACCAAATCTTCTGTGGGTGATGTATACGGTATATATATCCATGAAGGCGGAAAGGCAGACATTGCCGGCAATGTGTCTATCCTGGCCAAACAGGGCGGAGACGGTTTTGCGAATGGAATCAAACTGTATAACGGCGGTTCCGCGCTGACCATTAACGGTAACCTGGCTATGAAAGGCACGGGAAGCGGAAATGATGCCTATGGTGTTTCTGCGGCTCAAAAGGGCGGGTATGGCAGCATAAAGACATATCTGGCAACAGGTATCAATATCTATGATAAAGACGGTGCTTCGTTCACCTTAAACGGCAACGTGGATATGGCGGTCAAAGGTGTCGGCGTAGATATGCGCGGCAGTGAGAAAAATACGGTAACCATTGCCGGAGGCACAATCCTTACGCCGGATGACAGGGAGGAAGCCAGCTATATAGCTGTGGCTGCTACTTCAGGTACCTTTACCATGGGGATGAATGATGCGAAAACAGGATCCAATGGAAAGGATGTCATTGTGCAGGGCACAATTTCTTTAGGAGCTGGGGGAACTGTTAATCTGGGTCTGGGCAGCAGTAAATCCCGGTGGACAGGTGTCTCTGATAATGAAGACGAGCGTCCTGTGAATCTGTATCTGTCGGACGGAGGAATATGGGAAAACCGACAGACGGCGAAAGACCAGTATGGTTTGTTTGCAGGCAGCCGCGTGACAAAAGTGGCAGGAGGCACCACGCCGGCTAAGGCAGGTGTAATTGCCCAGAAAGACAGTAATCCCATTACTATTGATCATTACAGCGGACACACTATTCTTGTTTATGATCACGAGGCATCGTCTCCTGCAACAATGATCGGCGGAGATACGATAATTGCTAATGCGGAAGCCGGTTCCGGTATTACGATGCGTACCAACAGCAGGGGATTGGATACAAATTCTGGCAAGGCAAAAGATAAGAATTTGGTAAATGCCACCCTTAATGCACTGGCGAATAAACTGTTTTATACTGCGTATAAAAATGGAGAAACCAATCTTACGGGTAAAGTAGAAATTGCTGAAGGATTGACAACATCCGCCGTGGCAAAGAAGACAGGCAATATATCTTTCAAGAACGGGACCGGTCAGGGTGAGTACATCTATACGCCCGAAGAAGATCCGAGCGGTGACATTATTGATGCAAATGGTCCGATTACTTTCGATTATAAGAAGGATTCCAAGGTATTCGGCAGATCTGTCAGTCAGATAGGCGGAAATAGCAAGAACCTGGCTTATAACTTTGCAGGAAAGACAGTCAATATTACCACCGGCGGCAGTGATTGGGCGCCGATAGGAATGACGCCGAATGTAAAAGCGGTTATTAACGCGAAACAGTTGAACCTGAAGACACCGGAAGCCGGTATGATGGGAACTTATGGAATCTATCTGGAAGACGGAGATGATATTACTGTCAATTCCGATGTGAATATGACCGTCAACGGCGGTGCATATATGGTAGATGGTATTTTTATGGGGCATATGGGGGCGGCAGAAGCGGCAAAGACCAAACTGACCATCAATGGCAATGTCACCATGCGCGGTACCGGAAATGACCAGTCTTCCGATGATTTCTGGGGTATTAAGGGTACCGGAGAAGACGGCGGCTATCCTACCTATATGGGAAGCCGCTGGGCGCCGGAAGGAATTTATCTTGGCAAAGAAGGTGGCAGTTCCATCACGATCAACGGCAATGTAGATATGGCAGTCAAAGGGAACGGCGCGGTAACGGATGCTTATTATAAAGTCGCAGGGCAGAATTCATTGGATAATGTTCTTACCTTGAATGGCGATGTCAATATTATCACGCCGAAGAGTAGAGAACGGGGATTCCTGGCATTGGGTGCTTTTGGCGGTACTGTTAATGTGAATGTAAAGACTGAAACGGATGCCGGCGGCAAAGTCAAAGTGACCGGAGCCTCCGACCATAAAGTGAATCTGGTGGGGAATCTCTATGCATCGAAAGATGATGGAAATGGAGATAATACATACTATTTCCGTGATGGTGCCATTAATCTGGGGTTGACGACGTCTGATTCCACCTGGAGCGGTGTTGTATCGAATACGAATAAAAATACGCCTACCGGAAAATCACAGCAGGGAGATATCAACCTGTGGCTCCAGAATGGTGCGACCTGGAATCATGAAGCGGTTTCCCGCGCCGATGCCGTTTATGCGGCAGGAAATAACGGGAAAACGACGCTTCCGAGTCCGTCAAACGGATTGTACGGGGCTTATGACGGTATTTCTCATCTGACAACCCTGACCGGCGGAAAAGACGCGGATCATGCGGGGCTCATCGCTATGAAGGACAAGGCAGATGTGGAAGTCGGCACATACAGCGGTTTCAGCCGCATTTACTATAACCATGAAAATAGCACGCCAAAACAAATGATCGGCGGCGATTTCAAGGTATCCAAGGCATTGGATGGTTCCCGTATTACATTGATGACGGGGAGCAACGGATTGGATACGTCTTCAACTAAAGCGGCGGATAAGAATCTGGTCAGTGAAACTTTGAATGCTCTGGCAGGAAAGCTCTATTACTTGGCAAAGGATGGAAAACTTTCTGCCAAGGCAGCTTTGGCGGAAGGGCTGACTGCATCGGAAGCTTCTCTTGATTTGAAGAATGTGACGTTCAAGGAATCCAATGGTCAGGGGCAGTACCTCTATACACCGGCTTCGGATATTCCTGAAGAACAGACAGAAACAGCATTTACCGATACTATCACCGGCGTAAAGGCGAAGGACATGAAATATGTCAATACCGGTGTGCGTAAAGAAGACGGTACATACAAATTTACAAAGGATTCTGAAATTACTGTTGCCGCAGGCGGACCTGCAGTAAAAGTAGAAGAAGATGTCATTATCCGGGCTGATGGAAAAACGCTGAAAATGAAGACGGTGGAAGGCAGCGGTACAGTCTACGGAATCAACCAGTCTACTGCGAAGAAAGCAGAAATCACCGCGAAGAACCTGGATGTAGAAGTGACAAGCACATCCCGTGCTGAAGGCATCCATATGGCAAACAGCAATGCAGCTATTCGGCCCGAAATGACGATTAATGGAAATGTCAATCTGAAAGTAAGCGGAACAGCCAATACGCTGGGTGCTTATATCCAGGGAAACAGCAGATTGACAGTTAATGGAAATGTGACAGCCGATGTGGACGGACACAATGGCGGCTTTAGTTATTATGGGGCAACCGGACTATACTCCACCAGTAATATGGGGCCCAATTCTATGGGAGCTGATATCACAGTCAACGGAAATGTAGACCTGAAAGGCAAAGCCCATGGTATTTTTGCCAATGCCGGCGGCAGCAAAGTGACAGTCAACGGCGGCGGCAGCATTGAAGTGGACAAGGCATCGACAAATCCCTATGCGGCTATCCGTGCAGAAGACGGTATTGTCAACATGAATGTCAAGCTTGACAGCAGCGGAAATGCCGTAGGAAGCCTTGACAAGAAAGTCAATATTAAGGGAAATCTGGCGGTAACGACCGGTGCGGTTAATGCTGTGGATAAGAGAGGCACTTTGTCACAGATTAATCTGGGACTGACGACAGCCGACTCGACACTTCACGGCGTTGTGTATAATGCATTCCCCGATGAAGGGAAGAAAGCAGGAGAGTTGACCTTCAAAGGCGAAGCCAATCTGTTCCTTGCCAACGGTGCCGCATGGACGAATGAAAAGTATGGTGATACCGGAACATCCTGGGGCGGCAAAAACTTCGAAGGCAGCCATCTGACAAAGCTTGCCGGCGGAGCAAGTGCAGCCAAGGCAGGACAGATCTTCCAGAAAGACACAGGCAATATCACCGTAGATAACTATAGCGGTTACACGGATGTATATTATGCGCACGAAGAAACGGCGCCGAAAACCATGATCGGCGGAGATTTCATTATACGGAAAGCGGCGTCCGGTTCCGGCATTTCCCTCATTACGGATAATAAAGGGCTGAATACATCCTCTGAGGCATCTGCAGATAAGAATCTGGTCAGCGAAACGCTGAACGCTCTTGCGAACAAACTCTTCTATAAGGCATATGCAGATGGAGAACACAATCTGACCGGTTTTGTAAAAATTGCGGAAGGGCTGACCAGTTCTGAAGCGGTTCTCAAAACAGGGAATATTACCTTTAAGAAGGATAACGGTCAGGGGCAGTATCTCTATGAAACCTCTTATCCGAATGAACAGATCACAGATCCGATTAATAAGACTATCGACGGCAGTGCCGCTTCTGAACAGGCCTACAAAGAAGCCGGCGTTTATAAATCGGATACAGATACCTATCAATTTACAAAGAATCCGGCTACCATCAACGGAGATTCCGGTGCGGCTGTCGATGCAGGCACGAAGGATATCCATGTGAACAGCGGAGCAAATACGCTGAATCTCAATGGCGGAAATACCGGCGTCGGTGTCAAAGCGGAAGGCGGAAAAACCGCTGATATTAAAGGCAACGCGAATATTACAGGACAGACTGGTGTGCTTGCTGACGGTGCGGGAAGTAAAGTACTCCTTTCCGGAAATTCTAATATTACTGCCGGAGGAGATGGCATCGTAGCCTCTGGAGGCAGCATCGTGGAAGCAGCAGGTACAACCAATGTGACGGCAGGAGCCGGCGGTAAAGCTGTTCGTGCGGGCGGCGGATCTTCAGTAAGTCTTCAGGATGGCAAACTGAAAGGAGATGTGGAAGCCGATAACGGTACAGTTTCCCTCCATGGTGCGGAAACAGAAGGCAATGCTACTGCAGCGGCGGGAGGCAGTATCAATCTGACCGGAGGCAGCGTGGCAGGACAGGTAACGGCCAAAGATGGAAACAGCCAAGCCATCGTCAAAAATGCTACGGTGAAGGATCTTATCGGATCCCATGACGGTACGGCATCTATAACCGGCGGCATAGTCACCGGAACCGTATCAGCTGATGACGGTACTGTTAAAGCGGAGAATACAAAAGTAAATGAATCCGTTAATGCTAAAAACGGCGGTACCGTGGAATTAAAACAAGGCAGTGCAGGCAGTCTTGCCTCAGAAGGTGGACGGATTACTGCAAACGGGACAGCCGTGAAAGGTGATGCTTCTGCCAATGCGGGCGGAACGGTAGAAATGACCGGCGGCAGCGTAGACGGTGCGGCGACAGCGGATAATGGAACGATTGAAACAGAAAATACGGATGTTGCAAATGGCGCATCTGCGCTTAACGGCGGAAAACTTAAACTGAGAAATGGAACCGTTTCCGGCGGGATCAAAACGGATGCCGCGTCTGCATCTGATGTTGTTATGGATCGGGCCGGAGCATCCTTGCAAGGCGATGTATCCGGTGAAGGCAAGACGAACGTAACTCTTTCTAATGGCGGAAACTGGAAAGGAAACAGCGCCGGCAGCGGAGAAACGAAAGTTAAAGTAGAAAGCGGCGGTACCTGGACAGGTGCCAGCATGAACGGTGATACGGATATCGATCTGGAAGGCAAATGGCAGCAGACCGGCAAGAGTAAGGTTCGCAAGCTTATTTCCAACAACGGCGTTCTTGATAAGACGGCTCCGGAAAGCGGAAATACGGATATAGGGCAGCTTAGTGGCAGCTTATCTCTCATTTATGCCCATGACAAAACGAATCCGACAAAGGTACTTGGCGGCGGCACTTTCATTGCGGCAGCGGATGCCGGTTCCACGGTGGACATGATTACCGATAATGCCGGACTGGATACAAATTCGGACAAAGCGGCTGATAAGAATAAAGTCAGCGAAGTGCTGAATGCGATGGCAGGCAAGCTGCAGTATACCGGATATCAAAATGGAGAAAGGAATCTGAAAGGCAAGCTGAGAATTGCCGAAGGTCTGACTTCCAGCAGTGCCGGTCTGAGAACAGAATCATTGAGCTTTAAGGGAGATGGACAGGGATACTTTGATTACACACCTGCCAAGCCGGATAAGCCGGAAATTGAAACCGGGGATTACGAAACTTCTATCATGAGCAGTACCAGAAGCGCTCTGACCTCCTCTATCCTTGTATGGCGGAATGACATGAATGATATGTATAAGCGCATGGGAGATCTCAGAATCGGTGCGGAAAGCGGTTTGTGGGCAAGAGCCTACGGCGGCCGGATCAGTTATGACGCCAACAATGCGTATATGAAGGACAGCTACTGGGCGGCCCAGGTGGGTATGGATAAACGTCTGGCATCAGGCTGGCATGTAGGCGGCGCTTTCGGATACACTGACGGCAGCGCAACATACAGATATGGTGGAAAAGGCGATCCGAAACTGTACACATTGGCGGCCTATGCAACCCGAGTGTCGGAAGATGGACAGTATGTGGATGTCATTGCGAAAGCAGGAAAACTTTCCAATAAGTTCACTGCCTACAACAAATACAGCGCACCGGCGCTCAGGAATTATGTAGAAGGCAAGTATGATACATACGGATATGGCATCAGTGCTGAGTATGGCAAAAAGATTCGTATGGGCAAAGGCTTTGTAACGCCGCAGGCGGAACTGACATGGAGCCGTCTGTCATCGGACAGCTTTGATGCAGCGGCGCCTACCGGTGAAAGCATGCGTGTCAGCCAGTCATCAGTCAACAGTTTAGTCGGACGCCTGGGTGTAGTTGCCGGAGTAGAAAGTAACAAAGGCAATTTCTATGCTAAGGCAAATCTGTTCCACGAATTTGACGGAGACGGCCATATCCTGTTCACTGAACCCGGAAAGACAGGCAAGCGCTCCTCGTTCAGCCTTAAGGATACCTGGGTGGAAATTGCACTGGGCGGCAACTACTATTTGAGCCCGAGAAGCATGATTTATGCAGATTTCACCAAGAGCTTTGGCGGAGATTACAAGGTAGACTGGAGAATCAATGCAGGAATTCGCTTCAGCTTCTGAGCATGATGTCAACTTCCAAAAGGGGAATGAAACAAGATTTTGTCATGAGAACTGAATAATAAAAAGAAAAAATAAAGGACTGCTTTCCTGGGGACAGGACGGCAGTCCTTTATACTTGGGAGATAATTAGATAAGTATGCGAAACAGAGCAAGTTAACATTGTATTTGAAAAGGATTTATAAAAAATAATTAAAATTACCAATTGGAATATCATTTATTGTTGATATGTGAAAAGTAATATAGTATAATTTACACGATGAGATTGGATGATCATTTGGAATTATGAGATGTAAATAGCTATTTCTTAATAAATAATGATTATCCAATAATTTAATACTATTATGAGGACAAAAGCTGAAGAGCTCATGTGGGGAATCCGGTGAGACTCCGGAACTGGCCCGCAACTGTATGGGGAATTGTGTCATAGTAAGTCTTTCACAGAGATATGACAGAATGAGGAACTAAGTCAGGGTGCCACTTTGTTTTCTGATTTTCTAATGACTTGCGAGGCATAAGGCTAGATGCATAAGAAAGCCGGATATGGGAAATCCGGTTCAGATTTAGAATTATGAAATCTGTGCATCTTTTTATTGTCTCGTTTTTTTGTTGCGTTTAATGGAGTGGATGAAAGGGAGTGCCGAGTATGGATAATTTGAAATACTTTTTGGAGTGAATCCAGTTCATGTGACACGGGTTTCATGACCGCGGCAAGCGGTTCAGATCCGGATGGGTATGTTTTAGAAGAGGATGAATTGCCTGCTGTCGGGCAAGGCTGGGGTGCTAATCGAGTATCCGGCAGAGAGTTTATGTTTGCAAAATCGGGAGGAATTATGAAACGGAATAAGGTAAGTAAATTACAGATGAGGCGGCTGGCTGCCGGTGTTACAATTGCGCTGCTGACGGGTACATGCCAGGTGATGGCAGATCAGTCTACAAATCCGATCAGTGAAAGTGAAGTATTTACTGCAGACCGTCTGGCACAGGTCGTTAATAAAAATAACATGCCTAAAGAAAGATTCAAATCCGTCGCAGCAGGTATTTTAGGATATACGCATGATAAGGCCTCAATTAAGACGATTAATATTGATATGGCGGGTCATGACCTGACGCTCGATTTGACGAAAGTTGCCGATTTGGGGGCTGATTATTCAGCATACGGGATCAAGGCGAATAATAAGACAACTATCGTGGTTGACAGCAATAAAACCAATCCGGGGAAAAACGGTACGATTACCATCAAGGCGAAAACGCTGTGGTCTCCCTCAGGAGACAGCGGCAGCAAGTATACTGCTGCACATGGTATCGCAGTGGGCAATTTTAGCCAGAGATTTAATAAAAAAGTAAGTGAAGACCTGGTGAAGACGACGATCAATGCTGATGTAGTGATTGAAGAATTGCGCGGCGGTTCTATCAAAACGACAGGCATTTCGTCTATGGACTGTTCTGATTTAGCGATTAATGGAAGATTCACAATCAAGCCGGGCGCAATTAGCCTTATGCAATGGAATCGGGGCGATCAGTCAAAAACTTATGGCATATATATGATTGGAAGCAATAATACTATTTCTATTACTTCAGCGGATATTGATGATTCAAAGAATGGGTCACTTTCTGACCTGATTAAAACGGACGAATCGCTTTGGGGCGGCAAAACAGAGAAGAATGTTCTTCGTATTGGCGGCGGTACGCTCAAAGTCAAAGAGAATCAGAAAGAACGGTATCTTATCAGCGCCGCGAAAGGATTCCGGACATTTATCAATGTGAATCAGGACGGAAGCGCAATCGGGACATCAAAAGCAGATTTGCAGGGGACGATTCGCATGGATGCTGGGTCAGAAGCTTATGTTGGTCTTACTGCCGGATCGAAATGGGTCGGCGGAACACAGGCAGATACAAAAGGAAAGGTGAATCTTTTTCTTTCAGAAGGTGGTGAATGGAACACGCTGAATGCGGGACAGGGCAGCCGTGTAACCAGGTTTGCCGGTGATGCAAAAGGCGGTGCAATTTATCAAAAAGATGCGGGACAGCTTGTAATTGAAAATTACAGCGGCGCGGGAAAAATCTATTACGCCCATGAGAATGCAGGAACAAAGGCAGAAGACTACAAGGCGGGAGACACCCATATCGGATCCGCGGCAGAAGGATCACGCATTACAGTAGTTACAGATAATAAAGGAATTGTTGATACAGATAAAGACCAAGTGTATAAGGCTTTAAATGCTTTGGCGGGAAAACTGTATTACGATGCTTATAAAAACGGAGAAAAGAAGCTGGCGGGACAGGCAGAGATAGCCGAAGGACTGACGGCGTCATCTAAAACATTACAAATGAGAGACCTGCTGTTCAAAAAAGAAAACGGACAGGGGTATGTAGAAGATAAACCCGTGCCGCCGGCAAATCTGGATGTAAGTGAACAGATTGTTGAAGATGGTCTGGGATCGGGGAATATGTATTGGATGAATAACGGGTATAAAGATGGTGAGGATGATGATCATCGTTATGTCCTGAAGTCCGATACCACGATCAAGGTTGATTTATCAAATCCCAAGACTCTGACATACGGGGGAAATCAAGGTGCCAATGTAGCAAATATCATATGGGGAGATCCGGATTATACAGCGGATGGCTTTATTGATATGAACGGACATAAGCTGACCTTGATTTCTGAGGCAAATCATTTAAGGCATTATGCGTCGGGAATTTTGTCACATGGCGGTGATCTGGAAATAAAGAACGCGGCAGGTATAGATATTGACATACATGGCGATAAAAATGCAAAGAGCGGTATTTATGTCTGGGGACAGGGCAGAAATGGAGCGAGCCTCACTATATCTAATGATAATCAAGCGGAACATGTTGTGAAGATACGTAATACGGCAGCGGAAAAAGACGCAGCTATACTTGTGGACGGCAGGAGCGTAAAGGATGGCGGAAGTGCAAAGCTTGTTATAAAAGGTTTGGTAGATGTTGAGAATGATGATGTCAGCGTAATTCAGGCAAATAAGGGCGATGTGTCAATCGGCGGCGGGAAAATAATAGCCAAAGGGGATAAGGCGTCCAGTTTGAAGATAAATAATGACGGTAAAATCCAGATCAACGGCAATTTGTCGGACAGAAATGTTCTTACGGCAGGAGCAGTCAAACATGATGTACAGATAGAAGGGAATGTACTTGCTCAGAAAGGAAGATTGGGACTGGTTCTGAATACGGACGGGTCCTACATAAAAGGGTTGATAGGAACAGATGCCGGAACAGCTGGTCAAACGTACATGATGCTTTCTGACGGAGCCTCCTGGTACCATGAAGGAAAAGGAGCCCGAACAGACAGCATTAAAGAAAGTAAAATCAAAAACCTTGAGGCTGATGGCGGCAACATTTACCAGAAAAATGAGAAACCGATAACCATTGAGAACTACAAGGGAAATATGAAACTGTTCTATAAGCATGAGAACGCGGGCACGAAGGCGGAAGATTACAAGTCGGGAGATGTACACATCGGATCTGCGGCAGAAGGGTCACGCATTACCGTGGTCACGGATAATAGCGGAATTACCATGACTGATGAAGCCCAGGTATATGAAGTACTGAATGCTCTGGCAGGAAAACTGTATTACGATGCCTACAAGACCGGAGAAGGAAAACTGACCGGACAGGCGACAATAGCCGAAGGACTGACCTCATCCTCCAAAACCTTGGAAATGAAAGACATGCTCTTCAAGAAAGAAAACGGACAGGGATATGTAGAGGGAAAACCCACGCCGCCGCCACTGGTTAATCCGGTACGCCATCAAATCGTGGAAGCGAACTATTTTGCTGAAGAAGCGCGGGATTTCTGGTCTAAAGCGGGAGTTTATGATGGGAAAGGCCACTATAAATTTGATCATGACTTGTCACTGGTAACCCATGCGGAAGATGATCCTGTAACAACAGTAAACGATAATAAGTTCGGAAATATCTACTGGAACGGTGATGTGGTCGGGGATATCGACATGACCGGACACAGGCTGGAACTGAAATCCATTACGGAGCGCCTGCCGAAGAAAAACCCCAATGCAATTACCGTCTACAGCGGTACATTAACAATCAAGAATGTCAACGGAATGTACATCGAATCCGATCCGAAGGGAAGCCTTTACGGACGAGGAATCCTGGTAGCAGGGGTACGCGGTGACGAAAGATGGAAAAGCGGAAGCGGCCATGCAAAGTTAATCATAGAAAATGATGATGATCCGGCACATGCAGTAAAAATCCGTGTAAAAGACACGGGAGAAGATTTCGGCGCTATTGAAGCGCAGAAACATAATGGAAGCGCGCTCGTAGACATTAAAGGACTTGTGGATATTGACTCCAAGATGTGGAGAGCTGTTGAGTCTCACGGGGCAAAAGTATCTATCGGAGGAGGAACAATCAGAGGAACAGATGTCGCATCCTTGGCTGCTTATACAGGCGGCTCGATACTCGTCAATGCAAAGCTGAATGATGAGAATAAGGTAGAAGCTACTTCTGCGACCCGTCCGGTAAAGATTACCGGGGATGTCAGTGCTGAAAGCGGCGGTCATGTCATGCTGGGACTGAACAATAAAGACTCCTTCTTGAAGGGTCTGGTAACCACGGATATATCGGGAATCAATCCGGATACGCAAAAATGGGGAAAGATACCCGGAAAAGTATCTATGGTGCTGGCAAATGGAGCAGTCTGGGAACACAAGCAGGTAGGAGTAGGATACTATCACAAGAAAGGCGCGGATTTCAACTACAAGAACCGTGGTAAGGGAGAATCTATTGACAGCCATGTAACAAGCCTGCGCGCGGACAAAGGCATACTGCTGCAGAATGATCCGCATAAACTGACCATCGATAAATACGAAGGAAACATGAAGCTGGTCTATGAACATGAGAACGCGGGTACGAAGGCGGAAGATTATAAGACAGGAGATGTACACATAAAAGAAGCTGCGAAAAATTCATCAGTTACCATGGTGACGGATAACAGCGGAATTACGATGACTGACGATAAGCAGGTGTACAATGTATTGAATACCCTGGCAGGCAAACTGTACTATGAAGCCTACAAAAACGGAGAAAAGAACCTGAAAGGGCAGGCGACGATTGCGGAAGGGTTGACAGCATCCTCTGCGACGTTGAAGATGGCGGACATGGATTTCCATGAAGCAAGTGGACAAGGATATGCAAAAGAAATAAACCCAAGTCCGAATCCCAATCCCAATCCCAATCCCAATCCCAATCCTAATCCTAATCCTAATCCCAAGCCGAAGCCTCCTATTATTTATGGAAGCAAAGAAACTCAGATGATGAAAGGCGCCAAAACAGCCATGGCATCCACCATCCTTCTGTGGAGGACGAACAATAACGACCTGCAAAGAAGAATGGGAGACATAAGACTGGCCAAAGAAGAAAACGGCATCTGGGCCAGATACCTGGGCGGAAAGAACAAACTGGACAAACAGAACACCTACCTCAAACAAACCTATGACATAGCCCAGGTAGGCTACGACAAGAAAAAAGGAAACTGGACAATCGGGGCGGCCTTGGACTACGGAACAGGAAAAGACATCTACGCGAACGGGACAGGAAAAGAAAAACTGGCAAGCCTTGCCCTGTACGGAACCATGCAGAAAGAAGACGGACAGTACATAGACGTCATCCTGAGAGGAAGCAAAGTAAAGAATGACTACACCGTATACAACGAAATGAACCACCGCCTGGAAGGGAAGTACAGGACAAACGGCCTGTCGCTGAGCATGGAATACGGGAAGCGGATGAAGAAAGAAAACGGCTTCTACATAGACCCGAGCATTGAACTCACCGCAGGGCACTTAGGAGGAAAAGACTATGACGCCGTAAGCGACTATGCAGGGGGGAAGAAAATGCACATCCACCAGGACGGAATAAACAGCGTGATAGGGAGAATCGGACTGGGGATAGGAAAAGAGACAGAAAGAAGCAACCTGTTTGCGAAGATAGCGCTGGCCCATGAATTCGGAGGGAAAGTGAAGAGCATCTTCAGTGCGGAAAACGAACCGACGAGCGGGACAGAAGTAGACCTGAAAGACAGCTGGGTAGACGTAGAAGTAGGAGGAAGCTGGCTGGTGAACAGGAACACCTATCTGTACGGAACCTACACAAGAAACTTCGGGGCTGACGTTTCGAGCAAGTGGAGAATAGACGCAGGCATCCGCTTCAGCTTCTGATATGGACAGAATAATCTTTTGTAAATAGACAGGAAAGCGAAATAATATCAATATTAGGAAAACAGAAGGCCTGCCGGTTTGTTGTCGGCAGACCTCCTCTGTGTTTATAAAAGATGATATGGAATGTGTTTTGTCTGAATTGTGTTGCCAATCATGAAAGCGGTTTTGTGTTTTCGATTATATGAATGATCTACTGTAAGTATGTTATGCATGTTTATGTTTTATTTTCAGTATGTACAGAAAAGAGGAGAAATAATGAGATCCAGAATAAGTAAAACTTGGCCGTGTCATTTAAAGAGAGCAGTGCTCCTGAGTCTCTTGTCGGGATTGTTTATCTTGCCTTCCCAGATAAATGCGGAAACATCGGGCGAAGAATATAAGGATCATCAGATTGCTGAAGCCGATTGGGATGGTGCGAAAGCAGAGCAGGATTTTTGGTCGGGAAAAGGCATCCGAAACGGTTCTGATTATACATTTAATAAAAATACCATTATATCAACCGAATTGAGCAAGGGAAGTCTTGTTTTTCATAAGACAGATCCGGGTATTATGGATCAACTTTATGCTTTTGGCGCTTTGGTCTGGGGAAGCAGCAAAACCGGAACTGTCAACATGAATGGGCATGATTTGTCCCTGCGTGCAGGGAAAGGTGATTTACATAGAATCGGAGGATCTTTCCAATGGGGTGGCAGAGGATCCGCCGGGTTATTTGTGCGCAGCGGCAATCTGACGATGAAAAATCTGGGAAGTTTGTCTGTCAGCGGTGTTGATTATGGCATATACTTGTTTGCGGAACGGTCTGATGATGAAGCAGCTAATTCCAATTTATGGATTAGAAATGGAGGAAGTGCTGACCATGCGGTTAAGATACGGTCTGAGGGGAAAGGAATCTATCTTCAAAGCACTCCCGGAGCGGCTCGTCTTACCGTAGACGGAGACGTCGATATAGAAGCGCCTTCCGGTATAGTTGTTGATAGGGGTGAGGCGGCTGTCGGCGGAGGGAAAATTGACTCCAAAGGCGAAGCAGCGGTTTCTGTCAATGCTAAGAGTAAATTTTACATGAACGCAGGTGTGGACACTGAAGGGAATGTTACGGTAGCCCATCCCGAAAGAAATGTACAAGTTCTGGGGGACATACGATCAAAACAGAATTCGAGTGTTTTTATTGGGCTTGGAAATTCTCAATCTGTATTGAAAGGGTTATTTACAACAGATTTGCACACATGGCCGTATAACGAGTGGGTGCTGACAGGAAGCAAAGGATTTCTTGCATTAAAAAACGGCGCGACATGGGAACATGAAAAATATGGAACCGGCAGAGATAAAAACGGGAGAATAGATGTCGGAGACAGTCATTTGACGCGTTTAAATGCCGATGGCGGGGTTATTATTCAGAAAGATAAGCGTAAGATACAAATAGATGATTTCCGCGGAAATGCGAAACTGATATATGATCACCAGAATGATGGAACGAAAATTGAAGATTATACAGCTGGGGATTTTATCATTGATAAGGCAGGGCGGAATTCTTTTCTGACCGTTGTTACGGGCAATAGCGGTTTGGATATGGGGAATAAGGAAAAAGTCTCTCAGGCTTTGAATGCTCTTGCGGGGAAGGTGTATTATTCCAGTTATGTCACAGATGAGCGTAATTTGAAGGGGAAGGCGGTCATAGCGGAAGGATTGACAGCTTCATCAGCGGAACTTGGATTTGGCAATATTACTTTTACTCAAGATAAGGGGCAGGGTACCGTAAAGAGTGAAGATGTAAAAGTTACCGCTCAGCCGGCAGCCGAACTGAGTCCGATTACAGGGGATGCAGGCAAAGATAAGTACTATGCGGAAAAGAAAATACGCCAGGCAGACGGAACCTATCTCTTCAAAGAAAATACCGACCTGCAGATGACCGACGGACAACCGATGGTCAGCAGTGAAAAGCCGGTAGTCATTAAAGCAGAAGGGAAGAGACTGGCATTTACCTCTGCCGGAGACCAGAACGGTACCGTTTCCACCGTGCAGCAGAATTCTAAAGACAACCTCAGCATAACGGCCAAAGAATTGGTGGTGAAAGCGGGAAATAAGAGCGGCCGTTCCGAAGGTATCCACCTTCAAAACGGAAACAAACAGAATGCTTATAAAACAGACATCACCGGAGACGTAACCATACAGTCAAAAGGCAAAGGCTGTGCATTAGGTGCCTATGCGGCAGGAAATTCCAGCCTGGATATCCATGGGAATATGACCATTAAAGGAGAAGGCGGAACATGGGGCGTAGAGAATACAGCCAATCCGGGAGGCGCCTATGCCCATTACAGCACAGCCGGAATCTATGCGGGATCCAATTATGCCATCCAAAAAGGAGGTCATATCACCATTGACGGCGATGTGGACTTGAAAGTAAAAGGAACAGGCATCCTGGCCAATGGAGGCGGCTCAACCGTCGTGGTCAAAGGAGGCGGCACCGTTTCCATCGAGAACAATGATGATGCAGCACACTATGCACTGGCGGCGGAAAGCGGAAAAATAGATTTCAATGTAGATGAAGATGAGATAGAAGCAGGGACAAAGAAAGTAACCATTGAAGGGAATGTAGGAGTCCTTAACGGAGCCGTAAATCCGTCCGAACCGCAGAAATACAGCCAGATATACCTCGGGCTGGGGACAGGAGATTCCCTGTGGAGAGGTCTGGCCGTTGACACCCACACCAGACAGAACAATGCGGACGGATTCGAAGGACAACTGAGCCTGTTTATGAAAAACGGTGCGACCTGGATCAATGAAGCCTATGGAATGACACCGGAAGGATTCAAAGGAAGCAAAGTATACTACCTCCAGGGAGGGAAGAGCAAAGAAGAAGCAGGAGTCATATTCCAGAAAGACGAAAATCCGATCCGTATCGAGACCTATGCAGGGAACATGAAACTGATCTACGCCCATGAGAATGCAGGCATGGCGGCGGAAGACTACAAGGCGGGAGACACCCATATCGGATCCGCGGCAGAAGGATCACGCATTACAGTAGTTACAGATAATAAAGGAATTGTTGATACAGATAAAGACCAAGTGTATAAGGCTTTAAATGCTTTGGCGGGAAAACTGTATTACGATGCTTATAAAAACGGAGAAAAGAAGCTGGCGGGACAGGCAGAGATAGCCGAAGGACTGACGGCGTCATCTAAAACATTACAAATGAGAGACCTGCTGTTCAAAAAAGAAAACGGACAGGGGTATGTAGAAGATAAACCCGTGCCGCCGGCAAATCTGGATGTAAGTGAACAGATTGTTGAAGATGGTCTGGGATCGGGGAATATGTATTGGATGAATAACGGGTATAAAGATGGTGAGGATGATGATCATCGTTATGTCCTGAAGTCCGATACCACGATCAAGGTTGATTTATCAAATCCCAAGACTCTGACATACGGGGGAAATCAAGGTGCCAATGTAGCAAATATCATATGGGGAGATCCGGATTATACAGCGGATGGCTTTATTGATATGAACGGACATAAGCTGACCTTGATTTCTGAGGCAAATCATTTAAGGCATTATGCGTCGGGAATTTTGTCACATGGCGGTGATCTGGAAATAAAGAACGCGGCAGGTATAGATATTGACATACATGGCGATAAAAATGCAAAGAGCGGTATTTATGTCTGGGGACAGGGCAGAAATGGAGCGAGCCTCACTATATCTAATGATAATCAAGCGGAACATGTTGTGAAGATACGTAATACGGCAGCGGAAAAAGACGCAGCTATACTTGTGGACGGCAGGAGCGTAAAGGATGGCGGAAGTGCAAAGCTTGTTATAAAAGGTTTGGTAGATGTTGAGAATGATGATGTCAGCGTAATTCAGGCAAATAAGGGCGATGTGTCAATCGGCGGCGGGAAAATAATAGCCAAAGGGGATAAGGCGTCCAGTTTGAAGATAAATAATGACGGTAAAATCCAGATCAACGGCAATTTGTCGGACAGAAATGTTCTTACGGCAGGAGCAGTCAAACATGATGTACAGATAGAAGGGAATGTACTTGCTCAGAAAGGAAGATTGGGACTGGTTCTGAATACGGACGGGTCCTACATAAAAGGGTTGATAGGAACAGATGCCGGAACAGCTGGTCAAACGTACATGATGCTTTCTGACGGAGCCTCCTGGTACCATGAAGGAAAAGGAGCCCGAACAGACAGCATTAAAGAAAGTAAAATCAAAAACCTTGAGGCTGATGGCGGCAACATTTACCAGAAAAATGAGAAACCGATAACCATTGAGAACTACAAGGGAAATATGAAACTGTTCTATAAGCATGAGAACGCGGGCACGAAGGCGGAAGATTACAAGTCGGGAGATGTACACATCGGATCTGCGGCAGAAGGGTCACGCATTACCGTGGTCACGGATAATAGCGGAATTACCATGACTGATGAAGCCCAGGTATATGAAGTACTGAATGCTCTGGCAGGAAAACTGTATTACGATGCCTACAAGACCGGAGAAGGAAAACTGACCGGACAGGCGACAATAGCCGAAGGACTGACCTCATCCTCCAAAACCTTGGAAATGAAAGACATGCTCTTCAAGAAAGAAAACGGACAGGGATATGTAGAGGGAAAACCCACGCCGCCGCCACTGGTTAATCCGGTACGCCATCAAATCGTGGAAGCGAACTATTTTGCTGAAGAAGCGCGGGATTTCTGGTCTAAAGCGGGAGTTTATGATGGGAAAGGCCACTATAAATTTGATCATGACTTGTCACTGGTAACCCATGCGGAAGATGATCCTGTAACAACAGTAAACGATAATAAGTTCGGAAATATCTACTGGAACGGTGATGTGGTCGGGGATATCGACATGACCGGACACAGGCTGGAACTGAAATCCATTACGGAGCGCCTGCCGAAGAAAAACCCCAATGCAATTACCGTCTACAGCGGTACATTAACAATCAAGAATGTCAACGGAATGTACATCGAATCCGATCCGAAGGGAAGCCTTTACGGACGAGGAATCCTGGTAGCAGGGGTACGCGGTGACGAAAGATGGAAAAGCGGAAGCGGCCATGCAAAGTTAATCATAGAAAATGATGATGATCCGGCACATGCAGTAAAAATCCGTGTAAAAGACACGGGAGAAGATTTCGGCGCTATTGAAGCGCAGAAACATAATGGAAGCGCGCTCGTAGACATTAAAGGACTTGTGGATATTGACTCCAAGATGTGGAGAGCTGTTGAGTCTCACGGGGCAAAAGTATCTATCGGAGGAGGAACAATCAGAGGAACAGATGTCGCATCCTTGGCTGCTTATACAGGCGGCTCGATACTCGTCAATGCAAAGCTGAATGATGAGAATAAGGTAGAAGCTACTTCTGCGACCCGTCCGGTAAAGATTACCGGGGATGTCAGTGCTGAAAGCGGCGGTCATGTCATGCTGGGACTGAACAATAAAGACTCCTTCTTGAAGGGTCTGGTAACCACGGATATATCGGGAATCAATCCGGATACGCAAAAATGGGGAAAGATACCCGGAAAAGTATCTATGGTGCTGGCAAATGGAGCAGTCTGGGAACACAAGCAGGTAGGAGTAGGATACTATCACAAGAAAGGCGCGGATTTCAACTACAAGAACCGTGGTAAGGGAGAATCTATTGACAGCCATGTAACAAGCCTGCGCGCGGACAAAGGCATACTGCTGCAGAATGATCCGCATAAACTGACCATCGATAAATACGAAGGAAACATGAAGCTGGTCTATGAACATGAGAACGCGGGTACGAAGGCGGAAGATTATAAGACAGGAGATGTACACATAAAAGAAGCTGCGAAAAATTCATCAGTTACCATGGTGACGGATAACAGCGGAATTACGATGACTGACGATAAGCAGGTGTACAATGTATTGAATACCCTGGCAGGCAAACTGTACTATGAAGCCTACAAAAACGGAGAAAAGAACCTGAAAGGGCAGGCGACGATTGCGGAAGGGTTGACAGCATCCTCTGCGACGTTGAAGATGGCGGACATGGATTTCCATGAAGCAAGTGGACAAGGATATGCAAAAGAAATAAACCCAAGTCCGAATCCCAATCCCAATCCCAATCCCAATCCCAATCCTAATCCTAATCCTAATCCCAAGCCGAAGCCTCCTATTATTTATGGAAGCAAAGAAACTCAGATGATGAAAGGCGCCAAAACAGCCATGGCATCCACCATCCTTCTGTGGAGGACGAACAATAACGACCTGCAAAGAAGAATGGGAGACATAAGACTGGCCAAAGAAGAAAACGGCATCTGGGCCAGATACCTGGGCGGAAAGAACAAACTGGACAAACAGAACACCTACCTCAAACAAACCTATGACATAGCCCAGGTAGGCTACGACAAGAAAAAAGGAAACTGGACAATCGGGGCGGCCTTGGACTACGGAACAGGAAAAGACATCTACGCGAACGGGACAGGAAAAGAAAAACTGGCAAGCCTTGCCCTGTACGGAACCATGCAGAAAGAAGACGGACAGTACATAGACGTCATCCTGAGAGGAAGCAAAGTAAAGAATGACTACACCGTATACAACGAAATGAACCACCGCCTGGAAGGGAAGTACAGGACAAACGGCCTGTCGCTGAGCATGGAATACGGGAAGCGGATGAAGAAAGAAAACGGCTTCTACATAGACCCGAGCATTGAACTCACCGCAGGGCACTTAGGAGGAAAAGACTATGACGCCGTAAGCGACTATGCAGGGGGGAAGAAAATGCACATCCACCAGGACGGAATAAACAGCGTGATAGGGAGAATCGGACTGGGGATAGGAAAAGAGACAGAAAGAAGCAACCTGTTTGCGAAGATAGCGCTGGCCCATGAATTCGGAGGGAAAGTGAAGAGCATCTTCAGTGCGGAAAACGAACCGACGAGCGGGACAGAAGTAGACCTGAAAGACAGCTGGGTAGACGTAGAAGTAGGAGGAAGCTGGCTGGTGAACAGGAACACCTATCTGTACGGAACCTACACAAGAAACTTCGGGGCTGACGTTTCGAGCAAGTGGAGAATAGACGCAGGCATCCGCTTCAGCTTCTAAGGATGATGAACGCTTTCGAAAGGGGAATGGAACAAAACTTTGCTATGAGAACTGAATAAGAAGAAACGAAAGGACCGCCTTTCCGGGTATGGGAAGGCAGTCCTTTTCAGTTTATCTTTTTCTCCATCACGGTAATAGATCCTTCGCTTGCGTTCAGGATGACGTCTTTCGTTTCTCGTCATTATAACGCTTAACGTTTTCTGTCATTATGACGACTTCCGTACCCCGTCATTAGAACGGAGGCAAGAATGCTGTGTGAGAAAGCAGGTAAACGGTAACATGACACTAAGTGAAGAATCTATTATTCTGATGACGCCTTACCGGCTTCCTCATCACGGCAATAGATCCTTCACCGACGCTACGGATGACGTCTTACCGTCCGCCGTCATTCTGAGCAGGGGTAAGAATGTCTTGTGAGAAAGATGGGAAGCAGCAATATGACACTGAGCGAAGAATCTATTTACTTTTATGACGTCTTACCGGCTTCAGTGTGATGGTAATGGATTCTTTGCTGGCCTTCCGGATGACGTTTTGACATGAGTGATACTTTACCAGTAGGCAAAAAGCGGTCGGAATCCCAGCAGGGATTTATCGTCCCTTGGCATCCAAGATGAAAGAAAGCTTAAAAATAATGAAAATAAAATTACCATAAGAGGAAAAGAAAAAGTAAAATAATTTGCAAATGGTATATGTCTTATGGTAATATAATAATATCTGAACAACCTTTGTTTAGAACAATTTCAGAGAGAAGACAAAGTCGAAAGGCTTTTGTGGAGAATCCGGTGGAAATCCGGAACTGTTTTACAGCCGTGAAGGGTGAGAAACCCCAGTCGGATGCCGCTTGTTTTCAACTTTCTAATGACCTGCAGGATAGGGGGCAGTAGATACTTGTACATTCGGTAACTGTCTGGCTTGTCCCGCAGATTTTTATTTATCCCAAATGCCGGCAGGATAGTAAATAATCAGCAAATGTATTTAAAAATCGGAGAGATCATTCATGATCAAACTAAAGGATGAGATTAAACGGGTGGAAGCGGTAAAAGGCAATGTTGTTCCTGTCAGCAAACAGTTATATCTGAATTTACTGAAAGAAATCAAATTATTGCGTTTTAAAGCCCATGTGGCAAATGACTGGAATCTTCCTTTGAAAGAAAAAGAAAAAGTGTACAGGGATATCACAGAATTATTGTTTGAGTTCTGGCGTGACCAGAGAAATGGAGCGTACAAAATGGCGGAGAATAAGAATACGGTAAAAGCGGAAACAGCAGTGCCGGAAGTAAAGGTGGGGATTGAAAAGGTAGCTTTGTTTAAGAAGCATCTGGAAGATGCGAAAATCAGCGGGTTCGGTATTCAGGATTTTAAGGATGACGTGCATTCCCAGGCTTTCCGCAGTAACCTTCCTGTAGCCGGACAGAACCTTCCTTTCATGATTTTGTTTGATGACAGTGTTTACACGATCATCCAGGTACAGGTGGCGGCAGCGATTGTAACAAAAGAGAAAAAGGCGACCGTTTGTGAAGAGCTGAATGCGTTGAATGACCAGTACCGTATGCTGAAATACAGTGTGGATGAAGCCGGCAACGTGCTGCTGACCTGCTGCATCCCTGCGGGACTTGATCATTTTGATGCGCCGCTCGTTGTGGCGATCCTGAACCAGATCCAGGGGCATTTAAATGCGGTGTATCCGACAATCATGGAAAAGCTCTGGAAGAAATAAAGAGTGAAAGAGACGTGTATTTTATTTTGGAAAAGAGGTTTACATATGAAAAAGGTTCTTATTTCTATGATGATGGCAGCTGCTTCTCTTGGAATGATGGCGCAGGCTGACGCAGCGTCCGGTTATGTCAATGTGGAGGATGTCCTGTCTTCCACGCCGGCTTTTATGCAGGCAGGGAAGACTGTGGTTTCTGAACAGCAGAAATTACAGAATCAGTTCAATGAACAATCTAAAGATATGTCAGATAAGGATAAACAGGCACTCGGACAGAAACTGAACCAGCAGCTGGCACAAAAGGAAAATGAAGTCATGGCTCCCATCCAGGCAAAATTCCGGGCGGCTGTGGAGAAAGCGGCTAAAGATAAAGGCGTAGATTTGGTCATCAATGCAAGAGACGTTATTTATGGCGGTATCGATCTGACAGATGCTGTAAAAGCAAATATGAAATAATGACAGAACGATAAAAGAGTATCCGGCGGGATTGCTTCCCCGGGATACTCTTTTTGCATTTTTTTAAGAATCAATAACATTGGATGGGGTTAAATAAATCCACAAAAAGTTACAAAATAAAATTGAATATGTAAAAATTCTATGATAGAATTCAATTAGCTAATAATTAAAAAACAAGATAACGGAATCTAATAACGGGGAATCCGGTGAAAAGCCGGAGCTGTCTCGCAACTGTAAGGGAAGTCGGCCTGCTGTGGTCCTTTCACAGAGGGGCAGGCAGACAATGAACCGAGCCAGGGTGCCGTTTGATTTCATCATCAAAAGACTCGCGAGGCATGAGCCGGATGGGAGATGGGAAAAATTTTTCTCATTTCAGTTTGGTTGTGCCTTTTTGTTATGAGTAAATACGGTGGCAATGAATGGAGATGAAGCGCAATGGAAAAAAGTAGATAAAGACCCTGCGAGAATGGGTTTATGGGAGTTTTGCAGGTCTGTATAGTGTCTTATATGGGATGGAAACGGGCAGTTGCCGGGGGAAGTTTTCGGTCATGAAAGAGAACATTTAGAGAGAGGAGTTTATGATGAAAAGGGAAAAGAATCTGCATTTTTTGGGGATGGCAGTCATGATTGCCGTAAGTATGCCTGCCTCTTGGCTGGCTGTACGGGCGGCGGAGATACCGGCCGCGCCGGCAGAAGATGATATGGCTTTCCGGATGGCGGGGGTCACCGTCGAGGCGAAGCGCCCTGACTGGGAATCCAAACTGTCACCCGGTACCGTTACGGTCATCCGTCCGGAAGAATTTAAAGGGGAGCAAAAAGATCTCGCGGACTTTCTGAAAATGGTTCCCGGTGTCCATGTGCGCGAAGTGAACGGCAAGGGACAGTATACGGTCGTCACCGTGCGCGGCTCCACGGCGGCCCAGGTCGGGGTATTCGTGGACGGTATCCTGACCAATCTGGGGGGGAGATGCAGCCGTGGATATTTCCACCATTCCGGTAAAGAATGTGGAGCGTATCGAAGTGTACCGCGGGTATATCCCTGCCCGTTTCGGGGGAACCTTCATCGGGGGCGTTGTGAATATCGTGACCAAGAGACCGGCAAAGGCTGATATCTCAGCGGAAATCGGGAAATCATCCTTCGGGGGCAAAAGCGCCTCGCTCGAAGTGATGTCGCCGCTGGGGAACGGAAGCCTCATGGTGGGGCTTAATCATGAAACGGCCAAAGGCGACTTCCCTTATAAAAATTACGTCATGAATTCCAAAGAATCCAAGAAAGAAGCAAAGTATGCGATGCTAAGTTATGAAACAGAATTAGGCTGGTATGAAAAAAGTGGGGACAAGAAGACATGGCTTATGCTTACATTAAGGAATTACTCTACTCATCTTTCCGATGAAACGAGAAATAAATATAAGGCGGGGAATGTTGAGGACTGGATGGCGTTTGCCAGCAGCGGCGCCTTGGCAGAGGAAATCTACCAATATGATATGGACCAGGCAAGGAAGAACATGGATCGGACCTGGAAAAACGAGTATGCGGAGCTGGTTCCGCAGGAAGCGGCAAAAGATTATTTTTATACACATGATGGATCTTTTAGACGAGGGTATAAGTCCTTGTCGAAGGAGATCGAAAAAGCCGGCGGGGATGAGGAAAAAATAGCGCAGATTAAAGCTCGGATGAAACGATTTTTAAATCGCTACTTAAATAGCTCTTGGAATAATAAGGATTCATATTTTTATGAGCCGGAAAATGCTGATGTGAAAGCGGCCGTGGACGGTGCGGTTCTTGAGAATAACAAGGAGTTTTTGGACAAGGCGGATCGGCTTGCCAAGTATAATGCGCAATGGTTGTCGCAGGGGAAGTATGTCGACCCGGAACAGTCTGAGGAGTATACAAAAATCGTGGAAAGGCACAAATATGTAAAAAAGAGGGTGGAAAAACTCAAATCTATGTCGGAAAACCGGCACCGGAGATGGAATGACCGGAAGAATACGAGCGCCATCGTGAAATGGCAGAATGACGAGTGGATGGTGAAGGGCAGCTGGAACCGCATCAAGCGCCATCTGCCGGACAGCCTGTGGGCAGGATACAGCAATACCACACTGAACGCGTGTCTCGGCTACACGGTGGATTGGATAGATGACGCCTTTTATGCGGAAGGGAAGCGGCAGCGCCTTTACACGAACGAACTGATGGTGGAGAACCGCCATCATAACGGCCGCCTGGAATGGGGCTGGACGGCGGATTTCCAGAAACAGAAGAAATACTATGACGTGGAACATATGTATCACTTAAATGAGAACCAGGTCTATTGGGAAGACGTCCCTTTCCGCAAATGGAGCCGGTTTATTTCCCGCAAGTATAATTTCCTCCTCGACGGCACCTACCAGCTGGGAAACAGACAGCTCCTCGAATTCCAGACCAATTACTCCCATGAGCGGATGCACGTGAACGGATCCCTGATGGATAAAGTGCTCGGCGATTCCGATTATTCCACGCTTCTGGGCGCCATACGGAACCGGTATGACCAGAATATATGGAATATCCAGATCCAGGACACCATCACGCTGGACAAAAAAGGCACCTGGTTCCTGACCCCCGCCTGGCGGTATAACCGGTCAGTCATCGTGGGCTACAGCGAGGGGAAACGCTTCGCCGATACGGCATGGCGGTGGTTCCACTGGATCACGCCGCGGGACAGACAGCAGGACGGGAAAGGCACCTGGCAGCTGGCGCTCAAAAAACAGGTGAATGACAATCTTACCTTGCGCATGACAGGGGGAACCTATTTCCGCCTCCTCAATATGTATGAAATTGCCGGGGACGGGGCAGGCATCCTGCCGGTTCCCGCCAACAAGAGGGGGACCGCTTCCAAGTTCCCCCAGCCGGAGTACGGGACCCAGTTCGATTTCAGTACGCTGTGGAACGGGAAATTCCTCCATTCCGACGCCTATGCTACGCTGACCTACTTCTGGCGCCATGCGAACCGGATGCTCTACCTGTACCGGGCAGGACCCGACTGGGCATCCTACTTCAATGACCAAAAAGGGCATATACACGGATTTGAACTGCAGACAGGGCTGAAGTGGGGCCATTTCAGCCTGGATCTGGAAGGCGCCTATACGAAAATCAAGGCGTTCCGGCGGCAGAATAAAGAGTGGGCGCTGGGGGATGCGGTGTACCGGGAAGTATATCCGACCTTCCAGCCGGAATGGGAAGGGAATCTGCGGTTCTCCTGGTTCCCGAATCCCCGGTTTACCCTGTTTGGCGAGTGGCACTATACCTCAAGTTACTATACGATCAATGAGTATAGATACAATAAACTGGGGGACGAAACGGATGACGGGGTCGCGTATCCCTCGCTGAGCGTCATCAATGCGGGCGTCAAGGTGAAGCCGGGCAAGGCATGGCAGATCGCCTTCGGCTGCAACGATATCTTCAACCGGGCGCCGAAGCAGAAAGGATGGGTCTGCCTCGGCACGAACTCTTACGGGTACCTGAATGTGGAGTATCCCATCCAGGGACGGACGTGGTACGGCACGGTCCGCTATGAGTTCTGATATCGGTCCGTTTTACAGATCCGGACATCCGGATTTGTGTATATTATAAAAGGAGGCATATATGCGTACCAAAGGTAAATCCAAAACGGCTGCCATGATGGCGGCGGCAGTGCTTTGCGGAGGCGTGGCGGCAGAGGCGGCCAATCTGGTGGTGACAGCGCCGTCCAACTATGCCCAAAGCGTGATGGGGGTGGTCCGGGGCTCCCGTGTGAAAACTGACATCTGGGGCATCGGGAAAGATCTGCGGACGGATCTGAACGGGGATCCCGGCCTGTTCCATCTCCATGTGAACGGGGACAGCAAGATATTCCTGCGCCAGTATACGTACAGCCAGACGAATCTGAGATCCAATGAACTTCTGGATGCGGAAAACAACCAGTGGTCAGCCCCGGAAAGCACGGGAACAATTTCCACGACGGTGAATACCCACGCCGCGGCGTCCTGGGGGAATTACCTCATCGTCACCGGCTATGACCTGGGGAATGTGAGCGTCTGCGATATTTCAGGAAGCGCGATTGCACTGCTTCAAAGCGGGACACACAGTTTATTAAATGAAATAAACGGGATTCTGGGAGCGCAGTCCGCGTACGGCGCGGCCGCCCGGGCCCACGGGGAAGGCCTGCTGGTGAAAGGGGACAATCTGTATGCCCTTGCCAGCATCAATAAGGAAGGGGGATACCAGAATTATGACGAAGGCTGGCTCATCCGCTACCGGATCGGGCAGGACGGTTCGCTGGAGCGCAAGGACTACACGAGGGTAGGCAAGAATACCGATGAAGCGCGGCTCAATCTGTACAATGACCATATCCTGGTCTCCGCCATCGGCGGGTATCAGAATTACGGCTTCGGCAACGGGGACACCTGCATTACGGCAGCCACTCTGTCGGATGATGGCGGGCTGAGCACGGGGAATACGAGGAATATCACGCTGCCGAATACCTTTACAAATGAACAGGGCGCAAAAGATTTCCGTGATCTGAAAGTGCTGCCCGACGGTACGGCCTATGTGATGCGGTATAACCTGGGAGGCGCCGGCGGCGTCGAGATGGACGTTTATCAGACCACGGTGTCCAACCTCATGTCGGAGAATCCCGTCAGCTGGGGCAACCCCGTTTCCAGCGGGACTTATGACGGGTGGTTCGGCAAGCTGAATGCGGAATACCATACGCACCGCCTCTGGGTGGAAGCCGGGCAGAACCTGCTGGTCTATAAGGATGGGAATACCACGCCCCAGTCCTGGAGGGCGACGGACTTTTCCAACAACAGCGGCATGTTCCAGTTTAACTTCATGGCGATGCTCCAGCCGGATAAGGTGAAGGGGGCATTGGCAAGCCTGTCCGCCGCGCGGGCGGAGGGACTGACCGTCCGTTCCCTGACGGCGGTGCGGACCGCCAATCCGGACGCGGTCATGCGTACGCCTGATTATAAGTATAAAATTACAGGTACAGCAGAGGATTTGACTGTGGATCCGGATACGGACTTTTCTCGTTTTACGACGAGCGATAATTTAAATTATATCTTTGATGAAGACGCGGTCATCCAGCCGACAAAAGATAATTATAAGACAGGAGACCGGGTGACGAATGTCCTTGCCGCCGTAGATGCCCATGAGGAAAATGATGTGATTATCCATGCCGGCACCCATGCCCTGCAGCTCCAGTCCGCCCATACCATCGGAAGCCCTGCGGGAATCTATGCGGGAAGCGGAAAGAATGTCACCATTACCGCAGGAAAGGTCAATGTCATTACTGCCGGGCTTCCGGGCGGCAATTCCATAACCAATGCTATCTGGCTTGACGCACCGAAAACCGGCTCCGGACAGATTACCATCCACGCGCCGGTGAATATCGCCATGACAGGCGGCCTGGGCGGGAACGGCATTGCCATCCAAAAGACGAATCGCTGGGGTGAATCCAGCTATGAAGCGGCCGCTTCTTCCAAGATTATCATCAACGGCAATGTGAATATCAAGGGCGCCGATAATACGGTCTGGGGCATTCCCGTAAATTACGAAAATGTGTATTCCCGTTTCAATAACGCGGGCATTCTGGCATCTGTAAATGACAGTGAAGTACAGGTCAACGGAAATATAAACTTTGATGTCTACGGCAACGGGATCACTGTCAATGCGGCAGGAAGCAAAGTGTCTGTCGGCGGCGGGCAGATAACGGTGCCGTCCGGCATGAATTACGGCTACTATACGCTCGGCGCTTATCAGGGGACGATTAATGTGAATACCGGCATTGGAGGAAATACACCGGGGACGGCAGATGTCAATCTCAACGGCGATATTTTCGTCCTTCCCACAGGCACTGTCAATGCGGCCTTTACTACAGCCAATTCCCGGCTTCACGGCATTGTGGATAACGGCGGCACGGTGAACATGTGGCTCCGAAACGGCGCGACGTGGACGAATGAGGCGAGAAATACACGCTATGGAGAAGATAATGAAGATACGGGCAGCAACGGCGCAAGCCGTATTACC
>OJMH01000889.1_pt1 | contig 34804 bp, 38 predicted proteins | sample 1597111 | NCBI WGS metagenome assembly OJMH01 (sample SAMEA2452115, study PRJEB22498) | human gut metagenome | reverse complement strand
GCATGCTCCGTCGCCTTTTTAATGCAGTCCGGAACTTCCTTTGCCTTGCCGAAACCTATGCCGACCAAGCCCTTTCCGTCTCCCAAGACAACCAGAGCCGAGAAGGTGAAGCGGCGACCGCCCTTCACAACCTTGGCGCAACGGTTGATGTGCACTACTTTTTCGATAAATTCAGGAGCTGCCGCTTCTTCGCGAGGTGCTCTGCTGTTGTTTTTACTTTCTTTAGCCATCGTGATTACCTTCGCAATTAGAAGTTAATACCAGCACTGCGAACCGCATCCGCAAAGCTCTTTACACAACCGTGGTAGCGGCGCGAACCTCTGTCGAGAACAGCTGCGGTTATGCCCGCTGCCTTCATCTTCTCGCCAAGCTTCGAACCCAAAACAACCGCTCCGGCAACATTCGCAAGAATCTTCTGACCGCCAAACTCCTTGCTCATGGAGCAGAGAGATACTAGAGTCTTTCCAACCTTGTCGTCTATGCACTGTGCAGAGACGTGCTTGTTTGAAAAACGTATCACCAAGCGAGGACGCTCCGCTGTTCCCGATATGCTGTTGCGCACGCGCCAGCGGCGCTTCTGTGCCAACATTCTTTTCTTTTCGAGTTTCATATAACAAAATCCCTTCTCTAATTAAGACTAAGAAGTCTTCTTGCCTTCCTTCCTGCGAACATGCTGGCCGCGTATGCGAACACCCTTGCCCTTGTAGGGCTCCACAGGATAGAAGTTTTTAATGTCGGCTGCGACCTGACCAACCAAGTGCTTGTTCGGTCCCGATACAGTAACCATAGGGCTGCGGTCCGGCAACTCTCCAACTACAATATTTATCCCCTCGGGGATATTGTAAATGCAAGGATGGGCATATCCCAAAGCCAAATTCAAAACTTTGCCCTTTACCTCGGCCTTGAAACCAACGCCGTAGATCTCGAGAATTTTTTCAAATCCCTTCGTAACGCCCTCAACCATTCCGTTTATTATGCTGCGGACAGTGCCGTGCATAGCGCCGGAAAAACGAGAGTTTGAAGATGGCTCTACGTGTATTTTGTTTCCGTCAAGAGTAATTTTTACAGCGTCGGCAAAGGTCTTTTCCAACTTGCCCTTCGGCCCCTCTACACTGACAGTCATACCATTTACCGAGGCCTTTACGCCGGCAGGTATTTCTACAGGAAGTTTACCTATTCTACTCATAACTCAAACTCCTTACCAAACCTTGCAAATCAATTCGCCGCCGGCCTTGTTTGCGCGAGCTTCCTTGTCGCTCAAAACGCCGCGCGATGTCGTCAGAATAGAAATACCCAATCCGCCCAATACGCGCGGAATGTCCGTGCAGGAATAATAGAGGCGGCGCCCAGGCTTGCTTACGCGCTCAATCTTTGTAATAGCGGGCACTTCGTTTGAGTACTTCAATGTGATTGTCAGTTTCTTCTGAGCTTTATCTCCGTCAACTGCAAAATCGGCAATGTAGCCCTCCTCCTTGAGAATCTTTGCTATGCCCTCGCGGATCTTGGACCAAGAAGCCGAGCAAGCTTCCTTACCAGCCGAACTTGCGTTGCGGATTATTGTCAAAAAGTCGCCAATGTTATCGTGTGATGCCATATATATGTTCTCCCTTCACTACCACGACGCCTTAGTTACGCCCGGAATTTTACCGTCCAAAGCCAATTCGCGGAATGTTATGCGCGATAGGCCAAACTTGCGGATGTACGCGCGGGCGCGACCCGAAACCGAGCAGCGGTTGCGCACTCTTACTCTGGAAGAATTGCGCGGCAATTTGGCCATGGCCTTCTGAGCCGCAAAAAATTCTTCGTCCGTTGAATTAGGATTGGACAAAACTTTCTTAAGTTGAGCCCTCTTTTCCGCGTACTTAGCTACGAGCTTCTGACGCTTCAAATTTTTCTGAATTGAAGATTTCTTTGCCATAGTTTACTTAGCATTTGAGGTTGTTGCCGCTTCAGCATTTGGTTTGCGGAAAGGCATGCCGAGCTGCTTCAAAAGCTCGCGGCCTTCGTCGTCAGTCTTAGCTGTGGTTACTATAGTGATGTCCATACCCAAAGTCTTGCGGTTTGGATCAACCGTGACTTCCGGGAAAATTGTGTGGTCGGCTATGCCGTAGCTGTAATTGCCGTGACCGTCCAAGCGAGTGCCCACCCCGCGGAAGTCGCGAATGGAAGGCAGCACGATTGTTATAAACTTGTAAAGGAACTCCCACATGCGGTCGCCTCTCAGAGTAACCATTACCCCGTTTGCCTGCCCCGCGCGGAGCTTGAAGTTCGCAATGCTCTTGCGAGACTTAGTAACTACGGGCTGCTGACCCGCAATCTTAGCTATTTCCTTTACTACTTCCTGAACCCATTCCTTGGAGTTTTCGCTGCGGATACCCGAGCTTATAACAATCTTTTCCAGATTGGGAACATTGTGCGGATTGTCGTGATTCAAAACCTTCTCAAGATTCGGAATCACCTTCTCCACATACATCTTTTTTAATACTGGTGTATTGCTCATTGTTCTTTTTTGTTAGGTCGCTGCTTACGCTTTTTTCTTGGAATCAAAGCGCCCAGCCGACATTACGTTTGAAATATGCACAGTTTGCTCGCGCTCGACAATCGCCCCGTCGGGATTCTTGTCGCTCTTGCGCTCGTGGTGCTTCCTCATGTTAACCCCTTCTACAAGCACGCGCTGCTTCTTTGGGAAAACCGCCAACACCTTGCCCCTCTTGCCCTTGTCGGAGCCTGTGATTACTACAACTTCTACGCCTTTTTTAATGCTGTCTTTCATCTTACAAAACCTCCGGTGCCAAAGACACGATTTTCATAAAATTCTTAGCGCGCAATTCGCGGGCGACAGGTCCGAATATACGGGTGCCCTTCGGGTTGCCGTTGTTGTCCAAAATTACGACCGCATTCGAATCGAAACGCAAATAGGAACCGTCGGGACGGCGAATCGGAGCCTTTGTGCGGACGATTACCGCCTTCGCAACAGTGCCCTTCTTGACGGCTGCGTCGGGAGTTGAAGACTTAACTGCAACTACTATAACGTCGCCAACGCTCGCTGTTCTGCTGAGCTGCCCCAAACGGCGCACCATGGAAACTTCCTTAGCGCCGGTGTTGTCGGCAACAACCAATCTTGTCTGCATTTGTATCATCTTAAAACCCTCCTATTTCTACGCCGTTACCGGAGCTTTTTCAATGATGCGCACCACGCGGAAGCGCTTCATCTTACTAAGCGGACGAGTTTCTGCAACTTCGACCTTGTCGCCTACGCCGCACTCGTTCTTTTCGTCGTGGACGTGAATAACTGTCTTGCGACGAATTTCCTTGTGGTACAAGGGATGCGGAACCTTGTAAAAATACGTTACCTTTATGCTCTTGTCGCCCGAGCGCGATGTCACGACGCCAACGAGGCTCTTACGAGATTTTCTTTGTTCAGCCATTTTCTTGCCTCTCTTTGTTATGCGTTTTTCTGGCCCTTTATGGTTTCAAAGCGGGCAATATCGCGACGCAATGTGCGTATGCGATTTGTGCTGTCTGCCTGACCAGTGCTTTTGCGAATGTTAAGCTTTAACAATTCGTCGCGCATTTCGCGCAATTTTTTGTCCATCTCAGCAACGGAAAGTTCTCTTATATCTTTCGATTTCATCTTCAACCTTTCGCCTTTTAGAGGATTTCAACGCCTTCGCGAACAACGAAACGGCAGTGGAACGGCAACTTGCCGTCGGCCAATCTCATAGCCTCGCGAGCCTGAGATGCGGGCACGCCCGAAATCTCAAACAAAATTACGCCCGGCTTGATTACTGCGCACCAGTACTCAACTGCGCCCTTACCTTTACCCTGACGAGTTTCGGCAGGCTTCTGAGTTACAGGCTTCTGCGGGAATACGCGCATCCAAACCTTGCCCTTACGCTTTAGGAATCTGTTGATTGCAACACGAGCGGCCTCGAGCTGCGCTGCAGTGCAGCGGCCTCTGTCTATAGCCTGCATGGCGTAGTCGCCAAACGCGATTGTATCGCCACCCTTAGCATTTCCGTATATGCGCCCCTTTTGGACCTTACGGTACTTCGTTCTTGTTGGAAGTATATTTGCCATCTTCTTAGTCTTCCTATTTTAAATTATAGCACATCTTCGGGCTTTAGGCACAACCAGCACTTTACGCCAATCTTGCCGTAAACCGTATTTGCCTCGGTAAAGCCGTAGTCAATGTTCTCGCGGAGAGTCTGCAAGGGTATGCGCCCCTTCCTCTGCCACTCAGTGCGAGCAATTTCGGCTCCACCCAAACGTCCGGAAATCTGAATCTTTATTCCCAAGGCACCCATAGCCATGCAGGTTGTTATAGCCTTCTTCATGGCGCGGCGGAAAGAAATGCGGCGCTCGAGCTGCAAAGCTATGCTCTCTGCAACCAAGAAAGCAACCAAATCGGGCTTCTTGACTTCCTGTATGTCCACCAAGAAATCCTTGCCGATGAACTTTGCCAAATCGGCCTTTAACTGGTCGAGCAATGCGCCCTTCTGACCAATCACTACACCGGGTCTGGCGGTGTAAATCTTCACGCGTATGCGCTGACCTGCGCGCTCTATGAAGATTCTGGGCACCGACGCGCCCTTTAGTCTCTCACGGAGAAATTCGCGAATGCGATAGTCTTCCGCCAAGAACTTGGAATAATCCGCCTTGTTCGCATACCAGCGCGAATCCCAATCGCGGCGAACCGCAAGACGAAAACCTTTAGGATTTACTTTTTGTCCCATATTTTTACTTCTCCGAAATTACTTCTCGTCGCTGAGAACTATTGTTATGTGGCTGGTGCGCTTGCGAATCGGGTGTGCGCTGCCTCTTGCAACCGCGCGGAAACGCCTGAAGGCTATCCCCTGGTTTACTATCGCAGACTTAACCTTAAGCGACGCGGCCGACGCGCCGTTGTTATTCTCCGCATTTGCTATCGCGCTTGCGAGAGTCTTAGCAATCAAAGCCGCACTCTTTCGCGGCACAAGCCTCAAGACTTCAAGAGCCTCTGCAGCATTACGCCCCTGTATTTGGCGGGCGACATCGCGCACTTTCTTGTCGGACATGCGCGCAAATTTTGTCAATGCTTTTACTTCCATTTTCTTATCTATTTTAAATTTTCTTTGCCTAACCTTACAAAGTTGCCTTCCACCACGTTGAAATCTCCCAACACCAGCGCCACACTCTTTGAAAAACCGGCCTCAACTATCATTACCTCGCCAACCTTTTCGCTATCGCTAGCAAAGGCCGAGCAGCGAAGCCCAGCTCTGAGACCATTGCGAACGCCCCCGTCTATTAGGAGCAAATCCGCGGGCGACGAGCTATCGAGCTTCAAAACTCTGAGCGTAGCGCCCGCATTTGTCAAAGATTCCGCCAGCATCGATTCGGCAAAAGAAACCCCGCCGAGCCCAATCAGGGCTGCGAGTGCAAGGCTAAACTTTTGCGCGATATCAAACATGGTGTGCAACCTTACTTTTCTGCCTTCTTTGTGTGCGGCTGGTGACCCTTGAAGAAGCGGGTTGGAGCAAATTCGCCCAACTTGTGGCCGACCATGTTTTCAGTAACATAGACCGGAACAAACTTCCTGCCGTTGTGAACGTTGAAATTCAAGCCCACAAAATCGGGCGTGATAGTTGAGCGACGCGACCAAGTCTGGATTGGCTTGTGCGAGCCGGACTTTGCGACGGCGTCAATCTTGTCGAGAAGATCTTGATCTGTAAATGGACCTTTTTTAAGTGAACGTGACATGGTATTACCTCTTTACTTTCTTGCCGTTGCGCCTCAAAATAATCTGAGAATTTGAAGGCTTGCTCTTTATTCTTGTCGGATAGCTCTTGGCTAGCTGACCCCACGGAGATACCGGATGGTCGCCACCTGAAGTTTTACCTTCACCACCACCCTGCGGGTGGTCGACAGGATTCATCGCAACACCTCTTACGCGAGGTCTGCGCCCCATCCAACGCTTGCGGCCAGCCTTGCCCAAGCTCTGGTTTGAATGCTCGGCATTGCTTACCACACCTATAGTCGCACGGCAGTCGGCATTCAAAAGACGAATTTCGCCGCTGGGCATCTTAACCGTGGCAACGTCGCCCTCAACTGCGACCAACTGCGCCGACGAACCCGCGCCGCGCGCCAACTGGGCGCCTCTGCCGGGGAGCATCTCGATGGCGTGTATGGTCGTTGCGGAGGGAATGAGCTTTAGCGGAAGGCTCATGCCTGTCGCAAACTCGCTCTGCCTCTTTTGCGAGGACAATACGACGTCGCCCTTCTTCAAGCCCTGAGGAGCTATGATGTAGCGCAACTCGCCGTTTTCGTACTTCAAAAGTGCAATGTAAGCCGTGCGGAACGGATCGTACTCTATCGCCATTACAGTTGCCGGAACTTCAAACAAATCGCGCTTGAAGTCTATGCGGCGATACAACTTCTTGTGACCGCCACCGCGCCTGCGGGAAGTTATGCGACCATAGCAGTTGCGCCCCTTAGAGCGATGTATGCTCTCTGTGAGGGAGCGCTCCGGACGCTTGTTGTCAACTTCGTTTCTGCTCAGCTCCAAAAATCTCTGAGCCGGAGTTAAAGGTCTTCTTTTAATTATAGCCATCTTTCAAACCCTCCTTATGCGAGATCTATAGTTTGACCCTTTTCGAGCGTTACAATGGCCTTCTTCATGGCGCCCTTGATGCCAACCGTTGCGCGGCGCATGCGGGATACCTTAACCTTGCCCTTGACGTTCATTATGTTTACGCGCTTTACCTTCACCTTGAAGAACTGCTCGACGGCCTGCGCAACCTGTATTGCGTTTACCCCGTCTGCAACTTCTAGCGTGTACTGGTTTGCATTCGACTGCAAATTAGCCGCCTTTTCAGTTAGGCGAAAGCCCTTCAGAATTTTTTCAGCTTGAATACTCATGTTCCTTATTCCTTATTTGCGCGAGCCAAAACTGTTTCAAAACCCTTGCTCGATACTATGATCTTGTCGAAGCGGGTCAAATCCAAGGCGTTGAGCTGTGCAGTTTCGCAGAAAATCAAACGAGCGATGTTGCGAGCAGCCAAAGCAACTTCATCGGAGAATTCGTCGTCAACCAACAATACCTTGCCCGACTCGTAAATCTTGCCGATTACAGCGTTCATATCCTTAGTCTTCTTTGAGGGAGCTGCAAATTCCTCTATTATGGAGATCTTGCCCTCTGAGCACTTGTTGAACAGAGCCCTCTTGAGAGCGAGCTGGCGAACCTTCTTATTGATCTTCAAAGACCAATCGCGCGGTTGGGGACCAAAAACAACTGCACCACCGCGGTGAATTACGCTCTTAAACGTACCGTGACGCGAACGGCCGCCACCCTTTTGCTTGAAGGGCTTTCTGCATGTGCCGCTAACGTGCCCGTAGTCTAGCGTGGAGGCGTTGCCCTGACGAGCATTTGCCTGGTAGGCTACGATTGTTTCCTTTAGAGCAAACATGCCCTTGTCGCCTTCGAATGTAGGAATATTCTCAAATTCCTTCTCAACGAAGCTACTTGCGTCGGATTTAAATACCTTTAATTTCATCTTTGTAGCCTCCGTAATTAAGCTTTAGCCTTCTTTGCCGTGCGAACCAAGACGATATCGCCGTTGGCGCCGGGAATGCTGCCCTTTATGAGGAGCAAATTCTTGTCTTCGAGAATCTTTACTATTGAGAGATTCTGAGTTGTGCGGCGAACCTGACCCATGTGGCCCGGCATCTTTCTGCCCTTGTAAACGTGGCCGGGTGTCTGGCGGCAACCAACGGAACCGGGCCTGCGGTGCATCATGTGACCATGCGTCGCGGGCTGGCCTGCAAAGTTATAGCGGCGCATTACGCCCTGAAAACCCTTGCCCTTTGTGGTACCGATTATGTCAACCTTCTGACCTTCGGTGAAGTTTGTGACCTTTAAAACGTCGCCAACCTTGAGTTCTGCGGGCTTATCCGAACGAATTTCAACAAGCTCTGTGAGAGCCCCTACGCCCGCCTTTTTGAGATGCCCGAGCTCGGCCTTTGTCATGCGCGATTCTTTCTGCGCGCCAAAGCCTATCTGAACGGCCTCATAACCGTCGCTCTGAGCTGTTTTAACCTGAGTTACAGGGCACGGACCTGCCTCGACCACAGTAACCGCTACTAGCGCGTTATCTGCGTCGAAAACTTGGGTCATACCCAGTTTTTTGCCAATAAGTATTGTGCTCATCTAATATCTAAGAGGCAGGGGGAGACTTGGAATCGCTTTAAAACAAAAGCCGAGCCGCCGTTGAAACCTGCGTTAGTTGTTAATGTTGTGTGTATATATTTACTCTTTTATCAAAAGAAAGTTTATGATTCTGCCGCCGCAAAACTTTTTGTCAAACAGTTTTTTTCAATTTTTTTTACAAAAATGCTTTTATTTGAACTTTTTGGCAATATTTTTCAAAATTAGACCTTGAATAACTAAAAACACACCGCTTGCAAACTAAAGCCAAAATTTTCAAAATCTTAATCCACTATTCCCACAACACTCGTGTTGTAGTCGCAATACGTCGTGTACGAGCCCCTCAACCACAAAACCACCGTCTTGGAGTCGGGACTTATGGGAACTATGGGGCGGATATTGTCGAATTTTGAGTCCTTAGTTACGGCAGTCCAAGTCCAAGTTTTGCCCATATCCGAAGTTTTTCCCTTAAAAATTTCAAAATGTCGCATACCATCGGCAGCACTCACTAGAGGCTCGCCCGTTTGGGGATTAGAATTTGTTGAAATGTAAACTGTATCGGGCGAATGAGGAACTATTGCCGCCAAGGCGCTGTAATCTGGCTCGGAGTAAAATTTCGGATTTGTGTATATGGAGGTTCCAGCAAAGGCCATTTGGTTTACATGCCACTTCTTTCCATCGAAAATCGCATAATAGTAGCGCAAGTCCGCCCCCAAGTGCGAGTGGAGCTTGCGCAAGTGCCCCGCATTTTTTTGGACAGAGAAAATACAGACGGGATTACCTCTTTTATCTATATTTAAATCTACTCCCCAAGCAACGTTCTGGGCGTCGCCATCAAAAATCTTGGTAAAATCCGAGGGCTTTAGCAAACTTTTCGAACTCTTTGACAAAGCCCCGACTTCCCCGCCCTGAGAGTCGAACATTTTCCCTTGCTTTAAGTAGCCGTGATACAAGCTGTTATCATAGGCGCGCGGATGGGATTCAGTAGAAATAAAGTGAATTTTATCCTTCCCATCAGAGGCGTATTTAACATAGGGCCTATTGCCGTCCAAGCCTGTTGCCTTCGGATCGTCCTTAGAAGCCTTCCAAAACAGGAATCTGCCGCCGTAGGGGAAAGTCTCACCCATATCGACAGATGTGTGGTAGTTTGGATTCCAGCCAACACTGCGCACAAAATTGTAAATTTTGCCATTCTCAGACTCAAGCTGATACAAGTTGTTGTAGCAGCCGCCGTGCTTTAAAGTTTTTGTAGCACCCCAAGAATCGACAGAGTCGCCCGCCCGCTTTTTTGCGTAAAACAGAGTTCCGTTGTTTTCCTTATTCTTTGCATTTCCGTGACTGCTCCAGACCGCTAGGACTTCGCCGTTTGATAACTTTAGAAAAGCTGGAGCCGCGTGGTCGTCGCAATTAAAATCTTTTGAGAGAGTGTGGGTTTTTGTTTCGCCCGTCTTTAAGTTCCAAGAACTTGCGTCTATATCGCCCGACGGAGTTTTGACTGAACCAAGCAAGAGCGTATCACCATCCTCAAAAATCGCCCGCTCGTCTTGAAACCAACACCACCCACCGTTTTCAACTATCTCCTTAGGCTCTACCGCCAGGCAGAGCGTACAAATAATAAGGATAGAGGCTAAGATAGATATTCTCCTAAGCATAAAGTCAAAACTTGAAACCGCAGGCTATGTTAGAGTGCAGTTTTATGTTTGTCGAGTCCAACTTGCGAATTCAAACTCCCCGTGGTAGCATTAGCGTTAGAAAAGCCAAATGGCGAATTCAATCGATTACATTCTTATTGCAAAGGCAAAGTCATTAACCTATATATCCAAAACATACAGAACGATAACGTGTTAGGAGACAATAGGTAACTACACTGGAAACAAATGTAAAAATAATGAAAAAGCGACGAGACTCTGCCCGCCGCCTTAAAGCTTACAAAATTTATACTTTCTACCCCGACAAACTACTTTTGGGGAATTACCTCTATGCCGCAGATTTGCGGGTCGCGGCTTTCATTTGCGCGCTTCTTGCCACCTACAAATTCAAAGACGATATTGCTGTTTTCATCGCTCTTTACGTCCTTAATTTCGGCAACAACGCCCCTATTTACTCCGCCGGCCTCGCGCGCCACATCGTAGTCCTTCAAGATGTACTCGCCGTTTGCCTTTACATCAAACTCGCGCTTTCCTGCAGTCTTGTCGCGACTGGACTCGCAGAAGTGCAGGCGAACTGTGTACTTCTGGCCAGGCTTACCGCTTAAGTATGCAGTGTAAGTGCTATTTCCCCAGCGCACGGTTCTATACATATCGGGATGTCCCGGATTTTTCACACCAGTCAAGTTTACACTCTCTGTCTGGAAACCTACCGGAGCTTCCATAAAGCCAGGATCCTTCTCAAAATTACCCCTGTTGTAGCCGCCGCAATTTATGCGGACTACCGGCTTGCGGACAATTTCGCGGGGCTTGAATGTAAAGCCTGCGTCGCCCCAATTTGCCGGATCTGCATTCTTGTTATTTGCTATTAGCTGGGAATCCTTAACCGCTACATTCCAACCGTCAACCATAACTATCGGAGACGAGTTGGCCCTCAGTGAAGTTTTAGGAATAGTGATTGTTATCAACTTTGTATCCTTTGGCGCCAAAGACACGTAGTTATCGCTGTAGTACACGGGCAAAATGCGCTTCTTTGTGTTTTTGTCTTGAACCTGAAAGTGCGCCATCAAAGCCACTGCGTCCTTGTCGTTTCTAAGTGCCACATCTATGTAGAAGTTATCCTTATCTTTGCGAACCTTGGCCGAGCTTGTCAGCACAACCTTAGGCAGAGTATCCAAGTCCTTGAGATTATCGAGCGATATCAACTTGTTGTCGTCGCGCAGCACCTTTGTGTCATCCGGATTTGCCCCGACATTGTGCCAGTAGAAGTTGTCGGACAAAAGCTTGCCCTTGGCGTCCTTTAATTCCAACTTTATAAAGAACACCTTTGACAAATTCTCGGGCCACTCGAGCTTGCCCAAAGACTGCACAGAAACCGCCGGAACGTTCACAACGTAATCCTTCTTCGCGGCAACTGTTCCGTCGAGATTGTAAATCACAAGGCTAGCCTTGGCGTTCTTGAGAGCCTCGGGGTTGTGATTTGCCACATATACAGTTCCCTTGTCCGTCCAAGTGTAGAATATGTGCTGGGGCTCGCAGGCCTTCTTAACGGCAAAGAATGATGCGTTGGGCTCCAAGTCGTACTGTATGAGCTGCCATACAAAGCTGGGTTGAGCGGGAATGCTCATCCAATATAAGACACCTTCTGCAGGCTCAAACATTCTGCCCAACCTGCCCTCGTACATTGCCTTGTGCGTTTCGTAGTTCATAAGTTGAGCCTTGCGCACAAAGTCGGCCATATTCTTGGGAGCTCCGTAGCGGTTTGTCATAAAGCGCGGATATTTGCGCCCGCCGCCTGCGCAGAAATTGTGCTCTGCCCAAGAGTCGGTTATGCCGTCCCACTCAGACTTGGGGAACATTCCCTGTATCGACTCTATCGTGGGAACGGAAAAGCTGCCTATTTCAGTCTTGAAAGTTTCGCGCTTATTGTAGTTGGGCGCTTCAAAATACCTCGAGTACATCATCGGAGGAACCCAGTCGTAAGGACCGCCGGAGTTAAAACCTAGGCCGCCGCCGGAATTTGGTTGGTAATGGCGGTTTGGATCAGTCTCAAGAAGCATATACCTAACTGCATCGTCCAAATACTTTGGCGGGGTTGCTTCGTTTCTGCTGCACCACAAAACTACGCTCGGGTGATTGCGGTAACGCAGAACCTTGTCGCGTATGTTTGCCATGTAAAGCTCGGTATTTACGGGATCGGCATTGTTGAATTGGAAAAATTCGTCCCACAGCAAGAGGCCGTATTTGTCGCAAAGCTCAAAGAGGTAGTCGCTAGTGCTCTGCCCGCCCCAGTTTCTTATCATATTAAAGTTCAAGTCGCGGTGCATCTTAACTTGCGTTTCTAGGCGCTCTTTGTCGAGGCGCTTCAAAGCTTCCTCCATGCCCCAGTTGCCGCCGCGCATAAACACCCTAACGCCGTTTACGGACAGCGCAAAATTCGGATTGCCCGGCTCTGAATACTCGAACTTTCTTATGCCAACATTTAAGTCGCGCTCGTCAGATACGCCCTTATCGTCCTCAAAAACGAGGCTTAGCTTGTACAAATTCGGTTCGCCCAAGCCATTGGGCCACCAGAGCTTCGGATTCTGAAGCTTTAGCTGCGGATAGTCGGCGGGCGTAAACTTGACAGTCTCAGTATGCCAGGGCTTTATCTCGATTTCCTTTTCAAATTTAATGTCGCCCAAAAGACCTTTTACAGTGCCCTTTATAGGCTTATCCGTCACATTTCTGACGGGAACGTCTATAGAGACTGTCGCCACGTTTGTCTTTGGAAGTTCCGGCAAATCGGTGACTACGTAAGGATCAAGTATAACGCCCGAACCCGTAGCACTCAAAGTGACCTTCTGCCAGATGCCGCTATTTCTATCGCGTATGCCGGATAGCCAGTCCCAACCTACGGAACAGCCGAAGGTTGCGCCGTCTAACCTGCCCTCGCCTCCGCATGGACCGCCGGTCGTGCCCATAGTGTGCTCGGAGGGAATGCCCTTTGTGGGCTGCGGCGAAATTCTGACTGCGATTGTCGTTTCTTTGCCGGGCTTTACGTCGTACTTTGTGATATCAAATATACCCCTTATGAAGGCGCCGTGCATTGGGGCCACCTTCCTGCCGTTTACCCAAATTTCGGCGCTATAATTTATGCCGTAGAAATTCAGCCAAATGTTCTTGTCCTTAAATTCCTCCGGTATCATGACCGTCGTGCGGTACCACCAGTCCTTGCGGCACAAGTCTTCCGGAATTTTCTCGGGGCGGTTATTTTCGTTGTACAGGGGTTCGGGATAGACCTTGTTGTTTACAAGTGTCGTCAGTACTGTGCCGGGAACAGTAGCCTTGTACCAGCCCTTTGAATCGAAAGACGCCTTTGAAACCTCGCGCCCCTCCTCAGGCTGTTTTGCGGAATTCTCCCTATACCAACCCTCTTTTAAGGCTTTTGCCTTGACGAGTTCGGCGTCTTGCATTTGCCAGTTGCCCTTCACTTCGACGCTGTTTAAGTTCTGCGCGTAAGACGCAACAGACGCTACAATCAGCGCTAAAGAAGCGGCAAGTTTTCCCACTCTTGCGGACTTGAGTCCGAACTTCCCTTCATACAGTTTTCGTAACATAACAAGTAACAATATTTGTTTAATGTAATTTATTTCAAATCCAAAAGCTAGCAGTCTGCGCTTAAATGTTCAACAAAAAATTTCAAACGTTTGCGATATTTCGTAAAATCGCAAATATAAAACCTATATTAAATAGCTAACTTATTTATAGATAACAATATTGAATTTCAACTATCTCACTTTTTTAACATCTGATTTGCTCACTCCAGCCTCGTTGTAAGCGTCTATCCTAAAGTAATAATTCTTAGCTGCTGCGTTAAAGCAGGAAAGTGTAAGCGAATCCGCCTGCGGATTTTGGTATTGAACATTCAAATGCAGAGCATCGGGTGCAACTCCGTAAAAAATTACGTAGCCCCTCGCCCCCTCTGAAGGCTTCCATGTAAACTTTATGTGCTTGCCGTCGCCTTTGTCGCGCACTGCATGCGCACCGCTCACTTTCCGGGGCTTTTGGGCATCGCAAAATCCGAACGCCCTCAAGTCGCGTACGGCAAACTTGCCGCGCTTGGCGCTGTGCACATTCTCAAGCTTCAAATAGCGGGCTTCAATGGGCTTTTTTAAATGCAAATAATCGTGAGCCACACTCTCTTTATTTTCAGATTTGTCGGCAATCAAATTCCACGATTTACCGTCTTTGGAGGCGTATAGCCTGTAGGCGTGGTAATCCTCTTTAAGAGCCTCCTGAACTATGTCTTGCTCCGCAAAATTTACTTGCACGGCATGAATTTTACAGGGTCTAGCCAAGTCCATACTTAACCATTCGCCCGCATCTGAAGTTTTCGCACTCCACCAGGTTCGCACATTTTCATCGCTGGCATTTTTGACCTCAAATTTTGAGTGGGTTGAAGAAACTTCGACTTTGGCGTCCTTCGAAAGCAAATTCCACCCCATTAGGAAGTTCCCCGGCTTTTTGCGCTTTGAATTTGGCACAAACATCGGGTAGTCGCCAAATTCCGTGTGGGTGAGCATTCTGCCCTGCTTGTCAAACTCCACCGGAAATAGCCCTATTCTGCGCTCAAACCCTGCGTGCACACCTATCCACATAGTGCTCGCGCGCCACCAATTGCCGTGGAAATCCTGAAAGACGCAACTGTGCCCCGCACTGTTTATAAAACCGCCGACTTTCATTGAGACTGTGGCGTAGTCCGGCATCTCAAAGGGCCCCGTCGGAGAGTCCGACACCCATACAGAATCGCTGTACCAAGGGCAGGCAGTTCCGGGATTTGAGTTTTGCAAATAGTACTTGCCTTCAAACTTTGTAAGCCACGGCGCCTCTTGCATAGAATCTGTGCTCACGGTGTTAAACTGGGGCTTCTGAGGCGGATTGCCGGGAATTAGTCGCGCAGTATCCAAGGTCTCGGGCTTATTCCAGTCCGAGAACCTGCTCTCGTACTCGGCCTTTCCCCAATAGAGCCCGTAGCTTTGCCTGGATAGAACTTCCGCCGTCTTTGTCTTGGGAGTTAGCTGCTTTCGAGTTTTTCCCATTGCACTAAAGTTACTTTTGTCTAATTGCACCACATTGCTTTCAAGGGCGCCGCTATAGTTGTAGAGCTTGCCATCGTCGTCCAAGAAATAGGCCGGGTCGAAACCCGCAAAGGCCTTTTTGGAAAAAAGCTCCCATGAGTCGGGATTATCCGGATTCGAAGTGCGTATCGCCACACTGCCATCTAGCCTAGCATAGTAGATAAAGCCGTCTATAGCGACAAGGCCCGGCGCATAGGCCTCGCCATCTTTATTTAATATTTCGCCAAGAATTGAATCCGGAAATGGAATAAGCTTCCACTTAACTAAATCTTCAGAAGCCCAATAGCCCAAAGTTCCGCCCTTGTAGAGGCTGCCGAAAAGGTAATACTTGCCCTTAAATGGCACTACTACAGGATCTGCCGCAGAGCGCGCATTCTTGTTAAAAGGCTGATAACTTATATTTATTGGATTGCAAAAAGTAAGCACTTCACCGAAAGAGTGAGACAGACTTAAAAGCGGGATTGTTGCAAGAATTAAAAAACGTTTTAGATTGCGCATATGGCAGTGATTTGAAACTATGTTTAAATTCATTTTAAAAATAGATCAACACAAAAGTCCATACTTGGAAACAGCTATTGTACATTCTCCCGAGAGATAAAAAACGCCCTTCAGATGAAAATCCAAAGGGCGCAAAATGTTAAGGGAAGTAATCCTTAGTTTTTCCTGCGCCTATAATATGCAAATGCCAGAGCGCAAAGGCCGAATATAGCCGCAAAGGTGGCGGGTTCGGGCACTGTGGAAGTGTAAATTACGTACAGATTGCCGCCCGAGTACTCAAAGTAAGCCTCGTCGGATTCGTCCCTGAGGTTGAAGTCAAATAGTCCGCTCTGCTCCCAAGAGGAATACAAGCTGAACCAATCCTGCCCTGAGGAAATCAAGAGAAATTCAGCGCCGTCAAATTCGCCCGAAAGAGCCGAGAAATCCACCTGTATAGCACCGCTAAAAGCGTCGATTCGTCCAACATTTAACATAGCCTCTCCAAGGCCGTCCCCGGAGTTGTCCAAGACAAATTCAAAGCGCCCGCCAACTGCTTCGTCGTAGCTTGTGCCTGAACCCTCGAAGCTCAGTGCGCTGTTAAAGCGAATGTCGTTTGAATAGCCTTCAAAGCGAGCAAGTGCAGTTCCCCCAGTTGCAGAGGAGGAACCAACCTTGAAATTCTCGCCCCTTACGACATTGCCGCTGCCCTTTACAATGAAGCTTGCACTGCCGCCAGCCGTATTTGCATCGTTTCCTACATAAATGTGGACCGTTCTATCCTCAGTGCGCAAAAGCTTTGTGTTGCCCGCCATAATAAAGGAGTTCTCTATAGTTGCCGAAGTATCCGTTGAGCCATGTATGCTTAGAGTATCTCCGACAAATCGAAGGGTATTTACGGCGCTTGCAGAATCGCCCTTTGCGTAGAATGTATTTTTTCCGCCAGTTGATCTTGTCTTTCCAATTTCTATGCCCATGGCTTCAAACACATTGCCACTGCCCGTGACTTTAACATCTATAGTTCCGCCCGTCTGGGTTCCGGTAGAAGTTCCTGCGAACATGTAAAACTTCTCATTTGCATTTGTAGATTGATTTGCGAAGGAAATTCTATTGTTTTGTCCGCTCAGCAAAACCTCTATGCTGCCCCCCGACATATCGGTCTCGTAGCCGGAGTAAAAGCCCTTGTTTGTAGCTTCAAATACGGAATTTTCGCCAGTTACTTCCAAAATTGCGCTGCCGCTTGAAAATAGACCAGTGTCCTTGTGTGCGGCTTTGAGCTCTCTATTCATCTTCAAAGTTGAATTTTCCACAAGAAGCTTTGATACGGAAGTTGATCCGGCACTGTTGCTGGTAATCATATTGATATTTCCACTCAAGTACACATTGGAGCCTTTTATAACCTCCAATAATGCAGTTCCGCCAAGAATAGTTTCATTAGTCGCATTTTGAGCAGAACCGTTAAAGCCGCCTATTGAAACGTTTCCCATGGAATTGCCGTCCTCGCCGACAAGGTAGTTTGCTTTGTCAAAGACGAGTTTAGATACAGATGTTGCGCCCGCTACACCCGAATTGTTAATCTTAATATCGTTTGCGGAAACTTTGCCGCCATTTGCAACTACAAACTCGGTTAAGCCACTTACGGAACTATCCACAAGCTTATCGCCGCCAATATTTACATCCTTTAGAGAGAATGTTCCGCCGTCGCTTACGCGCATATACATGTGGCTATTTCCGCTGGCAGCTTTTGAACCTTTCATAAATACGCCATTGCCCAGACTAAATACATTTCCATCTCCGCTCCAGTCCACGCCGACAGATGCGTTATTGCCCTCTGCCGACGATACGTACATAATAAAAGTTCCATGGGTGCCGAACTTGCTATTCATGGCACCGCTTGCCGTATATATGCGCCAGTCGCCGGACATTGCACTGGAATTTTTTCCAAAAGAGGCACTGCCGCCAACAGAGAGGTCGTTGTTTGAATTTTCAAAAACAATCTCAAAGTCACCTCCTTTAGTATTGTTAGCATCAATCTTTGAGGTAAAATCGACATCGCTAAATCCGGCCAAGACAAGTTTTGATGTACCGCCTTCGTTTACGTTTAGCCAGCCATTTGCCACATTTATTGAAGATAGATTGTCGGCGGAACTCCCCTGAACCGTTACGGTAGTGTCGCCCAACGCGCCTCCATTTTCGCGCCCGACGTTAAAGTGCTCTATGTATTGGATTTTTGAGCCGTTTAAAATATCTACATTCCCGCCGAAATTTATTCCCTTCTTTGCGTTCTCAGCCCCGCCTAAAGTGGAGTTATCGAGCGTAAAATTAAGGGCAGTCAGCCTTTTCATCTTCAGGTCGGATGTGAGGTTTACGGTGGAATTTTTAACCAAAATATCGCCATTATCGACACCATCCATACCAGACCCTATGTTCCAAGTGGAACCGTTTAAAATCCGCACGTTGTAGGCTGAATAGTGAAATTTTCCGTTAAAGGTTGCATTATCTACCGTAAAGCTCGCATTCTCATTTACTACCGCAGAGTAACCCACCTCCAAACTCAGCGAAGCACCATTGTTTACCAGTAATGAAGAATTGTCGTTCAGTGTGATATCAAAAGCCGAGTTGAGCGAGTTTCCGGCTCCGCTTGCAAGTAGTTTTGCGTAAGAGCCAAGCGTCAATTTATTTACATCAATAGCCCCATCAACTACGAGCCAACCCTGGTTTTTGTCCATATTGATTGTGACATTGTCCGCTGCCGTGGGCACTTGCGGATTCCAATTCGCTTCGCTCCATTGAACATCTGCGTCAAAATTCCCATCAAGGGAAATTTCCTGCTGGGCATAGGCGGATAGAGCCGCCCATACAAACAAGGCCGATACTGCCGTAATCTTCATAATCTTCATAAATGCAAATTTAAAACAAGGTTAGATATTTGGTTTGTTCTATGCTGTTACGCATTGCGCCAAGTGTCAATATATTTTTTATATTTCATTAATAATAGCATAAGTATGGAATTTTGCCACTGCGCAAAGATACTTTAATTATATGGTAAAAAGCTAGTTCCAACAAGTAAATCGAAACAAAGTTTCCATATAGTTTCAGTATCAATAAGACAAATAACCTCGCCTCCCACGCATAAAATCTTAAAATAAAACAATACAAAAGCAAAAAATTCTAGATCGCCTCAGATTTGGGAAATCCAAAAGAAACACAAGGCTGCAACTAGATAAAAATTTGAACGGGTATTGAGAGGTTTGAGTATTACTGTAACAACATACCCGAATTATTATTTAAATGTAAAAATGCTAAAAGCGGAGTATGAAATTTATTAAACTCATTTCCATTAGTTCGCTCATAGCAGTGGGTGCGCTTTTAGAGGCCAAAACTTGGATTTTCTCTTACAATAAAACGGATTCGGACTCTGGCGATTTATGCTTTGCAAAGGGTAGCGACTTAAAAAATTGGGAGTACATAGGGGGTAAGGATAGGGCCTTTTCCCATTCAAACTTAGGCGCTTGGGGAGACAAAAAAATAAAGGAACTATTTTTGTATCGCGACAAGAGCGGGACTTGGCGCTGCATATGGTCTATATCTTGGGACCTTCAAAGCCTCTGCCACAACAGTACAGACAGCTACATACCGCTTGACATTAAACGTTCTAAAAATACAGAGGAAGTATCAAAGCGCGTAGTTGCATCTGTAGTTAAAGATTCTAAGAGCAAAGATGCGATAGTAAAAATTGTCAATATGCTGCCGCGCGAACTAGACTCGGATTTGCCATTTGTGAAATCTTCAGCGAAAATCTCAAAGACGACACTTCACGGAGCCTATGACGCCGAAAAATTTGAGCGCGAGGCCTAAAAGATATCGGCGGCTGAGGTTCGCAAAATGAAATTGCCCCCATACTCCCTAACAATACTGAGAATAAAAAATTAAAGTTTGCGCGCGAAGTAAAATTCGCGGGCAAACGATTTTAAAACCAGATTCAATAAGCAGGCTTTGCCATTTTGGCAAAGCTTGTTTTTTTGAGGCAAATAAAGAAAATCCTCCCCTTGGAGTTTGTCATTTTTAAGCTTCACTATTTTCTACACTTACAAAATAGATAAGTATCTTATCGCAAATTGCGGAGTGATAGCTCTCTAAAGAGAAATGCCAACATACTGGCAACAACTATCTAGTTAGCGCCGAGAAAGTGTTTGTCTGCAAAGATAATCAATCTAAAAGACGAGAAGTTGCGAGCGAAATTTCACAGAACGCCGCCCCGACTTTAGCCTGAGTGAAAAATAGGCAAGAGAAAAAAATGGGCGGAGAAATAAAGTTCCGCCCGTACATTTAAACGTATTTTACTCCGACAAATCAACACCTCTAAGCTTTGGTCTCAATTTGCTTATGTCTATGCCAAAGCCGGCTATTATCGTTGCCGACACATCGTAATTTACAATAGACTCTCTGCCCTCCTTGCAAATTGAAGGGTCATTAGATGCCAGAAATATCCAGGGGGCAAAGAAGTGGTTTCTAGCTTTCGGAACAAAGCCGTGGTCTGCGGTTACAAAGATGCGCGTATCTTTGTCGGCTCCAAGCGACTTTAGCTCGTCTAAAATATCGCCAATAGCGCTGTCAACTTCTATGGTTTTTTTTCTGAAAGACTTTGATTCCCTGCCGTAGGAATGCCCGGCCTTGTCGGGATTTCTGAAGTGCAAGAAGCCAAAGAAAGGCTTATTTGGAACGCTGTTTAAGGCTTCAATAAATTCCCTCTTTGCCAGGACAGTTGGTCTATCTTCCGCGCTAAAATAGTCGATGCTTTTCTTTGCATTGCAGTATGGAGCCCCCACGATTGGGATTCCGTCAACCTCGCGATTTCCCAATTCCTCGGCATTTTTTGCCCCCACATTTTCAGCCTTTGAAGAGACAAATATTGTGTATATATTTTCCTCTCCCAAATTATCCTCAAGCCTCTCGTGTATGGTAAGTCCCTTGGGTATGGGCTGGAACTGAGAATTTGAAAGCACAAAATTTACCTCTGGGCCGACTCCGGTTAACATTGCCGCATGGCCCGGCTTTGTCTCCGTCTGGTGGTCGATTATCTGAGAATTTAAGAATACGGGCTCTGAATTATTTTGCGTTGCAAGCCTCTTTATGTTTGGAAGCTGATTGCTCTGCAAAAGCTCCATAAAGACTTTTCTATCCAAGCCGTCTATGCTTATTAGAATTGCGTTCTTATACTGTTTTTTTCCCGCGCCTGTATCAACTTTAACGGGCTTTAACAGAGGGCTCTCGTAATCCGAAAACTGCTTTTCAAAACTCTCTTTTGCCTGCAAAAAAAGCACTTCGCTAGGAACGATAAAACCGTCTTTATTTAAGTCAAAGCGCAAATTTTCCTCGGCAATCTCGCCTCCACTTAGCACGTTATCACCATCTTTATCGAAGTCGCAAAAAGGCGCGGGCAACTTCCAAATAGAACCCGGCAAATTATCGGCGCAAAGCAAAAATGCGGCAGTTAAAAGCGCAACTATAGAAAAACTTTTTTTCATATATTCCTTCCAATACTTAAAGCTACAATGCAATTAAGTATTGGAATGCTAACATGTGCTTAAAATTTCTACAAGGCTTTTCAGACTTAAAGTCTAAGACCAACTTGATAGACGACAAAGCATATTGCGTAAGCAAGCCCGGTTAGCCCCGCTACCTGCGCAAATGCAAAGAGCTTTGAGCGAGTTTCGTTGTAAGAAGTTGCTATTGTAGCAATGCATGGCATACTTATAAGAACAAAGAGCAATATGCTAAGCCCCTGAAGCGGAGTGTAGTCTTTGGCGATTTTTGCGCGCAAGCTTGAGGTATCAGACTCGTCCGCATCGCCCTCTCCGTAAACAATTCCAAGTTGAGATACAAAGACCTCTTTGGCGGCGAGGGCACCTATGAGTGCACTCGAAATCTTTTTGTCAAAACCTATGGGCTTTAGCACGGGCTCTAGAAAATTGCCAAAGCGCCCGCTTAAAGTATACTCAAAGTTTGCTACAATCTCTTCAGACCTGAGCTTTTCTATATTCTCAAGCTTTTCACTCTCTGGCAAATTCGACTTCTGAACTTCGGCTATTTTCTGGGCAAAGCCCTCTGATATCTCGCTATTTACGGGATAATTTGACGCCATCCAAAGCAATACGGACGCGCCCAATATCAGGGTGCCCGCGCGCTTTAAGAAAGCTATAGCCCTATCCCAAATCTGAAGTAGCGTATTCTTCAAGCGCGGCAGCCTATATTTAGGAAGCTCGAGCACAAGCCCCGATTCGCCGCCCTTAAAGACGCTGGCTCGCAAAATTTTTGCAAACAAAAGCGCAAGGGCAATCCCGAATAAGTATAGCCCAAACATGATAAAGCCGGAATACTTTGCCGCAAAGAAAGTCGGGATTAAAAGCAGATACACAGGCAGCCTTGCTCCGCAGCTAAACAGCGGCAATACCATTATGCTCGCCAAGCGCTCGCGCCTCGATTTTAAAGCGCGGGTTGCCATTATTGCGGGAACGGAACAGCCAAAGCCAACGAGCATGGGAATTAGGCTTGCACCGCTTAGACCGAATTTGCGCATGAGCTTATCGCACAAAAAAGCCGCCCTTGCCATGTAGCCTGAGTCTTCCAAAATTGAGAGTATTAAAAATAAAAGCAATATGTTCGGCAAAAACACCAAAACTCCGCCTACACCTCCTATTATGCCCTCTATCACAAGCCGCTTAAAAGCGCCATCACCGCTCCAAGTTGAATCTAGCGCGCCTGCTATGTAAGAGAAGAAATCCTCCATCATAGACATAAGCGGATCTCCCAGAGTAAACACAATCTGGAAGGTCAGAAACATCATAAGTAGAAATATTGGCAGCCCCAGATAGCGGTTTAGGAAAATCTTATCGAGAAGGTATCCGGATTTTTGCGAAGCAACGTCGCGCATCTTGACAAGGCAGCTCTTTGCAATCTTAGACGCCAGCGAAAAGCGCGCAGCGGCGATTAAGTTTGCGGGGGTCTCCGAATAATTCTTCTCTATGTCCGCGCGAGTGTCGCTAACTATACGCGAGAGCGCCTTAGATTTTTTTTCTAGAACCTCGCAGATTTGCCTGTCGCCCTCTATTGCCATAATGGCAAACCAGCGCGACCAAGATGCGGAGTCGTCTGGAAGGTTGCTCTTTATCAAATGCGAAAGCTCTGAGATTTCCCTGTATAGCGGATAATCCTTAAAGTTCTGCCAAATAAACGCCGGCTTTATATCGCGGGCCGACGCGCGCAGTATAAAATCTTTCAAAGCGCTTGTGGAAATTCTGTTGTGGGCGATGCTTCTAAAGGCCGGTATATTTAAAATCTCCTCAAACTTTTTTACGTCCACTTGCTCTCCGTTTTTTTCGAGCTCGTCTGTCATATTTAAAACGACGGCCATTGGCAGACCCATCTCGGAAAGCTGCAAAGTTAAAAACAGATTCCTCTCGATGTTTGACGAATCCAGAACATTTAAAATTAAATCGTAATCTCCGGCTCCCAGAATGTCGCGGACAATAGCCTCCTCCTCGGAAGATGGAGTCAGGCTGTAAAGTCCGGGAAGATCCTCCACTATCACTGTCACGCCCGCGTAGCTAAATTGCCCCGACTTGCGCTCTACTGTCACACCTGTGTAATTTCCAACTTTGGCGTCGCCGCCGCAAAGCGAGTTAAATAGAGTGCTCTTGCCGCAGTTCGGATTCCCGACAAGCAATACTTTTAAACTTTCCCTTGTGTTAGCCATACCTAACTTTAGATTAAAAAAAATTAAAGCCTCTTGACCCTAATCGCGCTCAGCTGCGATTTTCTGAGCGATATTTCAGTGCCCATAACACCGACTACAACAGGGTCGCCAAGCGGTGCAATTCTCAAAATCTCAACGCGGCTTCCTATCACAAGCCCCATGCCCGCGTAGCAAGCCAAATCTCCCAAAGATTTATCTATGCAAAGGATAAGCCCCGCCTCGCCCTTCTTTAAATCAGCAAGGCTCGCCGCCCCCTTGCAGCAATTCCCGCACTCGCCAGTATTTGCGTTCGGGCACGATGCGCAAGGATTTGCAAGACCTTTTATAAAGCGCGTCAATTTGTGCATTATGCCGTCTGCCAAAGCGTGCTCCATTTTACAGGCGGTCAAATCCGCCTCAGTTGCATCAACTCCGAGAATCTTTGTGAAAAACTCCCTCAAAAGCTCGTGTTTTTTTTGTATGCCGCTTGCGTGCCTCTGCCCCTCCTTTGTAAGAACAACAGGCTTGTACTTCTCGTACTCAACCAAGCCCTTCTCCGACAGGGAATTTAAGGCGGAAGTCACTGAGGGGCGCTTAACTTTCATTTTCTTGGCAATATCGCTCGGGCGCACATAGCCGTCCTTCTTTGACAAGCTTGAGATTGTCTCGAGGTAATCTTCGAGGTTTTCCGATAGCGACTGTTTTTCCTTTGCCATAAAAAATAAAACGCGAAACATAAAAGTTAGTTTAAGCTAACTTGTCAAACATTTTATTTAAAAATTTAAACTTGCCTAAAAATAACTGCAGGCACTTGCAAAGCGCAAAAATACAATCCCCTTTAGGCCTAGAACGCGAGAGTAAATGCGAGTGTCAAGGTCTAAACCCCTAACGCCGTAGTAAAATAATATAGCCAAGCAAAGCCCTAACGCAAAAAATTAGCGAAAGTAGCGCAACTTAACTTAGCGGAACTTTGACAACTACTTTCTTGACATCGCTTGCAAGATCTTCCGCCTTGCAACCGGCCTTGTGCGCATCTTCCGGAAAGAACACGGCAAAGTCGCCGGCTTTTAAAGTTGTGGAATCAATGGGTGAGCCGCTTAAAAATTCCGCGTCTTTTTCTGCATCGTACGGAACTTTCACAGGAAAGTCTGCAATGTCGCCAAAAAAGATTTTCTCAGTGCCTGAAACTAAGAACTGTATGTCTATAAATTTTCTGTGAACCTCAAGCTTCTTTTCAGAGGCATCTTTTGTGAGATACTCTTGGCAGAGAAAGCGCACATCGCCTCTTTTAATCTCGCCGCACTTAAAGTCTTTTGAAATTTCAGAGAGAGTTTCAAAGCACATTGCAAATTCCGGATGTAAAGCCGCGTATTTTTTTGCGTCGCTAAGTTTTGCCTTAATCATAGCCTCAGAAGCTAAACTCTTTTTTAAAAAATTCAAGGCGTCTTTTAAAAGCTTTAAACCTTCCCGCTTTGTCTTAGCGAAACAAGACCTCTAATAAGTCAGATTCCACAAAGTAAAAGCAAAGCGGCAAATATAAAATAAAAAGAGCCGCGCGCACTCTTTGCGCCGGCTCCGAGAAATAAAGCCTAATACAAGCTCTACATGCACATTCCGCCGTTTACGGAAATGACCTGACCGGTTATGTACCCACCCTCTTCAGAAGCCAGATATGTGCAAACTCCGGCAATATCCTTTGGAGAGCCAAAGCGCTTAAGCGGTATAAATTCCTTCGCCTTTTCAACTATTGCCTCCGGCAGCTTTGCAGTCATATCCGTCTGAATAAAGCCCGGCGCAACAGCATTTACCGTTATGTTTCTGGAGGCTAGCTCGCGGGCGAGAGTCTTTGTATAGCCTATTAAGCCGGCCTTTGCCGCCGCGTAATTTGCCTGCCCTGCATTGCCCATTATGCCCGTAACTGACGATATGTTTATGATTCTGCCCCAACGGCCGCCCATCATTGACTTTAAGAAGGCCCTGACGACAAAGAATGCGGAATTTAAATTTGTTGAGATAACGTCATTCCACTCCTCGTCAGACATTCTGAGCATCAAATTGTCGCGAGTGATACCGGCGTTGTTTACTATAATATCAACCCTGCCGTACTTCTTAAGAACTTCGTCGGCAACGCGCTTCACATCTTCTGGCTTAGATACGTCCAGTGCAAAAGCCTCAGCTTCAAGACCCATATCTTGAATTTCCTTGGCGACAGCTCCACAGGAAGAGAGGTTTTTACTCGCGCAAATAACTTTGCACCCTTCCTGGGCAAGCTCTAATGCAATTTCCCTACCTATGCCGCGCCCGGCGCCGCTTACAAAGGCAACTCTGTTTGAGAATGTTAAATTCATATACCGTGAGATATTCTAAACTTAAAAATTTTTTGCAAGCCTTTTTGGCTTGGCTAGATGTTAAAATAAGCGATAAATATCTCTACTTGACTATGAGAGTTTAATCTCTATGCATATAAGTAAGCAATGGGGTTTTTAATTTACTAATTTGACATGAGTGTAAAAAAGATAATCGCAAACGTGTGCATAGTTCTGGCATCAGTGCTTGCATTTTCTGCAGAAAGTGCTGAAAGCGCCAAGGGCAATGCGGAAGCGGAACAGTCGCAAGCGTCTGATTTTCTCGCAAAGCAAGATTCAATTTTAAAAGACTACGCAGCAAGCAGGCAGAAGTATCTGGAGGCCTGCATGAACCTCGCAAGCGCCATAGGCGAAAAAGATTTTGCAAAAGACTGCGAGGCTCTCGCAAAGTCTTTGACTTCGGAAAAATTGAGCGTTAGTGAAATGACAAAAAAAATAGACTCCCTGCTTTCTAAAAGCGGAGCAGACACATTTTTAGATAGTGCGAAGCTCAAACTTGAAGGCAGCGCAAAAGAGGAATACGCAAAAGCCCTAGAGTCCTTTTCTGAATCATTCTCAAAGCTTGTGGAAGTAGCAAATAAAATTCCATCGCTTGCAAAACAAGCTAAGGAAATGATAAAAAAAGCACCTATACTGGAAAAAGTAAAAATGACAGATTCCGCGTCCGAAACTATCGCACTCGGCAACCAGATTGTCTCTGATTTAAAATCCGCAAAAGAGACGGCGGCAAAGCTCGTTAAGTCCTCAAAAGATGCGGCAGTGGAACTGCCGAAGTGGCTGGAAGATTTTTCGAAGTAGTTTATTTGCAAAAAAAGGAGGGCTAAAACCCTCCTTTTTTTATAAATTAAAAGACTATTTGAAAAACAAGGCAGATTGCGCAAGTGTGAGTTGCAATTAATTGCAAAACTACATCGGCTAAACTAAGAGAGCCTCTTTAGTATTTCTCTAGCCAAATCGTCAAATATCTTGCTTGCGCTCTCCGAGGGACGCTCGGACTGCAAAGTCGGATCTATCGGTATTTCGCAAAGAAGCTCGGTTGACAGCTTGTCGGCGCATTCCTTTGCCGAACTTTCGCCAAAGAGCCTGTTCTTTGAGCCGTCGGGCATCTGCAAGTAGGCCATATTTTCGACTACGCCCAAGATTTTAACGTTCATCTTTTCAAAAATCATTGCTCCGCGAGTCGCCGTTTTTTCCGCGAGCTTGTTTGCGGTAGTGACGATTATTGCGCCGCTTAATGGAATAGTTTGAGCTACGCTTATAACCGCATCGCCCGTTCCCGGCGGCAGGTCAAAAATCATAATTTCAAGCTCCCCCCAAGCCACGTCGCTTGTGAACTGCTTTATCGCGCTTGTTATCATGGGCCCGCGCCAAATTAGCGGCTGTGAATCGTCCACGAGCATACCCATAGATATCGTTTTAACTCCGTCTGTAACGGGCGGGAATATCTTTTCGCCATCGCTTAGAAGCTGAGGAACTTCGCCAAATAAAATTGTTGCGCTAGGCCCGTGAACATCGCAATCCATAAGGCCAACCCTCGCATTTTCTGAATCCGAAAAAATGCGCGCAAAGGCCCTTGCAAGATTTACGGCTACCGTGCTTTTGCCTACGCCGCCCTTGCCCGAAGCCACTGCGATTTTTAGCTTAACGTCCTTCAAAGTCTCGGCACTCGGAGTTGGCGCGGCCGCGGCTGCCGGATCATTTTCAAGCATAATGACATGAGCATGCACATTTGGAAACGCCGCCTCAAGAGCCTCGCGAGCAAGGCGCTGTATGAGTTCGTCCTTATCCTTCTTAACGCCGGTATATATGCCGACTGCCAGAGTGTCGCCATCTATCCTGACTTCCTTTACCATGCCGAAAGTCACGATGTCCTTTTGGTACGGCGGATACAAAATTTTTGATAAAACCTTTAGTACGCTTTCCTTATCCATAATTTTAAATTAAATTCTACACGCAAAAAAAATTTTGCAAATTAAAATGCGCGAAACAATGAAAGTTAGTCGAATAGCTTCGAGTGCTCCTTTAAAAGATGCGCCGTGCCTAGGTGGGTGTAAATTTGCGTGGTTGACAGGCTCGCATGTCCAAGCATCTCCTGAAGCACTCGCAGATCTATATCGGCGTCGGCAAGATGGGTTGCAAAGCTGTGTCGGAGTTTGTGGGGCGTTACGTTTATAGGCAAGCCGCAATTTATAAGGTGGGTCTTCAAGTGCCGCTGAACCAGGCGCGGATAGAAGCGCTTGCCAAGGCTCGTCACAAACACAAAATCGCCATCGCTTGCAGATGCCCTAAATTCCTCCCGCCATTTTTGGAGGACTTCCAAGGCGCTTTTTCCAAAGGGGCATAACCTAACTTTGTTGCCCTTTCCCAATACGCGCGCTATCGCCCTCTTAAAGTCTATATCCGAAAACTTCAAGTTGCAAAGCTCGCTTATTCGCATTCCGGAGCCGTACAAAAGCTCAATAAATAGGCTGTCGCAAAAGGCCTGAAAGCGGCTTATCTTGCCCTCCTTTAAGAGGGCCCATGGCGACTTCAAAAGCTCCTGCATCTGAAGCTCGCTCAAAAACACGGGCAAATCCTTCTTCAACTTTGGAAGCGGCAGATTTGAAAAGGGATTTTCAGAAGCGCTAGCTGACTTTCTTAAAAATTTGTGAAAGGTTCTAAGCGCCGATATTTTATTGTGAAGCGTAGTGCGCGCGCAATTTTCCGCCAAGTGCGCGGCGTAATTCTTTGCAAAGACGCGCGGAACAGAGCCTATCTGCCCATCGAACATGTCGCTTTGCCCAAGCCAATTTATCCAATCTGAGACCGCATTGGAGTAGTTGCGAACAGTGTACTTGGAATACCTGCGCTGCTTTGAAAGCCACGATATAAATTCGTCAAACTGCCTGTCGCAATTTTCCAACATCTCTAGCGGGAAAATAATTCTATTATCGATGCAAAGTACAAATCAACTCCCGCCTTTAAAAACAAGACGTAAACCGCCGCACCCAAGGCAAGCCACGGGCCAAAGGGTATCTCGCAAGAGCCGCCGCGCCTTGAGCAAAGCCTATTAAAAATTAGAATTGGAACCATCAATACAGACCCCAATACAGACCCGCCAAAAATCGCAAAAATCGCCCCCTGCCAACCGCAAAAGGCACCTATGCAGCCAATCAAAACTACGTCGCCCTCGCCCATTGCCTCGCGCTTAAAGAGGTACTCGGCAAGCAGCCTAAACCAGAATAAAATTCCGCTTCCAACAAAGGCCCCAAGTAGCGACAGCGATATAGACACAAGCGAATTTGCAACAAAGGGCCTGCCCGAGCAAGAGTCTCCCAAATGCAGCTCAGGAACAAATGCAGACACCAAAACTCCGGCCAAAAATCCGCCCACCGTAAGCACGTCCGAAAGCTCCATAGTATCAAAGTCTATAAAGCTTACAACTATCATCAAAGATAGAAAAAACATCAGCGCAAGTGCCGGCGAGTAGCTCAGCCACAAATAGAGATATAAGCAAGCGCACAAAAGCTCGTTAAAGGGATAGCGGAATGAAAATTTTTGCCCGCAGCAGCGAGCCTTGCCGCGCAATATAAACCAGCTTAAAATCGGAATGTTGTCATACCACTTTATGGGGGCACCGCACTTGCAGCGCGAACCCGGGCGAACTATGCTTTTGCCGCTCGGGATTCTGTATATGCACACATTCATAAAACTGCCCATGCACGCCCCGAACAGAAACATAAAAATATCGAATATCCACGGGAACTCCCGATTTGCCTCCAGAATGTCATTCATCATCTGCCCTTATAAGAACATTTATTATTTTCTTTTGCAAACCTCTTTTAGCAAACTAATTTTTTGCCAAAGCTTGAATCGCAAAACCTGGGAAAACAAGCCGCAAGAATCTTCTATTTAAAAAAATTTTGCGGAGAGAAAATATGTAAAAAAGGCAGGCCCTTTGGCCTGCCCCGAATTGAAAGAATTGAAAGCCTATTTACATATTGGCAATTATCGCGTCCGCAAATTCCGAGCACTTTAGCTCCTTTGAATTTGGGATTAGGCGCGCCAAATCGTAAGTCACAGTCTTTGCGGATATAGCGCCCTCAAGGCCCTTTATCAAGAGATCTGCGGCTTCCTTCCAGCCCATGTACCTAAACATCATCTCGCCCGACAAAATCAGAGAGCCAGGATTTACCTTGTCGAGATTTGCGTACTTAGGAGCCGTGCCGTGCGTGGCTTCAAATATTGCGTGCCCTGTCGAATAGTTGATATTGGCTCCCGGAGCTATACCTATGCCTCCAACTTGTGCGGCGAGAGCGTCGGAGATGTAATCGCCATTTAGGTTCAATGTCGCAACTACGTCGTACTCTGCAGGGCGGGTCAAAATCTGCTGCAGGAAGGCGTCGGCTATGCTATCCTTTACGACTATGCCGTTTGGAAGCTTGCACCACGGGCCGCCGTCTATCGGCTCTGCGCCAAATTCCTTGCGGGCAACCTCGTAGCCCCAATCGCGGAAGGCGCCTTCGGTAAACTTCATTATGTTGCCCTTGTGCACGAGCGTTACGCTCTTTCTATTCTGTGCGATAGCATACTCTATTGCACTTCTTACCAAGCGCTGAGTCCCCTCCTTTGAAACCGGCTTAATGCCGATTCCGCATGTGGCCGGGAAACGCACCTTCTTGAATTTTTCAGGAAATTCGCGATGCAAGAACGCCTTGAGCTTCTCGACATCATCTGAACCGTACTCGAATTCTATACCCGCATAAATGTCTTCCGTATTTTCGCGGAATATAACCATATCGACCAAATCGGGGCGCTTTACGGGGCTTTCGATGCCGTTAAAGTAGCGGACCGGACGCTGGCAAACATACAAGTCCAACTCCTGCCTCAAGGCGACATTTAACGAGCGTATACCGCCGCCTATCGGAGTTGTTAGAGGCCCCTTAATGCCAACCAAGTACTCCCTAAACGTTTCGAGTGTCTCGGCCGGTAGCCAAGTGCCAAATTTATCAAAGGACTTTTGCCCGGCGTAAACCTCAAGCCACTCAATTTTGCGGGCGCCCCCGTAGGCCTTTTCAACAGCCGCATCAAAGACTCTCTTTGAGGCGCGCCAAATATCCGGCCCAGTTCCGTCGCCCTCTATAAAGGGCAATACGGGATTTTCCGGAACGCTGAGTTTGCCGTTAACAATCTTAATTTTTTCAGCCATAAGAAAATTCCTTTCTAAAATACTAAGAGTGGCTCTCTTCCCAATCGTGCTTAATTTCGGCCTCGCGCTCTTCAACGCTCTTTCTCTTACCCCCGTGCCACCAATAAAATATCGGGCTTGCTATAAAAATTGAAGAAAAAGTTCCTATTAAAATCCCCAAAAGAAAAATTAGGGAAAAGTCCTTTATGATACCAGTTCCAAAAATGAAGAGAGCTATTGCCGCGAAAAAAGTCGTCGAGCTTGTCAAAAGAGTTCTGGAAAGCGTCTTATTTATAGACTTTTTTATAACATCGTAAAGAGACATCGCGGGATTCAACGGCAATTCCTCTCGAATGCGGTCAAATACGACTATTTTATCGTTAATTGAATAGCCCACGGTCATCAATATCGCCGCAATCATAGGAGACGAGAACTGTCCCGAACCGAAGCCAAAAATGCCCAGCATGATGTACAAGCCAATTGTCATCAATATGTCGTGTAGCAAGGCGCCAACGGCGCCTACACCAAAGCCTATTTCAAATCTGAACGCCACGTATAGCAACATTCCCAACATAGCAAGAGCCACGGATACAAACGCGTTAACTGTTATTTCTCGGCTCACGGTCGCACCTATACTCTCGCGCCCCACAAGCTTGAAATCCGCATCGGGATAAGTCTTTTGCAGGGCATCTACAACCAAACTTCCCTTCCCCGTCTCGGTCTGAACCATTAACACTTCGCTTCCTGTGGAAATATCCTTTTTGTAAGCCGCCTGAATCTCGCCAAGATTGTCGCCGCCTTCGGATATGGAAGTTATATCGCCGATGGGAATCTGCTTTGCAAAGGACAAAGTTGACGCCTCTCCGCCGGTAAAGTCTATGCCAACACACTTATCCCCGCGCATATATATGACGACAATACCCAATATAATCAAAGTCCACGAAACTGCAAAAGCCCGTTTAAAATACCTCATAAAGTCTATGTTTGAATCCTTTATGAGAGAGAAACTTAAGGAATTTTTGAAAAGGCCGCGCGATACGGCAATTTCCAAGAGGGCGCGGCTGAACACCAAAGCGCAAAATAATGTGGCGACGATGCCTACGGCCAAAGTAACCCCGAACCCCTTTACAGGTCCCGTACCCAACTTCCAAAGTATTATCGCCGTCAAAAGGGTCGTTAAATTAGCATCCACTATTGTTGAAAAAGCCTTTTCGTAGCCCGCCTGAAGGGCGTTCCATGCGGATTTCCCTATATTTAGCTCCTCCCTCATTCTTTCAAATATTAGGATGTTCGCATCAACCGCCATACCGACCGTCAAAACCAAAGCCGCTATCCCCGGCAACGTCATCGTAGCTCCAAACGAAGCCAAGACGCCAAGAACAATCAAAACATTTGCAAAAACGGTTATCATCGCCAAGAATCCCAAACCTCTGTAATAGATAACCATAAATAAAAACACTAAACCCGATCCAACCGCAGCCGCAAAGTACGCAGCATTTTGGGCATCCTCCGCCATAGACGGACCTATTTCGCTTATGGATGTGCGGGTTAATCCAACTTGCAAGGGGTTATTGAGTGCGTTTGCAAGCTCCAAAGCCTCGCGCTGGTTGAAGTTTCCCGTTATCGAACCACGGTCCGTAATTACGCTTATAATTCTGGGAGCGCTCATGAGTTTTCCGTCCAGAACTATCGCAAGAAGCTGCTTTCTCTCATACTCGTTTGCAGAACCCGCGTACTTGGCGTCCTCATTTAAAATGGAGGCTGTTATTTCCCCAAAGCGCTTTGAGCCCTCGGAGGTAAACTCCATGCTTACCGAATAGTTGCCTGCGTCGTCCATCTGAACCCCCGAGCGGCTTATGATATCGCCGCCCGCCTCGGCGCGCTTTTTAATGTAAAGGGGAACTTCAATAACCTTTCCATCGCGCTCGACTTCTTCCGTCAAAAGCTCATAGCCTATGGGCCACTCGCTGCGCGGAGCGTTTATGCTCGATGGCTGTATTGAGCGGTGGGCGAGCCTAAATTCCAATTTTGCGGGGCGCGACAAGGCGTCAATGCCCTCGGGGTCGTCCTTCAAAGACGCACCCGGCATCTGAACTTCAACGGCGTTTGAACCTATGACTCTTATCGAGGGCTCAGTCACGCCCAAGCCGTTTACGCGGTTGTTCATGACCGACAGGACGTCTTTGAGTTGCCCTTCGCGCGAGTACTGGTCTTTATCCAAATTGGAATCGTCGATTTCGAGCGTGAACGACACGCCGCCCTGCAAGTCGAGTCCCTTTTTGAGCATTCCCTTGCTCTGGCGGTAAAGCTCTTTCAACAATATGTCGTTGCGCTTTTTTAGGTTGAGAATGTCGGATACGTTGACGTCCGGAAAATATTTGTAAAGGTCGATATTTTCGGCGTCGGCGTAGTCGCGGAGTGCGATATAAAGTGTCGGCGACTTAGATTTGTCGTTTTTGGCGGCAAGTTTGTCAACGCGGGCTTCGGCGGCTTTAAGAATTTTCGCGAATTCTTCTTGGTTCGCCGTCGCGCGGGTTTGTATATATGTTTCAAACGGCGTATCCGAGAACGGTATCATAGCCGATACCGCCCAAATTACGACGAGAGCCGTTATTATGAGTTTCCACAAGATGCTACGGTTGATTGCGGACATATTTTTCCTTACTATTATATAAATAAACAAAGGCGCGACGCTCGAATCGCGGCGCGCATTAAATCAATTATTTCTTTTGGGAATTGTCGGAATCCCCGGATACTTTTTCAGATATTGCGGACTTTATAAACTCTATCTTAACGCCGTCCGCAAACTTCACAACAAAAGTCTTTTCCTTGACGTTTGCTATGGTGCCGCAAGCTCCTCCAATAGTCATGACCTCGTCGCCAGTTTTCAGCTCGGAAATCATTTTTGCATGCGCCTTTTGTTTTTTGCGCTGCGGGGCAATCATTAGAAAATACATTGCCGCAAACATTAGCACTATAAACAGAAGCATTGATGTTCCGCCTCCCTGCGGAGCTTCTGCGGGAGCGGCGGCAGCTTGTGCGAAAATAGTCGATATGTAATCCATAAGCATAATAGTTATTAAAATTTGAATTAAACCCGTCTCAGATTTCTTATGCAAGAAAAAAATTCCCAACATTCATATAAGCAATAGTAAAATACACCGTTCCCCCATTGTTTTTTCTAAATGGCAAAAGTTGCGGTATATTTATAATATTAGAGAAAAAATGGCGATTTGGGCATCCTAAAAATTTTAAACACCCCATAGAGGGCGGCGCAAACGATTGAAACCCCCTAAAAATTTGCAATGGGACCGATAACTGACAAAAAATCGAAAAAATTCTCAAACGAAACACCCACTGGCGGACAAAAAAACACCGACCGGCATACAAAAATTTCTTTACCGTAAAAAAACCCCATCAAAAAACAAAACCGCCATAAAATATGGCGGTTTTCAAATAAGAAGCGATAAATATGACCTATTTTATAGTTTTTTTAGGTTCCGCTACATTCGCAAACTCGCGGGCGAGGTTTTGGAGCGTATTCGCGATAAAATTCGAGCGGTTGCGATTATCGCTTTCTGCCATTTTATCAATTTGTTCGACTAACGTCTGGGGCAAACTTATTGATATTTGCGTCATTCCGATCGTTTTCCCGGATCCTTTTTTACGTGCCATACTATTGTTTCCTTTTTTATTGGTTAGATAATTGACTCCTCCTATCGGTCGGACAATATAAAACAAGATAGAAATAAATTTTCAAACCTCACATTATCCGCCAATAGAAAATTTTTAAAAATTAATAAGAGATTGCTAACATAAAATTTATAGTCAAGTAATTTTTTGTGAAAATGTGGAGTTTTTTCAGAAATATAATAATATTGCAAAAAAGAATTACAATATATTAAAGCTTCCACATTCATATTATTTTTAATACTTTTACAAAGGAAATCGGAACTTTTAAAAAAACTTAAACTAATAATTTAGCATTTTTATTCAAATTTAAAGCATATGTCGGCAACCCATATTTTAGGTATATGAATCGGTAAATAATTTACCAAATAAAAAAATAAACGGTTGACTTTCACAAAAAAATGTTAGTTAATAGGACAAAGGG
>OJMH01000860.1_pt1 | contig 35671 bp, 35 predicted proteins | sample 1597111 | NCBI WGS metagenome assembly OJMH01 (sample SAMEA2452115, study PRJEB22498) | human gut metagenome | reverse complement strand
GCTTTTTCCAAAATCTTTGATTTTGTGAAAAATGTCTGGTTTTCCACAGGGTCGCCAGGGCGAGGCTTATCAACATCAATCTTGCGATTCCGAACCAAGTTCGGAATGACGGCACGCCTTTTACCTCCCTACAATTAAACAACCTTAAAACCGCTCCCCACCCCAACCCTCCCCGAGTTGGGGAGGGAGTAGTCGTTGTAATACGCCGGTATTGCGCACGAATGCGGATGGGGAACGATTCTAAACCACCTTGAAAATCTGAGCCGCAGCACTTTTTGCCAAATATCAATATCCCCCAAAATTTTTTGTATATAATAAATAAACAACCACACAAACGCGGGGGAAACTTTGAAAGTACCGAAACTTTTCCTGTTCAAAACGTTTTTTCTCATAAGCGCATTCTGCTTTGGCGGCGGATATGTGATTATTCCGTTGATTAGAAAAGAACTCGTTGAAAAACGCCGCTTTTTAAGCGAATGCGAGCTTCTGGACATCTATGCAATGGCACAATCCGCACCCGGCGCGATTGCTGTGAATTCTTCCGCATTGATTGGCTATAAACTCGGCGGAAAAACGGGCGCTTTGCTGTGCTGTCTGGGCACAATTCTGCCTCCTTTTATTGCAATTTCAATAGTTGCTTATTTTTACACGGCTGTTTTGCACAGCGTAATTGTAAACAAAATCCTTGCGGGCATGGCTGTGGGGGTTGCGGCTGTGATGATTAGTTTTATGTTTGATTTGATAAAAATAGTTTTAAAAGAAAAATGCGCGCTTCTGGCGTCTTTGATTGTTTTTTCTTTTCTTGCTGCCGAGGTTTTCAGAGTTAATGTTGCGCTGGTGCTGGTAATTTCGGCGCTAATCGCCCCGATAAGGCTTTTATGGACAAAAAATAAGGAGAAAAAAGATGATTAGTACGGTTTTTTCTCTGTTTTTAAGCTTTTTGCAGGTGGGATTGTTCAGTATTGGCGGCGGTTATGCGACAATCCCGCTAATCAGGCAGATAATCATCGAAAATCACGGCTGGCTGACCCTCGGCGAATTTACTAATATGATAACCATCTCCCAGATGACGCCCGGGCCTCTGGCAATAAACCTTGCGACCTTTGTCGGCAAAAAAATCGGCGGAATCGGCGGTTCAATCGCTGCAACTACCGGCGGAGTGCTTTCGGGGATAGTGATTTCGCTTCTGATTTACAAATGTTTCAATAAATTCAAAGAATCCCGGATTGCCGCGGAAATTTTGAAAGGGCTGCGCTCTGCGACCTGCGGATTGATTGCTTCGGCATGCGTAATGGTCGTTATAATGGCGTTTTTCAGAGATTTAACCCCGTCTTTGGCTAATCTCAACCTGCTTTCGGTTTTTGTGTTTGCGGTTTTGCTGTTTTGCGTGCAAAAGTACAATTTAAACATGATTTTAGCAATTTTCATTGCCGGAATCGCAGGACTTTTTATTTTCTAGTTTTTTAGGGGTTCGTAAAGGTTTTGGGCTTCCTGTGCGGCGATATTTCGTTCCGGAATTTCAAGAACTTTTACTTCTACGGTTTTATTGTAGTGCTCTATTTTAATAATATCGCCGATTTTGAGCTGTTTTGAGGGTTTTGCGATTTGTCCGTTCACATATACACGCCCCTGGTCGGAAACATCGTTTGCAACCGTGCGGCGTTTTATGAGTCTGGAAACTTTCAGGAATTTGTCTAATCTCATATTTTGATTTTAGCATGGAAATAAGCCGGCGTAAAAAACAGGGGTTTCCCGCCCCTTTCCCCGGCTCGGGGAATGAGCAGTCGTAGAAATACGTAAGTATTGCGTACGAATGCGGATGGGGGACGGTTCCAAACCATCTTGAAAACCTCAAAATCCCCATTTTTGCACAATCTTGCGGTGGGAACCGTTCCACTTTTCCCACCCTACGATTAAACAACCTTAAAACCGCTCCCCACCCCAGCCCCTCTCGCAAACGATACTTAATCGTTTGCTCGGCAGAGTCCAACTCGGGGAGGGAGCAGTCGTTGAAACAACAAAGGGTTAGGGGATTACATTTTGTAGTGACTTAAAACCCTACCCGCAAGGGCGGGTTTTTCGGAACGGAAAAATGTAATCCCCTAACCCGCCCAAAACTTATAATCTAACCAATTATCTACCTAAAAGATGACAAATTCCCCATCTTTGTGTCAGAATTTGAAAAAAAGGACAATAAAATGGAAGAAAACGATTATAAATACTATCTGGACAACGGAATCCACGATATTAGGGACGGAAATTTTGAGGCGGGGATTGAAAAAATCAATAAATCCATAGAACTCAAAAACGACTGGGAAATCCCGTATTTTTACAGGGCTGTTGCGCATCAGGCGCTTGAAAATTTTGACGAAGCAATGCTTGATTATACAAAAGCCCTCCAATTGAACGAAAAAATGACGGACGCCTATTACAACAGGGCGAGAATTTTGCTGACAAGAAAGGATATCCCCGACCCTGACGTGAAAAAAGCGGTTGAGGATTTGGAAAAAGCCATTGAGCAGGATGAAAAGTTCATTGATGCCCTTTACGCAATAGCCGCGGCGCACAAAAAGCTCGGAAATTACGAAACCGCGCTCGACTACCTCGAAAAGCTCCTGAAAATCGAGCCGGAAGCTATCCATGCACGCGCATTGAAAAAATTACTGCTCCAGAAATACCTCTAGTAAATATCACAAAATTCTGAAATGAATTCGACAAGATTCATCACCGGAAGCCGGGTTTTTTTGTCGATTTCAATCAGCCCCTGCCTTATTCCGAGCTCGCATGCGGGGCAGGTTGTGATGATTAGGTCTGCGTTTGTGTTTATGAATTTTTCTGCTTTGGATTTTGCTATTTTTCTAGAAATTTCAAGGTTTTTTAAAGCAAATTTCCCTGAAAACCCGCAGCATTTGTCAAAATCCTCTGCTTCTTCGTATTCGGTGTTTTCAATGCTTTTTATGATTGAAATAAAGTCAAAATCCTCATGGCAGGGCTTGTGTGCGGTTATTTTTAAAGGTTTTTTTGCAACTATTTTTTTATCCTTTAAAAATTCAAGGACATTTACGGTTTTCTGCGCGAGTTTTTCGGACTTTTCGCAGGGGAAATATTTTGCATACTCCCTGAGCGCAAAATTGCATGACGCGCAGTCGGTCAGCACAAAATCATAGTCCTCAGGCAATTTTTCAAGGTTCTTTTTTGCCAGTTTTTCATATTGTTTGAATTTCCCGGCGCTCAAATAGCTTATCCCGCAGCATTCAAAGCCCTTTTCAATAATCTCAACGCCGGTTTTTGCAAATATGTTTTTCAAAGCGTTTTTTGTTGACGGATTCAGGTAATTGTTAAAACATCCGGCAAAATAAACAGCTTTTTGGCTTTTTTGCGGGGCTTTTTGTGCTTTTATCTCTTTTTCGCTTATTAAAGAATCAAGCAAAACAAGCCTTTTGGGCAAAATTCCGGCAAAAAACGAAGCAATTTTTGAAAGGCTGAAAAAACGGTATAAGCTGAACGCGATTTTTGCGCAAACCAGCATTGTTTTGAACAAAAAATACGAATCAAGGATTTTTTCAGCAAAATTTTCCCCGTTTTCTGCGTAATACTGGGCTTTTACCGCGGTGAAAATTTCTCTTGCGTCAATATTGCTCGGGCAAAAATCCTTGCATGCGTTGCAGCCCGTGCACAAATCCATGTAGTCTTTTATCCGCTTATTTAGCTTCAAATCGCCCTTTATTACGCCGTTTAGCATGGTGAATTTTGCTTTAGAAACGCAGCATTCGTTCAGCGCAGCCCTGTAAACAGGGCAAACAGACTGACACAGCCCGCATCTGGAGCATTTGTAAATCTCTTCTTCATAATCCGACAGTTTTTTCATACCTAACATTATATTCACAATATAAATTTAGTGATAGAATAAATGCAAGTTGAAAAAAGGAAAAATATCGGTCATCCTGAACTTGTTTCAGAATCGCAATGTCAGCGAGGACAACAAATTTAAAGAAAGGCAAAGATTTTGAAAGCAGCAGTAGCGGAAAATCAGCAAATAACCGTCAAAGAAGTAGAAATCCCCGTTATGGAGGGCAAAGGCGCAATCATTAAAGTGCTTGGATGCGGGCTTTGCGGCTCTGATATTGTTAAATTTAAAAACCATCCCGAACCTAAAGTCCTTGGGCATGAAGTTGTCGGGGAAATTGTGCAGATTAAAAACGGGCTTTTCCCAAAATTCAAAAAGGGCGACAAAGTTGTGCTCGGGCACCATATTCCCTGCATGAAATGCCGTTTTTGCAAAAACGAAAACTACTCAATGTGCCATCAATTCAAGGAAACAAATATTCACCCCGGAGGATTTGCGGAATATATCTTTGTTTCGGACAAACACCTGAAAAATACCGTTTTTAAAGTTCCCAAAAACCTCGACGATATGGAAATTTCCTTTATGGAGCCGCTCGGCTGCTGCGTTAGGGCTGTTAAAAGAGCCGGAGTGAAAGAGGGTACAACTTCTCTTGTTATCGGACTTGGTTCGATTGGAATCCTTATGGGGCAGGCTGTAAAGGCATTTAAAGGCGATGTAATCGGCTGTGATTTGATTGATGAAAGAGTTTCGATTGCAGAAAACCTTAATTTTGATTGCTCGCTGAAATTTGAAAGCAACGAAGCCACAGCAGCAAAAATTAAAGAAATGACAGAAGATTACGGCGCGGATATTGTGTTTATGACATCCGGTTCGGACAAAACCCTGGAATTTGCCCTGAAAGCCGTTCGTGACGGCGGTACAATCCTGGTATTTTCGTCGATTCCGACCGAAGACGGATACAAAAACAACGATATTTACTATAGAGAACTAAAAATCATGGGCAGCTATTCGCCCTCACCGCGGGATTTAAAAGAAGCTTACGAACTTTTGAAAAAGAAAAAAGTCTGCGTAAAATATCTTTCCACCCAATACCCGCTGGACGATATTGCTGGCGCAATTGAGGACGTAATCGCAAACAAAACATTAAAGGCTTATATAAAAATATGAAAATGAAAGCAATAAGATACTATGCGCCTCAGGACATCCGCTACGAGGAAGTTGAGGTAAAAGAACCCGATGATAACGAGGTGCTGGTAAAAATCAAAGCCGCATTAACCTGCGGAACCGACGTAAAAACCTACAGGCGCGGCCATCCCGTGCTTATTAAGAAGGTGCCGTCCGGTTTCGGGCATGAGCTTGCAGGAATTGTTGAAAAAGTGGGCAAAAAGGTCATTGGTTTTGAGCCGGGTGACCGCGTAGTTGCAGCGAATTCGGCTCCATGCGGAAAATGCTTCTTCTGCCGGCGTCAGGAGTATAATCTTTGTGAAAATCTCGACCTTTTGAACGGCGCTTATGCGGAATACATCACGATTCCGCAAAGAATCGTCGAAAAAAATCTCCTAAAAATCCCGACAGGACTGAGTTTTGAAAAAGCTGCTTTTACAGAGCCCCTCGCAAACGTAGTTCACGGGGTTGAGAGAACCGGAATAAAACCCGGTCAAACCGTGGGCGTTTTTGGAATCGGGCCAATCGGGCTTATGTTCGTAAGGCTGGCGAAATTAAAAGGCGCCAGAGTTATTGCAGCGGGCAGAAATCCCCTAAAACTTGAACTGGCAAGAGAATTCGGGCATGCCGATGAGGTTATTGACTTGAAAAAATACCGGTACCCTGAAAAAATCTTCCGTTCCTTTACTGACGAGGGAAAAGGGCTGGATGTTGCGGTCGAATGCGTTGGTTTGCCGGAAATCTGGGAAGAAATGTTCAAACTGGTCAGAAAAGGCGGAACAGTGCATCTTTTTGGCGGCTGTAAGAGCGGAACTACCGTAAATATTGATACACGCAGGCTGCATTATGACGAAATAAGGGTTATGAGCGTATTTCACCATACACCGAAGTATTTCAGGCAGGCGCTTGAGTATATTGCTAACGGTGATGTTGATGTTACAAAACTTATTACGGCCAAAATGCCCCTGGAAAAAGCAAAAGAGGCGATTGAGCTTCATGAGGCGGGTAAGGCAATTAAAGTTTTGTTAACTCCTTAATTTTCTTGTTTTTACTGATAAAAACGCCATTTTTGTAAAAAATCCACTTTTTAATTGTATTGTAATGTAAACTTTACATGCTAAACTAGCAATATAAAATATCTTTCGACTTTAACCAAGTGTGAATAAATCACCCAAGCTTAAAAGAAAAGAAAATGACAATAAATAAAATACAAAATCACTCATTCACGGGGAAACTGCGTAAGGCAGATAACCGGATGAATATAGACTCAACAAAGGGGCCGCAGGTAGTTAAACAGGGCATCCGTATTGAGGCAAATTCAATCAGGGAGGCGCAGAAAAGCAAAGACGGCTTATCGTATATGCCTCAGAATCAGTATAATATTAATGATGATTTGTATTCTAAATCTCAGAGCACTGGTACAACTGCATACATGTACCATGAATCTAACAAAAAGTTGAATAATAGCAACCAGAAGACCGCGAAGATTAATTTCCGCGGTCTTTCTAATTCTGCAGCGGGCGCTGCAAAGGCTCTTACCGAAACAAGAGCATGGAAATTTTCACAAAACAGTGCTGTAAAATGGTTCGTCAACAAAGCTGCAACAAATCAGGCTGTTTTTGAGGCTTTGAACGCTCTTGTTATCACCTGCGCGCTCCGTCCTGCGGCGATACTTGCTCAAAACAACGACAAAAACAGAGAAAAGAATAAAAAAGCGGCTTCTCACTCCATAGCTTCCGGAATTATCGGCTATGGCTTTGCTGTTGCTTTATTCACGCCGGTTGCAAAAGGCTTGAAGAAAATTAAGGAAAATCCTGAAAAATATGCCAAAAGAGCACAGGAATTCTTCCGGAAAGTCGGAAACAAAAAGGTTTCAATGGAAGCTTCTAAGAGATTCGCGACCTTTACAATGCTTTGTACCTACGGGCCTCAGCTTTTCACTGCTGCGGTGCGCTCTGCTGTGACTATCGGTATGATTCCTTACATTGATAAATACCTTTTGAACCCGATTCTGGGCACAAAACCCGCCAAAAAACAGGATTCAACGGTGAAAGACCCTATGTACAGCTATTATTACCTTAATTTTACCAGCAACCCCAAAAAAACTTTCCAGAATTTTACAGGAGTGATGAAATAATGATGATAACAATGAATACAGCTTCATACAACGCTCCGAACCTTTTCAAAAAAGAAAAACAGTCTTTTAAAGGTGCTCCGAACCCGAATGTTATTTCAAGGGCCTACGGCCGTATGACTGACGGGATTGCGTATGGCGAAGGCTGGCTCGCTTCAACAAAACCAGTTCAAAAACTGATAGATTTTCTCAAAGATAAAAATTATCAGCAGCATATTGTTGCGACTGTGGGCATGGTGCTTTCAGGTTTTTATATGGCAGACACGGCGCGTTCAAAAACCATTGAAAAAGACCAGAAAATGCCTCTTATTATGAATCAGGGGATTGTTGCAGCGGCTTCTACGGTTGGCGGCTACACTCTGGACAACTATTTGACCAAAAAACTCTCAAAATTCACAGAAACTTTCAATATTGCTAATATTGAGGACAAATCAGTCCAAAACATAATGATTGATATGCATGCGAAAAAAGATAAGCTTCAAAAATCCGATATTGAAAAACTTTTCGCAAAAATCAGCAATGTTGAGGAAAATAAGAAATACAGCTGGCAAAAAGATATTGTTGAATCGTTTGAATTCAATTCCGGAATCAAAAAGCAGCTTCAGGCAGAGCTTAAAAAGTCGCCCGAAGATAGTGTTATAAAGAATGTTCTGGAAGAAATCAACAAAATCCCCAAAAAAGACGCAGAAAAACAGTTCAAAGCCAATGAAATCTTCATAAAAAACATGGGCAAAAGCGAATTCATGCAAAAGATTTTCTCAAAACATGCGTTTAATAATTCTCTGAAGCTCGTAACCAACGGCGAAAAGAAGCTTTCACAGCTGATGACAGGATTGAAAGTGGCAAAATCGATTATGGTATTCGGTTTGATTTACAGATTTATTTCTCCTGTTGTTGCAACTCCGATTGCAAACAGTATGAGTGCAAGGATTGAAAAGAAAAAAGCACAGGGGAAATAATTTCCCTAGAAAACGGTCTTTTGAAAGTTTTACCGGAGGATTGCCATAAATGCTCATTATTGCGGCGGGATGGCTCTTAAGACGGGTTTTATTCGGCAGAGAACAGAGATTGCCTACTGGACAGCGGACGCATTTTATTATATAAATTAATTATGGCATTTTAATATTTGCCATGACGGCGAATTGCTTGAAAATTGAATTATTTTTTGCCCTGGTGGCAGGTTCCCTGAAAATTTTGATTTGAGTATCAAAATTTTTAGGGGGAGGGTACCGATCGCCACCACAATTGAAAATTAAATACATCTATTTGCCCTGGTGGCGGAATCGGTAGACGCGACGGACTTAAAATCCGTTCAGGCTCACCCCTGGTGCCAGTTCAAGTCTGGCTCAGGGCAAACTTTTAAAGGCTCTCGTTTGAGAGCCTTTAGTCTAGTAAGATTGGATAATCCTATGGCGGAAAATGACAAAATAGAAGAGCTCAGCGAACTTGTTTTGAAAGATTCAACGAACTTTCAGGCGCGCAGAGAGCTTGTTGTTGAACTTATGCAAAAAGGGTTCAACGAGGAGGCCCTTAAACATCTTTATATCCTGCTTAAAACGTTTCCTGAGGATTCAAGACTCCATTACAATGCTGCAATAGTGCTTGAGAACCTGAAAAAATACGATAAAGCCATAATTTCCTATAAAAATGCCCTGAAACTCCAGCCGGAGGAGCCGGATTTTATTTATAACCTCGGTTATGCCTATTTGCAGACCGGCGAGCTGGATACGGCGCTGCCTTATTTTAAAAAAGTGCTTGAAATTGAGCCGGAAGACGCAAACAGCTATTTTAACATGGGTTATATATTTTCTAAAAAGCAGGAGCATGAACTGGCCTATAAATGTATGGAAAGAGCCCTGCTGCTCAATAAAGAAGACCATCTTGCCTGCTTTTACCTCGCGTATGAAGCTTCTCAGCTCGGTGACGATGAAAAAGCTGTTAAACTTTACGAAAAAGTTCTGCAAATGCGCCCTGATTACAGCTGGGCGTACTTTAATCTGGCTGCAATCTACTTTAAGCAGGGGCAAACGGAGCAGGCTTTTGAATATTTAAAAAAGACGCTCGAATTTAACCCCAAAGACAATGATGCAGCGCTTGTTTTCGCAAAAATGCTTGCACAAAATAACAAACCCCAGGAGGCTGCAAGACTTCTTGAAAATGCGCTGAAAAATAACCCTTATGACGGGAATTTGCACTACGTATTGGCGCGGGTTTATAAAGAGGCGGGAAATATTGAGCTGTACGCGCTGCACCTGCAAGAAGCGGTTAAAAATCCGGATAATCTGCCTTTTGATGTTAAGTTTGTGCAAAAAGAGCTTGATAAGTTGAATTAGTTCATTTCCATTCTTCCAATGACTTTACGGAGCGCGGAATTGCAGGCAGAAAGTCGATATGCGTTAATCTTGCGACCCTGAATCAAGTTCAGGGTGACAAAAAGGCGCCCCGTCATTCCGAACTTGTTTCGGAATCGCCAGATTGAAGTCGATAAGCCCAAATCCTGCCGCCGGAAGCGTGATTTTCGCGTCCTTGTCACCCTGAGCCAAGTTCAGGGTGACAAAAAACTGTAGGGTGGGAAAAGTGCAACGGTTCCCACCGCAATATTGCGCAAAAATGGGAAATTTGGGGTTTCAAAGTGGTTTGGAATCGCTCCCCTCCCGCATTCGTACGCAATACTGGGGTATTGCAACGACTGCTCCCTCCCCAACTCGGGGAGGGGTGGGGGTGGGGAACGGTTTTAAGATTATTTAATGCCAGGTGACGAAAAGCATGCCAATTATGCTGCAAAGAAACTTTTCTTCGCTCTTGCCGTAATTTCCGCTCTTTTAAATTTGAGGATTTTTTCGCCTGCAGCAATCATTTCCTGTGAAAAATGGCAATTTCTCAAAACTTTCATTGCTTCTTCATGACTTTTTGCTGTTTTGTAGGGCCTTTGCTCTGTCATTGCAGAATAAATGTCCGCCATTCTTAAAATTTGTGCTATTTTGCTTGTTGAATAAGGATTGTGGTGATCTCTGACCGCTACAGCAACAGAAGCACTGTATCCGAGCGCTTTCATGATTTCGTAGCCGAGATATGCGTGGTGATTCACAATTTTTCTTTCTTCGGGCGTCAATGCGCCGTTTTTGTTCAAATATGTAGATGGAATAAGGACTTTTCCTATGTCATGGAACGCTGCTGCGGTTTCCAAATCCTTTTTTTCTGCCTCTGAACATCCGAGCTCATTTGCCAGCGCTGTTGCGAAGATTACTGTATCTGAAATATGTCCTTTTTTAATTGTTTCCAAGTTTTTGTAGTTAATTATCATCTTATCCCCTGTGCTTCAATCATATCTACTATCTCTCTGAATTTTGGATTCTGATAGGCTGCTTCTATTGCCGTTGTCAAATCCGCTTCGTTGGGTATCTGGCCGATTGGCGTTTTTCGCGGAATCATGCTTGTCAAAAGCTTCCCGAAATTCAGCCGCTCCTTTTTCTTTAGCGGATTTTCATAAACATCCGAGGGCAGCGGGGCAACTTTCCCGACCTCAACTGTAGGCTGGGTAAGTGATTTGCCTCCGTTGAACAATCCACCCAGTGCGGGAGCCGGAGTTTTTGTTTTTGGCATGTTTTTTACATAGGCATCATCAACGTTTGCAAACAAAGCACTGCTTACGGTCTTTTTGGGCGCAGGCTGCTGTGTTTCTTTTGAAAACGGATTTATGCTTTTGTAGTTTACTGCCGTTGTATTTGCTTCTGCTTTGTAGCTTTCCTGTGAAACAATTTTCGGCTCGACTTTGTGAACTGCCAAAATAATTATTCCTTTTCCTTCGGTTCCATATAATAATTAAAAATTTTTTCTCAACAAAATTTACTTCATGTAACAGCCTTTTTACATTTTTTTACATTACTAACAATAGGGTTTTAAAAAAAAATAGAATAATTATATTATTTTTATAGCATTTTTGTTGCATTTTAGAAAAAAATGATTTATTATGAATTTAACCTGATAAAAAATCAGGGGGAGACGGCAGACGGCAACAGAGAGCAGCAAGCTAAAAAAGCCCGCAAGCTCCGTCGGATGGACAGAATAACTACGGAAAGCCCCCGCAGCAACCCATCCCGCCCGTGATAATGTAAAAAAGCAGAAAAAGTTCAAAAAAAGCTATAAACAAAAGAAAGAGGACAAAATGAACAGAAAATCAGGATTTACGTTGGCAGAAGTACTTGTAACGTTGATGATTATTGGTGTAATCGCAGCAATGACAATCCCGTCATTAATGCAGAATACGCAGCAGCAGGAATTTAAAGCAGCGTATAAGAAAGCAGTATCAATGTTGAACCAGGCAGTAAGCTTGAACTATGCATTGGATGGTGAAGATGCTACAAGCTTTACAAAAGATTCATTCTATGACCTGCTTACAAAGAGATTAAACGTAATGTCTAAAGATGACAGTGCAAAATACGTTTACACAGCTGACGGTATGTGGTTCCAGCCGCAATCTTCTTACTTTGCGGTTCCGAATTCTACTACTGCAAACGCTATTCCTAACGGTACAACTTATGGTGATTGCACAACTGACGGTGACAAATCAAAATCTATGTGCGCTCAGGTTAAAGTTGACGTAAACGGCGTAAAAGGACCTAACAAATGGTCAACAGATACAAAAGGTGTTTATGATATGTTTACAGTAGCAATCTATCCTCAAAGAGCGGTTGCTGACGGTAAAGTTAACAGCGACATCCTTTACAACAAGTAAGAATCTGACAAAAAAACTAAAAAAAGCGGTTATCATTGATAGCCGCTTTTTTTGTAGAAATTTGCATGTAATCTTGGCAGGATTTTTTGGTTTGTGGCATAATTAGCCTGTGATACAGGAAAAAGCATTAAAAACTATCGAATTTGACAAAGTTTTGACGCTGATGAGCGCCTATGCGGCGAGTGCTGCGGGAAAATCACGCTGTCTTGCGCTTACGCCGCAAGAAGACCTTGACCAAATCAAGAAAAATCTGAAAATCACGACTGAAGCGCAAAAAGCTTATTCAATGTCGGGAAATTCTCTCCCTATCGGCGAAATTCCTGATTTGTCAGGGGCGGGCGGCAAATTAAAAAACAAACTTACGCTCGGAGTCGATGAAATTCGTGATGTTTTTGCAATTCTCACCACGGGCAGGCTTACAAAAGCGTTTTTGAACCGCTTTGCCCCCGAAGAATCCTTGCTGGCGGGCTTTGTCGGGGCACTTTTCTCCTCGCCGGAGCTGGAATCCGCTGTGGAAGAGGTTTTTGATTCAAAATTTGAGGTAAAAGAAACAGCCTCGCCGGAATTAAAATCGCTTTTTCAGTCAAAAAGAAGCCTTTCTGAAAACCTGAAAAACACTGCCTCCGACCTTTTGAACAATCCATCGTTTTCAATTAATCTGCAAGAGCATATCTACACCTCGCGCGAGGGGCGAATCGTTTTTGCGGTAAAAGCCGAGGCGAAAAACAAAGTGAACGGCATTGTGCATGACGTTTCTGCGTCTGGCCAGACTTTTTTCATAGAACCTCGCCAGATTGTCGAGTTAAACAACCGCATAAGGGAAACAGAATCCGCTATTGATGCGGAAATCGCCCGAATTATAAAACTCCTCTCCCAAAAGCTCGGCGAATACGCGCAGGAGATTTTTTCTTCACGCGAAATGCTTGTGGAACTTGATTTTATCTTTGCAAAGGCAAAATATTCGACCGCAATCGACGCCTGTGAGCCGGAAGTGACGCAGGAAAAGGCTGTTGTGCTAAAAAGCATGAAAAATCCCGTGCTCATGTCGGTTTGTGAAAATGTTGTCGAAAATGATTTTGAAATCGGCATGCCGTATAAATCAATAATAATAACCGGCTCAAATGCGGGCGGGAAAACGGTTGTGCTGAAAACTGTTGCGCTTTCAATCGCCATGACGGCTGCGGGTATGCATATTCCGTGTTTTAGCGCGAAAATTTATCCTTTTAAAAAGCTTTTTGCCGAAATCGGCGACGAACAGAACATTATTCAGAGCCTTTCGACGTTTTCGTCCCACGTGAAGAACATAAAAAACATTCTTGATAACGTTGATGACGAAACTTTTATCCTGATTGACGAAATCGCCGCCGGAACCGACCCCAAAGAGGGCGCTTCGCTCGCAAAAGCTGTCATGGAACGTTTTATTGAAAAAAACGCGTTCAGCGTCATTACAACGCACTTTAACGAGCTAAAATCCCTGCCTTTTAACAACCCTGCGTTTCAAAATGCGTCGGTTGATTTTGATGTGGAAACTCTGCGGCCGACTTACAAGCTCAGAATCGGCATGCCGGGCGCATCTAACGCTTTTGCAATCGCAAAGAACCTCGGAATTGATGAAAAAATCATCGAAAAGGCTTCAATCGAGTATTCTGCGCAGATTTCGGACGAATCAAAAATCCTCGCTTCTTTGCAGGAAAAATATACCGAGCTGAATCGCAAATCAGAAGAGGCAAGCCGGCTAATGGCGGAAGCGCAGGAGAAATTTGATAAATATAACGAACTGCTCGAAAAAACGAACGCACAGAAGCGAAAATCGCTTTCGGACTTCAAAAAACGCTACGAAAACACACTTTCTGACGCAAAATCAGAAATAAAATCCGTGCTTGAAAGCCTGAACAAGAACAAAACTCGCGAAAATGCGCTAAAATCTTACAAAAAGATTTCGCAGGCAGGAAAAGATTTCAGCGGGCAGGTTTTTGAGGATTCAAAAGAAATCAGCACAAAATATATTGAGCTGGAAACGGTTGCTGTGGGCGAAAAAGCCGTGATTAAGGAGCTTGATCAGGAAGTTGAGATACTTTCTTTGCCTGACAAGCGCGGAAATCTGCAAATCCTCATCGGGCAGCTGAAAACCACTATAAATATCAAAAAGCTGGCAAAATCTTTGCGTGAAAAAAAGACAATTACGCGCAAAAAGTACAAACTTTCCGCCTCAAGCTTTACATATTCAAAATGGAACCTCTCCCCGAAGCTGGATTTGCGCGGTGAGCGGGTTGAGGATGCATTGATTGAGCTGGAGGCGTATTTGGACAAGGCGAGCCTTGCAAATCTTACGCCGGTTCAGATTATTCACGGTCATGGCAGCGGACAGCTGCGCCATGCGATACGCGATTACCTGAATGATTCACCATACGTCGCAAAATACAGACCCGGAGAGAATTCCGAGGGGGGCGACGGGGTTACTATTATTGATATTAACTAAAATCCGCTTATTTTAAGTCTTTTACTGTGAATTTTTTCTTTTCGTTTATGTATTTAATGAGTTCTGCCATATTTTTCTCTCCTTGTATATATAAAGTATATCTGTAGTGAAAAATTGCGTTTTCAGGCTGGATTCTGGTTTACAAAACTTAAATTTGTCCCAAAAATTCAATAATTTGGCTGATTTTTAAAAAAAATAATGAAAAAACTGTTGCCAAGAAATTTTTTATTGCTATAATATTTTTACAAGCTATTCCTCGGTAGCTCAATGGCAGAGCATTCGGCTGTTAACCGAAGGGTTGTAGGTTCGAGTCCCACCCGAGGAGCCATTTATAAAAAGAGTTTCCACGATTTATGGAAACTCTTTTTTTGCTTTTTGTCCTGTTTTTGTCCTAGTCTGTTTTTTGCATAAAAAAAAGGGGGCTGTGTCCCCCTCAACAAACACTCTCCGTTGAGAATCACGATAAAAATGTTTTCAAGTATGTGTAGGTTGACCCCTAATTGAAAAATGCTAAAATAAGTATAATGAACGATACAAAAGATTTGATAAAAATCAAAATTGATTATCTAAAAACAGAATTAACCTGTTTATGGAGTACAGGGGCTTTGACTCTCGGCAGTAGTTTTGTTTTTTTGATGAATGGCAAAATAATTAATGATATTATCATTGGTATTTTAGGATTTATAATAAGTTTTATACTTTTTAATGGCTTTTTAGTAAAAAGAACAGCATGCCATAACTTGATAAAAGATTACGAAAAAGAGGTTACTAAAAAATGAATATAGAAAATTTAGGCTCTTTTATAGCAATAGCCGGTATCATCTTAATACCAGCATATTTGATGTATAAACTAAAAAAACAAGAAAAAGAATTTGCAGAAAAAAAATAGGATAGGCGCAAATACCCCTGAGGATTCGGCGGGTTCTCACGATTCGCATTTCCGGATAGCTGGCATGTTGCGTAAAACAAGTTCGATTTCACACGACAATTGTTGAGATGGGTTGAATGAGATTGTTCAACCCATCCTACTAATCTACTCATCTATTTTCAATCATTGTTTTATTCACATTTAATAAATATTGAATTGTGTTTTTATCTAGTGATTGCAAGAAGATTGAATAATTTTTAATTAATTCTTTTTTACTAGTATCATCTTTAGGTAAAAATGTATTATTCACTTTAAACAACATATCCGGAGTTATATCACATCCCTCACAGATATTAGCAATACTATCAGCAGAAGTAAATGTTATACCATTTTCAATTTTGCTAATCATTTTCATGTCTAAATTTACAAGTTCTGCAAATTTTTCTTGACTCATTTCTCTGTCAAGCCTTAGTTTTTTAACATTTTGACCTAGTATAGCTTTTATGTTGAACATAATCTTTACATTATCCTTTTAAAATGTTCAACTCTAGTCATTGTTAATCTCTTTTCGCTTGTTAGGCGAATATCGTATAGAAACCTATTATTGTATTTCTTTAATTACATCTATCACTTTATTTAAAGCAAAAAGTCTATTTTTATTTAAGAGTTCTAGTTTATTTGTAATTAATGTTTTTATGTCCGACTCATCATCAAGATTATTTGTTCGAGGGATAAATAATTTGTAAAAATCTATGTTCAATGCGTTGCTGATTTTGTAAATTATTTCTAATTTTATGCCTTGTTTTCCGGATTCGGCACGGGTAATTGTTTTACTATTAACTTTTGCCAAAGCTGCTAAATCCAGCTGGCTCAAAGATTTGAGTTTTCTAAAATACTTGATATTTTCAGCAAGAGTTTCATAAATCATTTAATTATGATACATTTTATCAATATTCAATACTACACCAGAAAGTATCTTAAAATAGCCCACTTATTGTCTAATAATTAAATTGGTTGTATAATAATCGCGTTATAGATAAGGAGTCGCTTTTTATGAGAAATACGAAAATCAGGTTACTTTTAATGTCTCTGATAATTAGTGCTTTTGCTTTGCATTATCAGTCTATGAGCGCGAAAACATTAAATGATATTGATACTAACTATCTTATTAAACCGGTTATTGTGTACGCTGTTGATGGAGACACAATTAAAATACGCTTAAAAGAGCGGAACACGAGTGTTCGATTAACAGGGATTGATTGTTATGAAACTTCAGCAAATAATCATATAAAATACCAGAGAAATCAGGGGCTTACTGATGATGAAATCATTTTAAGAGGCTATAAGGCAAAAGAAGAATTAATAAAAATTTTGAGAAGACACAAAGATATTTACCTTGAAATTACCGGAGTTGACCATTATAGCCGGCTTGTTGGTATTTTTTATTACAAAGACTCAAAAGGTAACTATGTTAGCATTAACAAAGAAATGATGAATACCGGATATTGTCCTATGTATATTTACAAAGGAAAATCATAAATGTTTTCTAAAATGCCGGCTTCCGGTGATGACAGGCTGTCATAGTTTGAAAAATAGAAGTTTACTACATTTCGCGGAATATATTGACCACAATCTTTATAGTGATAAAATAATTATGTAGTCACATTCCGGGATCGTCTAACGGCAGGACAGGTGACTCTGGATCATCTAATCGTGGTTCGAATCCATGTCCCGGAGATTATAAAAAAAAGACGCTATGGGCGTCTTTTTTTGTGCGAGGATTGAAGATTTTGCGGATTCTCACGATTCGCATTTCCGTCGGAAATGCTCACTTGGTTCTACCCGTACGAGTATCCTCATCCGTAAGGCTCGTGCCGCTCGCCAACGGCTGAAGAGAATCCATGTTCCCGAGTATAAACCCCAACCTGCTAAATTTTCATCTTGATTATCCGTTTGGATTATATTATATTGGTATCATAAGTTAATTTTGGAGAAAAAGATGACGCAAATAATAAAAGTAGCATGGGAATTGAACGAAAACTCTGAAAATCGTTACCAGCTCGTATATGAAATCGCTGAACTTGCTAAAAAGCTTGTTGACGAATATCAGATGAAAAAACCTAAAGACGAACTCGGATATGAGGAGTTCAATTTTGATAACAGCATTAAAAAAGAAAATCCGATTGAGCATGCAATAATGGTTAAGGCTTCTGAGGCTGACGAAAGCAGACTCGTCGGATAAAATCGGCTTATTTTTAGATTTTGATTTGAAAAAAGAGCTCTTTTGGGGGCTCTTTTTTGTTAGTGATTATATTTTTTGCGTTAAAAGCGAGCAGGAGAGGATTTGACTTTGGAGTGACTATGGAGGAGGGCTCAAAAATCCCGTCACAACACATTTAACGCGGCGTGCCCGGGGGAATCGGAACGGAAAAGTCAAATCTTCTCCTGCTCGCCTGATTTTCAATGCTTTCTTTTTTTGAACAGGAAATATTTCACCTTTCCATCTAAATAAAAGACGGGTGTGTATTCTTCATTGATAAAATTGCAGATTTTTCCCGCATAACTGCAAAAATCCTCCACATCAAAGCACACATAAGGCATTGTGTTCAAAAGAAAATAATCCGGAGGGTCTTTTTTAAGGCCGCTGAGGATGTTTTCTTCGCCGAAAAGCTCTACATTGGGCGTAATCAGGTAGTAATATTTTTCATGAGTCGGGCGCTCTGTCAGGAAGTTGATTATTGAAGATTCCGGAACAGAAAGGATTTTTGCGCCCTGCGGAGTGTTTTTTTCAATGTAATTCACAAGCTCCTGCATATAACGCAGCTCTTTTTTCACATAAATCGTGCCCCTTTGCGTCGTCACCGGATAACGATGAAAAATCGTCTGCTTTATAAAAAGGTCTGTGAAATACAAAATTGAAAAAATCGCTAAAATCGTTGCTAATACCGCATTCCAATGGTTTTTGTCGATTTTTTTGCTGACTTTGCAAAGATATTTTGAACAAAAAATGACAAACGGCACGCTTAAAGCTGCTGCGGGGAAAGTTCCATAACATTCCAGCTGAATGCTCGCAATACCCTTAACCGAAACCGTTATTGCCGAAGCCAGCAGGAAAATGTACATAATATCTTCTGTGCTGATTTCCTCTTTTTTGTAAATTTTTCTTCCCAAAAAGACGCAAAATCCCGCAAAAATCGCAATACAAGCGATTCCGAGCCAGTCGAAAATTACAGGCTGCTGAGCCTTGAACATGTTAAAAATAACAACGCAAAAAATCAGGACAAAACCCATGTAAAGCGAATAAAAAAGCATTTTTCGGGAGATTTTCGCTTTTAAGCAGTTTAAGCCGTATAAAACGCCGGAAAGCGGCAGAAGAACGGCAAAAAGCTTTAAAAAATCAATAATTGAAAATTTTACAAAAAAATTGTTGTAATAAAGTCCGTATCTTACATAAAGATTCTGAAAAGACGGGGTTTGTGAAAGGTTATGAGCGTATTTTCCCGCTTCCAGAAGATTATTTATGCCCGCCCCCTGCAATATAAGAACAAATGTCGAAACAGCAGGGATTACGAAGAAAGAAGCGGCTGCAGCAAGTTTTGATTTTAAATTTATCCTTAAAAATGGCAAAATCACAAAAAGCAGCGCAAAATAAGGCGCATGTTCTATCTTGTTTCCGAATGAAAAGCCTGCAAACAAAAACGCCAGACACAAAAACAGGCTTTTTCGTTCTTTAATAAACGCAAGAAAAGCTCCCGCTGACAAAAAATAGCCGATAAGCGCATAAACCGCAGCATAAGCGTACGGAAATGAAAAATTGTGCAGCACTTTGCCGAATACGCATGACGGCAGCGCTAAAAGCGCCAAAAAAAAGGCTGTTATGTTGTTTGTGAAGTATTTTGTTATGTAAAACATTGCCGAAACTATTAAAATCGACGAAAAAAGCCCCAGAAAGTAGAGCGTTGACAGCTTTGTGCCAAAAATCATAAAGGCAAGCGCATTAATCTGGTAAGAAACAGCCCCGTAAACATTGAACAGATCCCTGAAAAGCACCTTTCCTTCAAGCATTTGCCAGGGCAGGACGGCTTCTCTGCCGACATCAATAATAAAAGAATCGCTTTTTGCATATGTAATTATAAAAAGCAAAATAGTTATCAAAATCAATCCCGAAAGCTCTTTCAGGCTGTATTTTTGCGCAAATTCTTTAAATTTGTCCATAAATCACCGTTTATTCTTGTTTGTAAAACTGATTTTGATTATACTATGAATAAGAAAGCCCTGAAAAATTTTGTGAAATGGAAAAAACAGCTTGAACAAAATTTTGAAGCGGAATTTTGAAAAGGCGGGCAGCATTGCGGAAAAGATGAGTTTACGGCAGGCTGCGGCGCAGAATTAAGTGGGAGATGGAGTTAATATGTTAAATAACAAGAAAATTGCGGTAATTATGCCCGCGTACAATGCGGAAAAAACGCTTGAAATTACTTATAACGAGCTTTATAAGGATATTGTCGATGAGATTATCCTCGTGGATGACAATTCTTCCGACAAAACAAAAGAAGTCGCAAAGCGCCTGAATATAACAACGATTGTCCATGATAAAAACAAAGGCTACGGCGGAAACCAGAAAACCTGCTACACTGCGGCGCTGAAAACCGATGCGGATATCGTGATAATGGTACATCCTGATTATCAATATACCCCGAAACTCGTGCCTGCAATGGCTGCAATGCTTGCTTTTGATGAATATGACGCCTGTATCGCCTCCAGATTCATAGGAAAAAGCGCGCTGAAAGGCGGAATGCCCTTTTACAAGTTTGTTGCGAATAAAATCCTTACTTTTTGCCAGAATGTGCTCATGAATGAGCGCCTGACAGAATATCACACCGGTTTCAGGGCGTTTACAAGAGAGGTGCTTGAAAAATGCCCGCTCAAAGACTGCAATGACGATTTTGTTTTTGACAATGAAATGCTTGCGTTAATTTTTTATAAAGGGTTCACTATCGGGCAAATAAGCTGCCCGACAAAATACTTCCCCGACGCCTCTTCAATCAACTTTTTAAGAAGCTGCAAGTATGGTTTTGGCGTACTGGGGGTCAGTTTCAAATATTTCCTCGCAAAAGCGGGTATTTACAAATCTAAAATCTTTAAAAACGACGCCAGAGTGCTCGACCCGTCCGAGGAATTGCCATATTATGAACAAAATAACTAATTTTTTTAATGACAAAGAACAAAGATTTAATCTGCTAATGCTAATTGCGTTTGCGCTAATCTCGGTTTTTGTTGTATTTCATGATGAAATATGGCGCGATGAGGCTTATGTATGGGTGCTTTGCCGTGATTGCGGCTTTTTTGAGCTGTGGAAAAATGTAGCTGTCGAGGGTCATCCTCCATTGTGGTATATTCTTGTTCTGCCGCTGGCAAAATCGGGGCTGAGCGTGTTTTCAATGCAGATTCTCGCTTGGTTTTTTGCTGTTTTAGGGGCTGCGTTTTTTGTTTTTAAGTCGCCTTTTAATAATTTCTTAAAATTTACCTTTTTATTCAGCTCGGGGCTGCTATACTGGCATGCAGTGATTGCAAGAAGCTATTCGCTTTTTCCGTTGCTTGTATTTTTGCTTGCGTATTTATACCCTAAAAGCAAAGACCACCCGTACTTGTACGGGTGCGTATTGGCGCTGGCTGCCAATACGCATGTGATACTGTTTGGTTTTTGTGCGGCCCTGCTGGGTGTTTTTGTGTGGGATAACGTAATAAAAAACAGCGCACAAGCAAAAAGCAAAATTCCGCAAATTATAACGGCCTGCGTTGTTTCTGTTGATTTTTTGTTGATGGGGTTGTTCATTTTAATAGGCAAATCGCACAATATTTGTATTAATGATTATGTTCGCCCAGGATTCTGGACAGTGTTTGAGAAACTGTCCGGCGGAATCAACGGTATTTCTGCTTTTGCATATATTCTTGTGATTTTTCTTTTGTGGTTTTCTTATGTGCTTTACAAAGAGAACAAAAAGCTGCTTTTTGTCTTTTGGGCGTCTTTTGTTTATCAGTTTTTAATTTATAAATTCATCTGGGGAATATTGCCGCAGAGAGCATTTTCGCTTTTTCTTGTGGTTTTGTTTTGCTTGTGGGTGATTTTTGAAAAAAGAACAAAAATGATAAATTATTTGCAGATTGTACTTGCGTTTATATTTTTGTCTTCGTTTTTGATTGGCACAAAATACGTTACGCAGGATTTACTTTATGATTTTTCGGGCAGCAAAAGCACTGCTGATTATATAAAACAGCAGCTCGGTGCGAATACGCTTATTGTTACCGATGATTCAGAAACAAAGGCGGGAATTTTTGCATATTCTCCCGGATTGCGATTCTGGTCGCTTTCTGCCGGAAAGTTTTATACAACAGAGAACTGGGTTCAGGGAAAAAAGGAGAAAAATCAGCTGGCGCTTCCGTCTGAATTTTTGGAGGGCAATACGTACCTTGTTACGACGCGAATAGGTATTCCTGTTTTACCGCACAATATAAAATGCGTTCCGGTATATAGCAATCCTGTCAAAGTAATACATGAAAACGAGGATTTCGTTATTTGCAGGCTGGTTGGAAACAAAAAATAAGGATTAACGGAGAAAATCGATGGAAAATAAAAAATCGTTAAAAATAAATATTTTGCTGACCGTACTTTTTGCTCTTTTCACGCTCAATACCGTGCTAAGACATGAAATCTGGGCTGATGAAGCGCAGGTGTGGCTTCTGGTGAAATATCTGTCACCGCTCGGACTTTTAAAACATCTTGTGAACGAGGGGCATCCGTCGTTTTTCTACTTTCTGGTAATGCCTTTTGCCAAAATGAACTTTTCAATAATGGCAATGCAGATAATATGCTGGTTGGGAACGGTTTTTGGTGCGTTTTTGATATTGCAGTTCTCGCCTTTTTCAAAATTTGCAAAGTTTTCTATACTGACCGGCGGGTGTTTTTTGTATTTTTTTCCTGTTATTGCCCGCAGCTATTCGATTTTGCCGTTTCTTGTGACGGCAGCGGCGTATTTATACCCGAAAAGCAAGGAGCGCCCGTATCTGTATGCGATTGTTCTTGCGTTGATTGCTAATACGCATGTTATTATGTTTGGTTTTTCGGGGATTCTGGGGTGCATATTTTTATACGATAATTTTATAAAACCGTTTAAAACCCTGACAAAAAACGGAAAAATCAAGTTTGGAGCGGCATTCGGGGTTGTTTTTGCCGGTTTGCTTGCTGTTGTTTTGCAGCTGAAGGGTACAAGCTCAAGCAATTCTTGTATTGGTTTGAATTTTGACTACATCGGGATGAATGTATATCACACAATGCTCGAGTTTTTCACAAATGTCATTGATAACACTGCGATAAACATGGCTCCTGTTGTCAGTTCAGCGGCAATGATGAAAACTTATCAGGCAAGCTGGGCAGTTGTGGCGGCTTCACTCGTGCTTTTGGCGCTTACGTTCCTGTCCGTTGTGATTTTTGCGCTTGTGAATGTAAGGGCGTTTTTGACGGTTGCTGCGGGGATTGGATTTCAGCTGTTTGTTTATATTTTTGCTTATTCCGCATTTATTTATCCTAACAGAATCGGCACTGCTTATTTAATCATGATTTTTGCGTTCTGGATGGTGCTTTCTGACGCTAATTTCAAAGAAAAATACCGGATAGTCACAAAAAAATCCTTGAATATAATTCTCGCATTGATGTTTCTCGTCACAATCATGAACGGGGTGAGATACACAATCGGTGATTTGACCGGAAATTATTCATCTGCAAAGGTAACTGCGCAATTTATCCAGAAAAATATCCCTGAAAACGCCTTATTAATCACAACTCAGGACCCGTTCTCGCTCGGTTTGTACTATTATCTGCCCAAAAACCGCATGTGGTCGATTATGCAGCGAAAATATATAAATTATGTTGTCTGGGACAAAAGCCTGCTTATTGGCAGAATGCAAAAGGATTGGTCTTTGATTGTAAGAAGACGTTTTTCCGGGGAAATGAAACATCAGCCGATTTATGTGGTAACTCCGTCGTATGATTTCGGGCGCGGGCTTGAGATTTTCAATAAAGATGACTGGAAAATGATTTATCTTTCCCCGCCGTCCATTGCTTACGGCGAGGGGTTTGCTATTTATAAATTTACAGGCAGGTAAGCGCCGGCTTTTGGAACTTTTCGGAGGGGGCACCAATCCCGAAAAGTTTATAAAGAGGAATTAGATTTTAGAACCGTAAAAGCGGCGCAGCCCGTTCCGGTTCTAAAATCTAATTCCTCTTTATAAACGCCTCCACCCACAAACGCAATCATCCCCCCCCCACATCAAAAAGTAATATTAATTTGTGGAAAATACCCTTTTCCATTATAATTAACATGTTAAATATTTTATGTGGAGGGGAAATGAACGACGGGTGTCTTCGCAAGCTCAATACTTTTCAATTATTGAATTTTTGTCTGGGCTTTTTTGGTTTACAGTTTGCCTGGCAGATGAGAATTATTCTCTCAGGGCCGGTTACGGAAGGGCTAGGGGCTTCGCCTTTGATTTTCGGGTTGATTTGGCTTGCAGGGCCGGTTACGGGCATGGTTGTGCAGCCAATTATCGGCGCTTTGAGCGATAATACGCAGACTCCGTTCGGAAGAAGACGTCCTTATCTCCTGCTGGGTGCGATTCTCGCAAGTTTGGCTCTGTGGGCGTTCCCTAACTCCGAAACCATAGCGCAATTTATTGCAAACAAACTCCATTTTGCGCTGCCGGCTGTGGGCGGGCTGCTTGTTGCTGCTGTTATGATTTGGATTATTGACGCTTGCGTTAATGCTGCTCAAGGGCCATATAGAGCGCTTATCCCTGATAATATTGTTCCTGAACAGCACTCAATTGCAAATGCGTACCTGAGTTTTGCTATCGGGCTGGGTTCTGTAATCGCTGCGGGGACTGCTCCGTTCTTGAAAAAGGTTTTTGATTACCAGATGTCTGTCACAGCACAGTTTATAATGGCTGCACTCGCTTTTTCGCTCGCTATGATATGGACTTGCATGACTTTTAAGGAAAATAGCGCGGCTAAAGCCGAAGAAAACCCCAAAAAGGCTAAATCTTCCTTTATCGAAGACTTAAAAACCTTTTTTAAATCCTCGCCTGAGGTGTTCAAAATCTGTTTTGTGCAGTTTTTCACCTGGATTGGCGTGATGAGTATGTTCATCTTCTTTACGCAGTTTTCTGTTCACACAGTGTTCGGAATTCCCGATTTGTCAGCGGCTGCGGATTCTGTAGTCGCTAAATATGCTGATTTAAACGCACAGGCGACGAATTTTGCGTCGATTTGCTTTGCTGTATTCAATTTGATTTGCTTTTTGGTTTCAATCCCGATTGGAATCCTGTCCACAAAATACGGAAACAAAAAAGTCCACATGATTGCGGTTGCTTCAATGGCTCTGGCTTATATTTTGATGGCATTTACCACTGATTCGCGTGCGATTATGGCGCTTATGGCTTTTGCGGGCATAGGCTGGGCAAGCATTCTTTCTCTGCCTTTTGCAATGCTGTCCGAGTATATCCAAAAAGGCTCTGAAGGAGCGGTAATGGGCATTTTCAACATCTTTATCGCCGGCCCTCAAATACTTGTATGTACTTTGCTCGCATGGTTTATTTCAAAATGTGTATTTGATACACCTGCAGGAATAAATTATCACTGGGAATATACTTTTGTGGTCGGAGCGGTAGTTCTGCTCATAGCTGCGATTGTTACGTATTTTATAAACGAAAAACAACCCTAATATTACGAAATATTACAACTTCCGATACATGCGAAACCATGAATACGACTGGATTTGACATGAACGTAAACTTTTGTTTACAAATAAAATCGGGCAAAACTCTTCACAAATCAGCTCTATAATGGTTTAATAGACTTAACAAAAATATTAAACGAATTAGAGATTAATGACTTTGGGAGGAGATTTGGGACTAAACCAAATCAAAGAGCCGAAAAAACGGCTCTTTTTGTTTTCTATTCGTATTTTACATAGGAATATGCATAATTTACAGCGGAATAGTCGAGTTCTGACGGTAGTTTTTTGATTTCATCGACTGTGTCCAAATATCTCTTCAACGCAACTTTTAATGCTGATTCAACTGATTTTGCGTCGCTGATTATAAGACCCGATTCGTTGTTGATTGCAGAAAAAATGTTCATTGTTTAAAAATCCTTATAAACTACTACACAAAGTGTAACTACTACACTTATAATATCTTTACAAATGAAAATATATTGCCCGATGAGGCTATATTGGGCGTCAAAAAGTATTGTTTTTTCGTAATTTATATATCCCCTGAATGTTTATGTTAAAAAGGTCATTCTTAATTTTTTTGAATTCATTTAATTTATATACAAGAACTAAAAGGGGAGATTGTTGTTGATTTCGCTCAACAGAAAGAAATATAAAAATTTCACAACCGAAGAGCTTATTGAAAAGGCTCAGTCTGATGACGTTTGCGCTGTTGAAGAGCTGATTAAGCGTTATCAGAACACTGTTTATGCTTCGTTTTATTATTTGAGCAAGGATTGTTCGGATATTCTGGATTTAACGCAGGAAGCGCTTGTAAAAATGTCAAAAAATATCAAAAACCTGCGCGAACCCAAAAAATTTAAAAGCTGGCTGAACCAAATCGTGACCAATCTTTTTTACGATTACCTGCGGCGCAAAAACAGGAGCTGCCAGACCGTTTCGATTGATAATAAAACCGATGAACAGGAAAATGCCAACGTAATCGAGCTTCCTGCGAGGTGCAATAATCCGGAGGAAAAAACTCTGAGCGGCGAATTGAACGACGTAATAGAAGAATCAGTGAGAAAATTGCCTGATTCGTTCAGATTGGCGATTGTTTTGCGGGAGTTTCAGGGGCTTTCTTATGAGGAGATTGCGTCTATTACAAATACAAGCGTGGGAACGGTAAAATCCCGCATTGCGCGTGCAAGAAATAAGCTTCAAGAGTATTTAAAGGGCTACATTGCCTGAGGAGTAAAAATGACAGAGGATATAACCTGCAAAAAAGTATCAGCACTGCTCTCCCAGTATATCGACAACAAGGTAACGCCGCAGGAGCGCGCTTTTATAGAGGAGCATATAGCAATGTGTCCGGATTGTTATAAAAAATTTATTTATTTAAGAAATTTGATAAACAGTTTGAAAGATTCTTACAAAAAAGTTATGGAAATGGCACTTACTCGCCAGAAAAGGACGGCTTTCAGCATACGCGAATATGAAAAATTCAAAATGAACCTTTCGCCCTACATTGACAACGAGCTGGATGGCGAGGAGGGATATGAGTTTCGCAAATATCTTATGAAATCGAGAATTGCACAAAAAGAGCTGAAAAACACCTATCTTATGCAAAAACACCTGCATAACTCTTTTGAAAAAGTCAAAGGAGGGCTGGATGTTGATTTTTCAAAGCAAATTATAGCCGATTTTCATCAAGAGGGAACGAACTGGCGCAGGCAAAGGTTTATAAAAGCGGCAATTCTTGCAGGGCTTGTTCTTTTTGGCGCTGCGGAATTTGCACAATACTCTATTCCTATAAAAGAAAAAATCCAGCAGTCAATTCTCAAGAAAAAACAACCGCAGTATGTAAATAATGTCAGAGAGGAAAAAACTGATTCTGTTGCGGTAAAATATCGCTGAATTAGCAGATTTAAAGTCAAAAAAAGAGAGGCTTTTGACCTCTCTTTTGAAAATTTGTTATTTTAGAACCATCAGTTGTTTGTTAATCAGCTCAAGCAGCACGTCGTTGGCTTTTTGGAGCTGCCTGTCGTATTTGTCTTTTATATCCTGCTCTGTCAGCTCAACAACAACATCGGGTGCAATCCCTTTTTTGTTAATATCTGTGCCGTTAGGAGTAAGGTATTTTTGGATGGTAATATTTGCGCCGCTGCCGCCCATAAGCTTGTTAACTTCCTGAACAAGCCCTTTTCCGAAAGAATTTTCGCCCACAAGCACGGCTCTTTTGTTGTCTTTCATCGCTCCTGAGAAGATTTCGCTTGCAGAAGCGCTTCCTTTGTTGATGAGGATAACAATTGGCTTGTTGGTTACGTTGCTTCTTGCAGCTCTCATTGTTTCTTTGTAGCCGTCACGGTCAACTGTGCTGACTATTACGCCTCCGTTCAAAAACATGTCGGAAATTATTATTGCGTTGCTCAAAAGTCCGCCGGGATTCGAGCGAAGGTCGATAATGTAGCCTTTTTTGTCTTTGTAGCCGTTGAGCGCTTTTTCAAACTCAACAGAGGCGTTTTTGCTTATAAAAGAGCTTAATCTGATATAACCCACGCTGTCAGCGAGTTTAACGCTTTCTGTCGGGAGCTTTGTTGATACTGATTTGAGCTCAATTTCTGCTCTTTGGATTTTGTAAACCTGATTTTCCTGATTTTTTCTCTTGATTAAGAGCGTAACATAGGTTCCTTCTTCGCCTCTAATCTGGTCAGCTGCTTTATCAACGGTAATCCCTTTTGTTGATTTTCCGTCGATTTCAAGAATTTCATCTTCTGCCTGCAAACCGGCTCTTTCGCCAGGAGTGTCCTCAATAGGGGCGATAATAAGGAGTTTTCCGTCGCGAACTCCTATCTGAACGCCGATTCCTTTGAGCGAACCTTTGATAGAGCTGGTTTCTTCCTCAAATTCTTTAGGGTCAAGAAATTTTGTATAAGGGTCATTGAGGCTTGCAAGCATTGTCTGAATCGCCACGTAGGCATCTTCGTCGGTCTTTATACATTTGTCATATTTGTGGTGCCAGCGCTGCCAGTTTTGTTCATTGTTTGTCTGGTCAACATATTTAGTGTTTACGAGCCGCCATACCTGTTCGTATAGCTGCTGCGGGGTATAAGCAAATACGGAATTTGCCATTAATGTAATCGTAAGGATACTAATCGCTGATATAATCAGTAAGCTGTATTTTTTAATGAAATTTTTCAAAACTCTACCTCTTTTTCCTCTGTCCAACATAATACCATAAAAAACGCCGATGAATTCTCTGCGTTACTAATTTTTGTACTTTTCTTTAATAATGGTAAAGACGAAAACGCGAAAAGAAAGTTTCTTTTCGCGCAGTTTATATTTAGAAATGTAAATTGTCCGAGAAAAGTTCGTGCTAAGGAACGCAGTGACGTGAACGAACTTTTTGAGTGACCCCTTGAAAAGGTGAGCCTTGGGCGGTTCGCGCAGGCGAATCGACTAAGGCGACACTAGATTAGATTATCCTTGTAAAAACAGGTTTGAAACCTTATCAGCGACTTCAGTCATCGTAATTTCTTTGCCATCAATATCAAAAAGCAAATCCATGTCTTCTGTCATTTTTATTCTCGGCATGTTTTGTCGGATATGCGGTAATTTCATATTTATCTGGGGTAAGTTTGAGTCATTGTTTGAGAAAAGATTCGATTTCATATTCCTTGCACCTTTTTTCCTTGCATGATGTTTGTCGGCACGTTCTGTTCAAATCTTTAATGTTTTTTGAAGATTTTTCTAATTTTGTAACAAAGCTTTACATTGCATAATTGGTTCAGGCAATTTTTTCAATTATTTCGTTTTTATATATACGAGAGATATTATTTTTAGCAAAACGGAGAGAAAAATGGCGCCAATAAACGCTGACAGACAAAAACTCATAGATGCCAAAGTGCAAGCAGCCGTAAAAGCCAGAATCGCCCGCAGTGAAGAGGTAAAAAAAGATTCCTCTATCAAAGGCCCGGGGGATTTCTCTGTTTCGATATTTATTGACAATATGGATTCCGCAGAAAAGGATTATGCCTATAAAAAGTACGCCGAAGGGCTTTTGAACACGTACGATTCCAATTCTGACAAAAAAATTACAGTTGAGGAGTTTGCGAAGAAAGAAATTGAGGACGCAAACGCAAAATCTGCTGACAACCAGCTTATTAATAAGCGCTGCGGTAATCTTCTGGCTGAAAACCTCGATGTAAACGGTGATGGCGAGGTTTCCGTTGATGAATTTACATATTTTCTAAAAGAAGCTGATACAGAAGATGATCAGGTGAATTATACGCAGGACGGCGTGATAACTGAAAAAGGCGAATCGTCTATAAATTCTCAAATAATGGGCACAAACGTTAATGATGAAAACCTCAAGGCTGTTACCGAAAAATATCTTGCCGGTAATGCTTTGTCGGCAGAAGAACAAAAAGTGCTGAATGATGGTTCAAAAGCCATCAGAGCAGCAATGTCAAAACGCTCAAAAGACTATTTTGAAACAGATTTAGGCGAGGCAAAGGACAAAAATGTATATATTGAGGGTGATTCTGCTGTAACTGCTGTATTTGAAGATGTTACCCGTCAATCTCAGGTCTTTTCGGGTTCATTTTTAGGCGGAAACACTGTTGGAACAGGAGTTTATGCGGACAGCACAACAGTTAATATTGAAGGACAAAGAAAAAGCAACAACACAATCAACTTTTTGGGCAATACAGCAAATGCAGGCAACTACGGTGTTTCGAGCGTAGTTGACCTTGGAATGGGATTTGGAAATGTATTAGGTTACGGCAATACTTTTGGGATGGTAAGAACTGCTCCTGCTCAGGCAAATACCGGATTTTCAAAATGGTGGAATATCGGCAACATTTTCGGGCAGGGGCTGAGCATTTACGGAATGATAAAAGGCATTTTCGGCGGCGGTGGCCATCACTGCGACTGCTACGGCGGGCTCGGATGGTGGTTTAATCGTATCGGGTAGAATTGCCTGTGCATATGCGTAAAACGGCATTTATATTTATTTTTCTAGCTCGATTCGCTAAGCTCATAGGCGTCGAAAAATAAATATAAATACCGTTTTACTTTGCATGCTGGGGTGTTAGTCTTTTAATGACGAAATTAAGCCCTCAATCGCGTCAACCTGCACCTGCAGCTCTGCAATTTTAGCTTTCGTTTCATCAACAACCTCTTTTGGCGCGTTTGCAACGAATTTTTCGTTTTTAATTCGACCCTCAAGGCTGCCTTTTTCTTTCATAAGCTTTTCGAGTTTTTTGTTCTGGCGCGCAATTTCTTCGTCAATATCAATCAATCCGGCAAGCGGAATAATGATTTTTGAGTTGCCGACAACCGCAGAAGCCGATTTTTTCGGAACCGGAGCACTTTCAGCCTCGAAAGTCACATCCTGAACCTTTGCCAGCCTTTGCAAATAAGGAATAACCGCCTCAAAAACGGGTTTTTCTTTGGCTGTTGCCCTTACTTCGATATCCATCTGCGTGGAAATCGGAATATTCAGGCTCTGGCGTACGTTACGGAGCGATTTAATTGTTTCAAAAACCAGCTCCATTTCCTCGTTTTCGGCAGGATAATTTAAATCCTCGCTGAATGTCGGGAATTCGCTCTTCATGATTGCAATTTCTTCCTTTTCGCCCGGAATCATCTGCCAGATTGACTCTGTGATGAACGGCATAATCGGATGAAGCATTCTGAGCGTCATATCAAGGACATAACGAAGAACTCTTTGCGTGTTGAGCTTAATTTTTTCGTCACGAAGCTGGATTTTTGCGATTTCAACGTACCAATCGCAATAATCGTTCCAGAAGAAGTCATACAACAGGTGCGAAGTTTCCCCGATTCTGTAATTTTTGATGTTTTCGTTGACTTCTTTGGCTGTTGCGTTGAGTTTGTGCAGAATCCATTTGTCAGCAATGGTTAATTCTGATTTGTCGATTGCCTTATTGTCAACGCCCTCAAGATTCATGAGCACGAAACGCGAAGCGTTCCATACTTTGTTCGCGAAGTTTCTTCCGTATTCAAATTTTTCGTCGCTAACCTTAATATCCTGTCCGCCGTATGTACAAAGCGAGGTCATTGTAAATCTCAAGGCGTCGCAGCCGTATTTTTCAATGATTCCGACGGGGTCGATTGTGTTTCCTTTGGATTTTGACATTTTTTGTCCGAATTCATCGCGAATCAGCCCGTGAATGTAAACTGTCGGGAACGGCGCTTTTCCTGTGAATTCGTAGCCCATCGTAATCATTCTTGCTACCCAGAAAAAGATAATATCGAATCCCGTAACCAGAACCGAGGTCGGATAGAATTTTTTGAAGTCCTCAGCGTCTTTATCCGGCCATCCCATGGTCGAAAACGGCCACAATCCCGATGAAAACCACGTATCGAGCACGTCAGTTTCCTGCGTGAATTTGGACGGGTCGGGATTTTCTTTTGCAACGACCATTTCGCCGGTTTCGTTGTTGTAATAAGCCGGAATCTGATGTCCCCACCACAATTGTCTGGAAATGCACCAGTCACGGATGTTTTCCATCCAGCCGAGGTAGTTTTTAGTCCATCTTTCGGGTACAAATTTTATTTCGCCTTTGTCGATGGCTTCGATTGCGCGTTTTGCGAGCGGTTCCATCTTAACGAACCATTGTTCCGAAAGCAGCGGCTCAATTGTCGTATGGCAGCGCTGGCATTTGCCGACATTGTGTTCATGGTCGGTAATTTTTACCAAATCGTTGTGATAACGGAGCATTGCGACTGTTTTTTCGCGTGCTTCGTAGCGGTCGAGCCCGTGGAGCTCCTGCGGAACTTCCGCGCAGGCTTTCATTTTGCCCTCGCCGTCGATTACCCAGATGGGTTTTAAATTATGGCGTTTTCCGACTTCGTAGTCGTTGGGGTCATGCGCCGGAGTGATTTTCAAAGCGCCTGTTCCGAACTTTTTATCTACATAATCGTCTGCAATAATCGGGATTTCGCGTCCGGTGAGCGGAATAACGACTGTTTTACCTATCAAATCTTTGTATTTGTAATCTGTCGGGTTCACCGCGATTGCAACATCGCCAAACATCGTTTCAGGGCGGGTTGTAGCGATTACGATTGCGCCGGGTTCGTCTTTTAGTGAATAAGAAATTTCCCACAGATGTCCTGCTTCGGTTTCGTATTCGGTTTCGACGTCGGAAATGGCTGACTGGCAGCGCGGGCACCAGTTTACGATGTAGGCGCCTTTGTAAATCAGGCCTTTTTCGTATAATTTTACAAAAACTTCTTTTACCGCGTCAGAGCAGCCTTTGTCGAGCGTGAATCTTTCTCTGCTTCTGTCAAAAGAGGCTCCGAGGCGTTTGCACTGGTCAAGAATTGCTCCTTTGTGGTCATTTGCCCATTTCCAGGTCAATTCCAGAAATTTTTCGCGTCCGAGTTGATGGCGATTTTGACCTTTTTCACGGAGTTTTTTCTCGACGACATTTTGTGTTGCGATTCCGGCATGGTCTGTTCCCGGAACCCATAATGCCTCGTATCCGGACATTCTGTGGTAGCGGATGAGCAAATCCTGCAAGGTTTCGTCGATTGCGTGGCCCATGTGCAGGATTCCCGTTACGTTCGGGGGCGGGATAACGATGGAATAGGGCGGTTTTTTAGAGTTTGCGTCCGCTTTAAAGCATTCATTGTCTTCCCAAAATTTATAAATTTCTTCTTCCGTGGAATTTGCGTCATAAGTCGTTGGCAAGTCCGCATAATTTATTGTTTTCATTTGAAAAAAGCCTCTTTCTCTAATTTATGATTATAAATTATCACAAAGGAGGGGGATTTTCTATAGGGGAGTTTGTGGAGTTGGCGGTTAGCTGTTGTTCGTTGGCCGTTGGCGCAAAAGTGCAGGGATTTTTATTTTCCGTTCCGATTCCTCCGGCATTCAACGTTATATTGCGTTTTTCTCACCTTTTGAAGCCTCCCCCATAGTCACTACAAATAAAAATCCCTACACTTTTGCTTTGTTCGATGATTGTTTTGATAATTTAATCCCCCCCCCCCATCTCCCAAAGCCCAAATAGCCGAATTTTTATTTTTCGACGCCTATGAGTGAAGCGAATCGAGCTAGAAAAATGAAAATTCGGCTATTTGGGCGCCAATGCATTAAATTCTCCATTTTTTATTTTTTGACATCAACAACCCCCAACGAATCGAGCTGGAAAAATGAAAATTCGGCTATTCGGGCGCCCACGCATTAAACTCACCCGATTTTTGTTAAACACCGTATTAAAAATCCTTCAAAAGTACCTACCCATTTGTTTTTGTCTGCCGTATTATGGGAGAATGGAGATATATGACGTCGAACAGGAAGATAAAGAATTAAAGCAGGTCGGGCTCGAGCTGATGTTTCTTACACCTGAAAAATACTCGCATGAGGACGGGATTTCGGCAGTTGAGCTTTCAAAACTTCTTGATATGCCGGTTGAAACAGTAAAAAGAAAGCTAAAAATCCTGTTTGATAAAGGTATAATTCGCGTGCGCGGGATAAATCCGAAATTATGGAAATTCGATGAATTTAATTTTCAAAGAATGGACGAGGATGACGAGGTTTACCGGCTTCTTTGCAGTTTTGACGACGTGGATTTTGACAGATATTTTACATATTAGGCTTTGGAATCGTATAAATGGCACTGAACCTTTGACCCGTCAGCAAAACAACGAGTTTCGGGGTAAGTTTTTGTGCAAATCTCCATACAACGCTCACAGCGCGGTGCAAACGGGCAGCCTTCGATTTTGTCCGTGATTGAGGGAGGCTGGCCTTCAATTGTTTCGATTTTGTCTGAATTTATGTCCAGGATAACCTTTAAAAGTGCCTTTGTGTAAGGATGTTTGGGGTTTTTAAAGAGTTCGTCTTTTGACGCAAACTCCACAATCCGCCCTGCGTACATAACCGCGATTTTATCTGCATTCTGGGCAACAATTCCCATGTCGTGCGTAATTAAAATTATTGAAATCTCAGATTTTGTCTTAATTTCTCGTAAAATCTCCATAATCTGCGCCTGAACAGTTACATCCAGCGCTGTTGTGGGCTCGTCGGCAATGATTATTTGCGCGTTGCACGCAAGCGCCATTGCGATAATTACACGCTGCTTCATCCCGCCTGAAAATTCGTGCGGATATGCGCCGAGTTTTTCGCGTGCGTCGGGGATTTTTACCCGCTCCAGCGCCGCAATGGCAATTTCTTTCGCTTCTTTGCCCTTTTTGCCCTGATGGATTTCAATAACCTCCAAAAGCTGGTCGCCTATTGTGTATAAAGGGTCAAGCGAGGTCATCGGGTCCTGCGGAATGAGCGCAATTTTCTTTCCGCGGATTTTTTGCATGGCTTTTTGGGGCAATTTTAAAAGGTTTTCGCCCTCAAAAATAACCTCTCCGTCCGTAACTATTGCATTTTCGGGCAAAAGGTTCAACACTGCCATTGAAGAAAGCGTTTTTCCGCTGCCCGATTCTCCTACTATGGCTAACGTTTCGCCTTTTTTAAGCTCAAAACCGACATTATGCACGGCCTGTGCATAACCGTCGAGGAAATTGAACCCGATATTCAGATTTTTTACAGCAAGGAGAGCCATTAAACGTCAATAGTTCCTTCAAAAACGTATTGTGCATCACCTGTCATGAATACGTCAAAGTCAGGATTTTGTAAATTGCCCGCCCATTCAATTGTTAAAGTGCCGCCGGGCAGGTTTACTTTGACTTTGTTGTTGCAATGACCGTTTAAAATCGCCGCAACAGCACTTGCGCAGGCTCCGGTGCCGCATGCAAGCGTGATTCCGCAGCCCCGCTCCCAAACATCGACGCTGATTTCGGAATTTGAAAGAATTTTTACAAATTCCACGTTGGTTTTTTCAGGAAAAAGCGGATGGTGTTCCAGCGCGCCGCCGAATTCCTTTGCTAGCGCTTTTGCGTCACCGTCAGTGAAAATTACGCAATGCGGGTTGCCCATGCTCACTGCGTTTACAAGAAAATCTTTTCCGCAGGCTTCAAGTTTGCAATTCAGGCTGCATTCGCCTTTAAACGGGATTTTTTCAGGCGTGAGAACGGGTTTTGACATGTTTACTTTGACTTTTCCGTCGTCTAAGACCTCCGGAACGATTATTCCTGCAAGGGTTTCGACGCTGAATTCTTTTTTGTCGATGATTTTTTTGTCATAAACGAATTTTGCAAAACATCTCATCCCGTTTCCGCACATCTGGGCGGTTGAGCCGTCAGACTGGTAAAAAAACCAGCCCAAATCGGCTTTTGCAGATTCGACAGGGATAAAAATCCCGTCTGCGCCGATTCCGAAATTTCTGTCGCAGAGTTTTATTGCCGCTTCGGGGAATTTTTCGCTTACTTTGTCGAATTCGCTTTTTTCAATAAGTATGAAGTCGTTTCCGAGCCCTTGCATTTTGGTGAAATTGATTTTTGTCATATAAAAATCCCTTTTTTCTTTTAGAATTGGTTATTTATTATAATAATTTTGATTTTTGCCGCCCCTTGCAACCCTAAAACGGGCTGTCATTCCGGGCTTGACCCGGAATCGCAAGATTGAAGTCGGTAAACATCGCCCTTGCGGCCCTGAAACAAGTTCAGGGTGACGAAAATAGGCTGTCATTCCGAACTTGGTTCGGAATCGCAAGATTGAAGTCGGTAAACATCGCCCTTGCGGCCCTGAAACAAGTT
>OJMH01000858.1_pt1 | contig 35708 bp, 30 predicted proteins | sample 1597111 | NCBI WGS metagenome assembly OJMH01 (sample SAMEA2452115, study PRJEB22498) | human gut metagenome | reverse complement strand
AAATATAATACGTTATACATGCTAAGTTTATAGCACATGTTTTGACCCCAACATCTTATTATTAAAGAAATGTATATATACGTTTTTTGACCATAAGGTATTCATGTGCCCGGAGCCATCATCGGCCTTCGCAATTACCTGGAATTATTGTCATCAAGAGAAACACCCTTTTTTTCTTTGACGATATAGCGAGGGCGCTTTTTAGTCTCTAAATACATCTTTCCGACATATTCTCCGATTACACCGAGACTCAGGAGCTGGATTCCGCCTATAAAGCAGACTATGCAGATCATACTTGACCATCCTGCAACCGTTTTGCCACACATGAACATTATAATTGCCCATATTACGCCGATAAATCCGAGTAGTGATACTATAAAGCCGAAGCTGGTAATTATTCTTATCGGTTTTATACTTAAGCTGGTTATGCCGTCAATAGCGAAGTTAATCATCTTTTTAAGAGGATAATGGCTCTCACCGGCAATGCGTGTGCGACGCTCATAGTATACACATGTGCTGTTGAAGCCTACCATAGGGATAAGTCCCCTTAAGAAAAGATTGGTTTCCTCATAATTGGATAATTCATTGAGAAAACGGCGGTCAAGGAGACGGTAGTCTGCGTGATTATATACGGTGTTACAGCCGAGCTTGTTCATCAGCCTGTAGAAGAAGAGGGCACTGTTGCGCTTGAAAAAGCTGTCCGTGTGTCTATCCGAACGTACACCATATACAACATCGGCACCATTCATATATGCGGCAATCATATCATCCATTGCCTCAATATCATCCTGACCGTCACAGTCAATGCTTATGGTAATATCAGCATGCTCTTTGGCTTCCATAAGACCGGCAAGGAGTGCGGACTGATGGCCGAAATTGCGTGACAGGCACAGGGAACAGAAATGGTCATCCTTATTACACAGGTCTGAAATAATTTTCCAGGTGTTGTCCGAGGAACCGTCATTGACAAACATAATGCGGCTTTCAGGTGCGATTTTATTTGTAAAAATAAGGCTGTTCAGCTTTTCAAGAAACATTCCTGAGGTTATCGGAAGAACGGATTCTTCATTGTAACAGGGTATAACAATATATAAAGTAGGTAGCATATATTGTGCCTTCCTAAAAATAAGTGTATAATTAATGATATAAGTTTAATATCTTATTTTATCATCTGCATCAAGTATTGCTCCGGTCTGGACTTCTATAACCTGAAGCTCGCTTGTGGCGTGGATTGTGTGGCGGCAGCCTAAAGGCAGAGTGATAACATCTCCTGATTTTACCTCACGGCGTACATCATCAACAATAGTATAGCCTGTTCCGGAAAGTACAGTCCAGACCTCGTCGCGGTGTTCATGACTGTGATATTTAAGCTCATTGCCCGGACGGAGGATAATCTTGATGGTGAGCGATTCAGGCTGTATGTCAAGTATTGTGAAGCTTCCCCATGCCTTCTCCTCAAATCTTGCCATAGGATCCAGCTTATCGACATAAGGCTTGATTGTACTGCTCTTGGATTTATCTGATACAAGTACTCCGTCGCAGCCTACGGACACAACGACATCCTTAAGACCCACACATATAACAGGGAGGTCAAGCTGGTTTATGACATTGGTGTTGGTGCAGTCGGCAATCTGGACATTTCCTATCGTGTCATTAACCATAACATCGGTGAAGGCGTCCCATGAGCCGACATCCTTCCACTGACCGGCAAAGCGGAGGCAGCGGATGTTGTTCTCCTTCTCGACAACGGCATAGTCGAAGCTTATCTTGGTAAGGCTCTCGTAATTGTCATATAAGGTCTGGTAATCGGCGCTGCCGAGCATTTTTCTGGAAATATCCAGAAGGTACGAAAGCTTGTATGCGAACACACCGCCGTTCCATAGTGCGCCCTGCTCGATGTATTCTGCAGCAGCAGTCTCATTCGGCTTCTCTATAAAGCGGTTTACACGGCTTACACTGTCCTTGCTCTCGGGCATAATGTAGCCATAGCTGGAGCTTGGGAATGTAGGAGCTATTCCGAGAAGTGACAGATTGGACTGACCATCGGCGGCAAGCTCTGACAGCTTCTTCACAGCTTCAAAATAATCGAGATTAACATAAGGGTCAACCGGGCATACTACAACAGGTTCGTCCGGGTCAACATTTTTTACACCGGCTAAAAATGCACTCGCAAGAGCGATTGCCGGAAAGGTGTCCCTTCTGCAAGGCTCAATACAGATAGATACCTTGTTGCCGAGCTGATGCTTGATGGTTCCGACCTGACGCTTGCCTGTAGCGATAACCACGTTGGTGTCCGGGTCTACGGTTGTAATCTGGCGGTAAACACGCTGGACCATTGACTCCTGTTCACCATTCTCATTGGTGAGAAGCGGAATGAACTGTTTGGAGCGCACAGTATTTGACAGCGGCCAGAGACGCTGCCCTGAACCGCCGGATAATAATATGATATTCATAAATTTAAGATTCCTTTCTAAAAAACAACACATGTTCATGAAACAACAGCATGTACATAATGTACTCTTATACATTGTGCAGGTATGCTGTGTAAGTACAATGTGTCGGCATAGTACGCATACGCATGCGTATGGACTAAATAATTATACCAAAAAAAGCTTTACGATTCAAGCAATAACAAGTAAGGATTGCTTTTTTAACAATTTTGTTGTATGCTTTAATGTATTAAAGTTTGAAGGAGGCAGTACCATGAACAATCATGAGATGATGGCTCTTGATGAAAAGCACAATGCAGAATTTGAGGAGCTGGTAAAATATTGTATGACCTCCGGTGCAATCAATCTTGATTTGTACGAGGAATATGATGTAAAGAGAGGACTTCGAGATGCCAATGGTAAGGGTGTGCTTACAGGTCTTACCGAGATATCCGATGTCGTATCATATAAGTCAATAGATGGCGTTAAGACACCGATAGACGGTGAGCTGTATTATCAGGGTTATAATGTCGCAGACCTGATTGAAGGACTTCATGGCAGGAGGTATGCTTTTGAGGAGACCACATATCTGCTTTTATTCGGTGAGCTTCCTACAGCAGAGCAGCTTGAGAGGTTCATAGGTATTTTGTCTGAATTACAGGAGCTGTCAGGACATTTCGTGCGCGATGTTATCATGAAGGCACCGAGTGCGAATATTATGAATGCTCTTTTGAAGAGTATTGTCACACTGTATTCCTATGATGAGAATCCGGAGGACATTTCCCCGGCGAACGTGCTGCGCCAGTCTTTGCAGCTTATCGGCAAGATGCCGATTATTTCAGTTTATGCGTATCATTCGTACCGTCATTTTAAGATGGATGACGTTCTTTTAATCCGAAATCCTGATAAAAATTGTTCAACGGCTGAGAATATTCTTCGTATGTTGAGACCGGACGGAAAATATACAGAGCTTGAGGCAAGGGTTCTTGATGTTGCGCTTGTGCTTCATGCGGAGCATGGCGGTGGTAATAACTCCACCTTCACAACGCACGTTGTAACCTCCTCAGGAACAGACACATATTCGACAATTGCCGCTTCAATAGCTTCACTTAAGGGACCTAAGCATGGTGGTGCCAACCTTAAGGTTACACACATGATTGAGAATATCAAGGAGAATGTCAAGGACTGGGAGGACGAGGCAGAGATTGAGGAATATCTTGCGAAGATTCTTGACAAGCAGGCATTTGACGGAGCAGGTCTTATCTATGGTATGGGGCATGCGGTATATACACTGTCCGATCCAAGAGAGGTTATATTAAAGAGATATGCGAAGAGCCTTTCGGAGGAGAAGGAGCTTACAAGAGAGTTCGAGCTGCTTGAACGTATAGAGCGCATAGCCGGTAAGCTCATTGCACAGAGAAGAAGACTTTTCAAGCCTATCTGTGCCAATGTGGATTTTTACAGTGGTTTTGTATATACTATGCTTGGAATACCTGAAGAGCTGTTCACACCGATTTTTGCAATATCACGTATATCGGGCTGGAGTGCCCATCGTCTTGAGGAGCTTGTAAATAAGGGCAAAATCATTCGTCCGGCATATAAGTATGTGGGCTGGCATAAGCCGTATTACGATATTGAACATCGTCTTGGTGATGTCAATGATAACTGGAAATAGTTACATCTAATTAAGAAAGCAGAGGATAATCCTATGGCAAAAAAGGTTTTAAAGGATATAAAGGATATTAAGTTTATTACGATAGGAGAGGTATTGCTTCGTCTGTCACCTCCTAATTTTGAGAAGATCCGTATGGCGAATTCATATACCATCAATTATGGAGGGGCTGAGGCGAATGTGGCAGCAGGTCTTTCAAATATGGGAGTTGACAGCACACTCTTTACGGTTGTTCCGAATAACTCGGTAGGTAAGTCGGCTGTCCGCTTCCTTCGTTCTAACGATGTACATATGTCGAAGACTATATATGCCGGAGAGCGTCTGGGAATATATTATCTTGAGGAGGGCTATGCGGTTCGTTCCTCCAAGGTAATCTATGACAGGGCACATTCTTCATTTTCGACGTATGATTACTCACAGATTGACTTTAAGGAGCTGTTAAAGGATTTCGACTGGCTGCACCTTAGCGGCATAACACCGGCACTTTCACAGAACTGCCGTGACATGATTCTCATGGCACTTAAGGCTGCTAAGGAGCTTGACATGATAGTCAGCTTCGATGGAAATTACAGAAGTGCATTATGGGGATGGCAGGAGGCAAGAGACTGTATAACAAGCTATCTTCCTTATGTAGATGTACTTATCGGAATAGAGCCGCTCAACCTTATAGGACCTGATGGTAAGGATCTGAAGGATGGCATGAGCCTGCAGCCTTCATTCAAGGATCAGGATAAGATATTTAAGGAGCTTCATGACAGATACGATTTCATGGCGATAGCACGTCATGTGCGTTATGTTCATACCGGAAGTGAGAACTCACTGAAGGGTTATTTATGGTATGACGGCGAGACTTATGAGAGCAAGACCTTCCGATTTAATATTCTTGACCGTGTCGGCGGCGGGGATGCATTCGCAAGTGGTCTTATCTATGCACTTATGGAGAAGATGGAGCCTAAGGATATTGTTGATTTTGCGGTGGCTACCTCGGTAATCAAGCACACTATTCATGGTGATTTTAATATCATTGATGATAAGCAGTCTATCTACAATCTTATGAAGCAGGAGTATGAGATAAAGAGATAAGACAGCGTAATGTTCGGAAGGGAGCGCAAGCATGGCAAAAAAGAGAGAATTTTATTTTAAATCATGCGATGGGGTAAATCGTATCCATACTGTTGAATGGTCACCGGAGGATGGTGTGGTCAGAGCTGTACTTCATATTGTACATGGTATGGCGGAGCGCGTTGAGCGATACGATGATTTTGCACGTTTTATGGCGGATAAGGGGTATCTTGTTGTTGGCGATGACCATTTAGGTCATGGTAAGACGGCGGCAGCTCCGACTGACTTTGGATATATCGGCGAGGATGGTGCACATCTTCTTGTGAAGGATGAACACAGGCTGCAAAGACACATGAAGCAATTATATCCGGTTGTGCCATATATTATACTTGGACACAGCATGGGAAGTTACATTACCAGAAGATTCATTTCGATATATGGGGATGACGTCGATGCGTGTCTCATTCTAGGAACAGGCTTCCAGTCCGTTGCTGAGACAGGTGCAGGTCTTACAATCGCAGGTTTAATCGGAAAGCTCAGGGGCGAGCGCCACAGAAGCGATTTCCTTACAGAGCTTGGGTTCGGAAAATACTGTGCAAGAATTGAGAATCCACGCACTGAGAGTGACTGGCTCTCAAGGGATGAGAAGGTTGTAGACGATTTTAAGAATGACCCTCTGTGCGATTTCATTTTCACTGTAGATGGCTTCAAGGCTCTACTCACATTAGTGAGAGAGGACTGTGATGACAGAACAGCACAGAAGGTTCCTAAGGAGCTTCCTATATATATACTTTCAGGTGCTGAGGACCCTGTCGGACAGTATGGCGAAGGGGTTATGAAGACTTATGAGCAGTACAAGCAGGCGGGAATCGAGAACCTTCAGGTGAAGATTTACCCTGAGATGAGACATGAGATTCTCAATGAGCTTGGCAAGGAAGAGGTATATGAGGATATTCTGCGCTGGACGGAGGAAAGAATTTCAGAGTATGCACAGGAGAATGATGAGGCAGATACTGAGAATGACGATGCATCGGATTCTCAGATGGATGACAAGGCAGACTCGCAGGAGGAATGAAACGATGTGGACATGATTGTGAATGTCCGCTCTGATTTGAGATAAAATAGCGTTATCATCGCGGGAAGAGGATATGTATGATTAAGTTGGGCACTTCCGGAGCATGGCTCTTAAACGGAAAAGAGGTTATTGAAGACGGACCTGAGACGCTGGCGGAAATCAAGGCAAAGACAGGTCATGAGGTATCTAAGGCGGAGGCGGCAAAGGAAACTATTGCCTATTCTATATTAGAGAAGCACAATACATCCGATAACATGGGTAAGCTTAAGCTCAGATTTGATAAGCTTACATCCCATGATATTACTTTTGTCGGAATTATACAGACTGCAAGAGCATCGGGGCTTGAGAAGTTTCCTATGCCTTATGTTCTTACTAACTGCCATAACAGTCTTTGTGCTGTCGGCGGAACGATAAACGAGGATGACCACATGTTCGGACTCAGCTGTGCGAAGAAGTACGGCGGAGTGTATGTTCCGCCTCATCAGGCTGTCATCCATCAGTTTGCGAGGGAGAGACTGGCGGAGTGCGGCGCGATGATTCTTGGCTCAGATTCTCATACGCGTTATGGTGCTCTCGGTACAATGGCTATAGGTGAGGGCGGCGGAGAACTTGCAAAGCAGCTTCTTAACAAGACCTATGATGTTGCCATGCCGGGTGTGGTTGCCATATATCTTACAGGGGAACCGATGAAGGGTGTGGGACCTCAGGATGTTGCGCTTGCGATTATCGGTGCAGTATTTGGCAACGGATATGTCAAGAATAAGGTTATGGAGTTCGTAGGACCGGGTGTTTCTAACCTGAGCGCCGATTTCAGAATCGGAATTGATGTTATGACAACGGAGACAACATGTCTTTCATCAATATGGAGAACGGATGATAAAATTAAGGATTTCTATGAGGTACATGGCCGTGGTGAGTGCTATAGTGAGCTTAACCCGGGTGATGTGGCCTACTATGACGGAGTTGTCTATGTAGACCTTGGCAGCATTAAGCCTATGATTGCAATGCCTTTCCATCCTAGCAATGTATATACCATTGAAGAACTCAATGCTAACCTGATGGATATCCTTGATGACGTAGAGAAGCGTGCAGCGGTGAGCCTGGACAATAAGGTTCCGTTTACACTCAAGGACAAGGTGATAAACGGAAAGCTCTATGTTGAGCAGGGAATTATTGCAGGCTGTGCAGGCGGCGGCTTCGAGAATATCTGTGCAGCAGCGGATATACTTAAGGGAAAGAGCATTGGCTCGGACGAGTTCACTCTCAGCGTATATCCTGCAAGTACGCCTATTTATGCGGAGCTTGCAAGGAACGGAAGACTTGCAGACCTTATGACAACAGGAACCGTTGTTAAGACAGCTTTCTGCGGTCCTTGCTTTGGAGCCGGGGACACACCTGCCAACAATGCTTTCAGTATCCGTCATTCAACGCGTAACTTCCCTAACCGTGAGGGTTCTAAGCTGCAGAACGGACAGATTGCTTCTGTTGCACTTATGGATGCGCGTTCAATTGCTGCAACAGCGGCTAACAAGGGCTATCTCACAGCAGCTACGGATGTGGATGTAGAATTTACCAATCCTACATATCATTTTGATAAGACAATATATGAGAACAGAGTATTTGACAGCAAGGGAGTCGCAGATCCTTCTGTTGAAATTAAGTTTGGTCCGAACATCAAGGACTGGCCTGAGCAGGTTGCACTCACAGACAATATTCTTATAAAGGTTGTATCGGAGATACATGATCCTGTAACGACAACGGATGAGCTCATCCCGTCGGGAGAGACTTCATCATACCGTTCCAACCCTCTTGGTCTTGCTGAGTTCACTCTCTCAAGAAAGGATCCTGCGTATGTTGGTCTTGCCAAGGAGATGAGAGCGGCTGAAGAGGTAAGAAGAAGCGGTGCATGCCCGATGGAGAGCAATGAAGAGGTTAAGCGTGCATTTACAGTTGTCAAGGAAGCATACCCTCAGCTTAAGGTATCTGAGACAGAAATCGGAAGCACGATATTCGCTGTTAAGCCGGGTGATGGTTCTGCGCGTGAGCAGGCTGCCTCCTGCCAGAGAGTACTTGGCGGTCTTGCCAATATAGCCAATGAATATGCTACAAAGAGATACCGTTCAAATCTCATCAACTGGGGACTTATTCCTTTCATAATAGACGAGGGTGAACTGCCATTTAGGAACGGGGACTTCATTTTCATTCCGGGAGCAGCAACAGCTATAAGGGATAAGGCTTCAGAGGTTAGGGCTTATGTTGTCAAGGACAAGCTTGTCGAATTTACATTGAAGATTGGTGAGCTTACCGATGATGAGAGACAGATAATACTTGATGGATGTCTCATTAACTATTATAGACATTAATATAGCTGCTATATCAGGTAAGCCATCCGCACCCTGCTGTGCAATATGTGTTATTGTGTGACAGAGTACCGTGCGGGGCTTACCTGTTTTGGGCTTTGTAATTGCCTGAATAACACATAAAAATTGGGGGATAAAAACTATGAAGAGAGAAGGTTTTATTTTTTTAAAGCCGGTATTTAAGGAAATGATATGGGGTGGTAATCGTCTGGCTACGGAATTTGGCTATGATATACCGGGGGATGACACGGGAGAGTGCTGGGGAATCAGTGCTCATCCGAATGGCGATTGTACCGTTATGAACGGAGAGTATGCGGGCATGAAGCTTTCAAAGCTCTGGAATGAGCATCCTGAGCTGTTCGGCAAAGAGAAGGCGGAGGGGGTATTTCCGCTGCTTACCAAGATTATTGACGCGAAGGCGGATCTGAGTATTCAGGTTCACCCATCAGATGACTATGCGAAGGTTCACGAGAACGGCTCACTTGGAAAGACGGAGTGCTGGTATATTCTTGATTGTCCGGAGGGGGCTACGCTGGTTGTAGGCCACAATGCCAAGGATAAAGAAGAGTGTGCGAAGATGATTCACGAGGGAAGATGGAGTGAGTTTATCAGAGAGGTTCCGATACACAAGGGGGACTTTGTCTCCATCGTTCCGGGTACTGTTCACGCGATAAAGGCGGGTGTCATGCTTCTTGAGACACAGCAGAATAGTGACATCACATACCGCGTGTATGATTATGACCGTCTTTCTAACGGCAGGAAGAGGGAGCTTCATATCGAGAAGTCAATTGATGTCATCAATGCACCTGCTTCTCCGGCACAGGACAGTATCCATAATTTTGCCAATGTCCGGAAGAATAAGCCTGTTCTTATGGAAAAGAGCGCTTATTACAAGGTATGGAAGCTTGTTGTAGAGGATGGTTCGGAGCTTCAGCTGTCAAGAGAAAAAGACTTTGACAGCAGTTATCTGCTTGCAAGTGTTGTAGCCGGAAGCGGATATATTAACGATACAGCCATCAAAAAGGGCGACCATTTCATTGTGACCAATGAATGTGACAGCCTAAGCTTTAGCGGAGATATGGAGATTATCTTATCTGCGCAGATATAATTATTGAAACGAGGAATAGTAATAGTATGACAGAGCAGGAACTTGATAAAATGATTGCGAGAATAAACGAACTCGCACATAAATCTAAAAAAGAAGGTCTGACAGAGGAGGAAGCTATGGAGCAGACTGAGCTGAGAGGCAAGTATATAGCTAACTTCAGAACCAATTTCCGTAGCCAGCTTGACAAGATAGATGTGAAGCAGGCAGATGGAACCATTGTGAATCTTGGAGACATGCGCAGAAATAAAATGTAAAATGATGTTGGGGGCAAAACATACAAGCTTAATATAAGAGTGCATAACGTATTATATTTATGCATATCAGCTCCATTGTCCGAAGCAAGATGTTCTTGGAACAATCTAAGCTTCTCCCAAAAGTCGTGATATGCATAAATATAATACGTTATACACGCTAAGTTTGTAGAGCGTGTTTTGCCCCGACATCTGTAAAATGTAATAATGTGCAAAAGCCCGGAATATAATTGAGCAGAAAGGTATCTTAAGTGTGTGGATGTAAATGCTTAATTGTATCTGGGCTTTTATGCTTATAGCGGGAATAATATATGGTGCATGGTCGGGTAATATGTCCGCTGTGTCAGACGCTGTGCTTGACAGCTCTGTTCAGGCAGTGGAACTGGTTATATCCATGGCGGGGATCGTTGCAATGTGGTGCGGAATCATGGAGATAGCAGATAATGCAGGCATTGTGAAGCTGTTATCAAGATGGCTCAGACCAGTCGTGCTATGGCTGTTTCCCGGTCTGCGTGGGGAGGAAGGGGAAAAGGCTGCCGAATATATAACAATCAACTTTATCATGAATATGCTTGGAACAGGGTGGAGCGCAACCGGTCCCGGTCTTATGGCGATGGAGGAGCTTGATAAAATAAATCGGAAAAATAAGCCGGACAGGAATACGGCTTCTGATGAAATGTGTACATTTCTGGTGCTTAACATATCATCACTCCAGCTTGTCCCTGTTAATATAATCGCATTCAGGAGAGCCTATGGTGCAGTCGCACCTGCGTCCATAGTGCTTCCTGCACTGATAGCAACAGGCATGAGTACTATGGCGGCGGTACTGTTCTGTAAGGCAATGTGTCTGATGAGCAAGGGTCACGATTAAATAATGGATATTCCGGTATGGAATATTGTTAAGCGGATGGTATACCGATATTGGTAACAGCCATGCGTGGAATATATATATGTGTGGAATGTATATATGTGTGGAATGTATATATGTGTGGAATGTATATATATGTGGAATGTATATATGTGTGGAATGTATATATGCATGAAATGCATATGTGCATTCCATGCATATGTGCATTCCATGCATATGTACATGGAATCTATAGTAAATATATGCGGACTGGTAAGGAAGGCATATCAGGAATTATCCGTATGGGTGTTCATATAAGAACGGTATCTGAGAGGCATAAGCTGTTTCTGAAGCTTTTCATTATGGCGGGCTTCTATGGAGACGGAGGTACGGAATGTCTCAAAGAGAGCTTCAATAGCTTCGTTACTGTCAATGGATGAACTTCCGGTATGTTCATGGGTGGCGTCTACAAGCGTTTCAAGATATTCAGGGCTTATTTCTGAAAAAATATATCCGCGGCTTCCACAGTGGTGTATGGAGCAATAGTTTCGTGTGGTGTCAGCGATGAGCCAGTTCTCATTGTAGAGGCGGTCGGCGAAATGATGCGATACAAGGTCAAGAATATTATTGTGCGGAGCGAAGCGGGCAAGCATAAAACTTCCGTGAGAATCGCGATATTGTCCAAAACGCAGAAAACCAAGATAATTGTGCGATTCACGGCGCACATTGCGGTCGAGCTCAGACAGCCGCATGACATAAGGGTTTACAAGGTGGTTTACAATGCCGCTTCCGACCTTGAAGGCATCGATAAGAAAATGGTAAATTACATTGCCCCTGTCATTAGCTCCTGATATGGCAGCATGGTACACCTGTGAAAATATTTCAGGAGAAAGCCTGCTTCTGATAGTTGAGGCAACCTTAGCTGCAAGAGAGCTGTCTGGTTCAAAAAATCTGTACTCAGAAAATAGTTCCATATCCTCACCTTCGGTTACGGATATGGATGTCCGGGAGGTTCCAATCTCCCAGGCGCGGTATATGGCGGTGAATATGCCATCTACGCTGCCGTCACAGCAACATACAATCATGTTAAATCCTCCAAATAATGTGTCTGTTTTGTGATAAATCTAAAATTCCCAATTATTTAATGTGTCATATCAGGTAAGAGGCGGATAATTCACATTGTTGTCATCGAAGAGAGAGAGCTGCCTGTATAGACCTTTCTGCGATACATCAAGAGAGTGTCTGCGTTCTGCACCAATGAGCTGTGATACGATATAATCCTCATTCTGACAGAACAATTCATCCGTCTTTCCATCACATGTAATAAAATATCTTGCCCTTTTCATGACAACACCCATGCGGGAAATGTCATTGAAGGACAGGCGGGAGTGCCTTCTGGCTCTGAGAATTCGTTCAACCGAGCGCGGACCTACGCCGGGTATGCGTAACAGCTTCGCCTTAGGCGCTGTGTTTATCTCGACCGGAAAATCTCCGAGATGCTGCAGTGCCCAGTCACACTTAGGGTCAATAAATGTATTAAAGTTAGGATGAGCCTCAGATAACAGTTCAGCGGCATTGAAACCATAAAAACGAAGGAGCCAGTCTGCCTGATAGAGACGGTGCTCCCTCAAAAGTGGAGGACCGTCCTCAGTTGATGGCAAGGTGCTGTCATTGTTAACATTGACAAACGCAGAGTAAAAAACCCTTTTAAGACCGTAATTCTTATAAAGCGCTTCTGCGATGGTTACAAGCTGATAATCGGATTCCGGTGCGGCACCTATTATCATCTGTGTGCTCTGACCGGCAGGTACATAAGCCCTAGGACCGCTTCGTGGGTCGTGCATTACGGAGTGTGCCGGTAATGAAAAGGCATTGTGTGTCCGGATGGAAGACGAGGAGGTGTAATCTGATGGATTATCAGTTAAGAATGTGCCTGGATTTTGCAAAAAATTTCCTGCGGATTCCTGAAAGCCCTGTCTGCGCGCTGCCACCGTATTATAGCCGTATGATGAATGATAGTCGGACAGAAGCTGTTCGTTTCGCTGTATGCCGAGCTGTATCTGCTTCATAGGTGTGAGTATATTCCTGCGTGATTTATTAGGGGCAATGCTTCTTAGCGCTTCGGCTGTGGCAAGCTCTAAATTCACGCTCATTCTGTCAACGTACCAGCCGGTCTCTTCTATTACAGAGGGGTCTGCACCGGGAATCCCCTTCACATGAATATAACCATTAAAATGGTATACCAGCCTGAGCATGCGAACAGTCTCTAACAGAAGCTGCATGGTATGGGTGGGGGACACAATAATGCCCGAGCTTAAGAAAAGTCCTTCTATGTAATTCCTTCTATAAAATTCCATAGTAAGTGTACATACTTCTTCCGGCGTGAAGGAGGTTCTCAGAACATCATTGGAACGGCGGTTCATACAGTAGCGGCAGTCAAAAATACACTCATTGGTAAAAAGTATCTTGAGGAGGGAAATACATCTTCCATCGGCGGCAAAGCTGTGGCAGATACCGGAGCTGACGGTGTTGCCGATACCTGTTCCACTGTTGCTTCTGCCGGAGCCGCTTGATGTGCATGCAGCATCATACTTAGCGGAATCGGAAAGAATCTTAAGTTTTTCTTTAATATCCAGATCTTCTTTTATAAGCATTTTTAATATTATCTCCTTGACAATCGAACGTACGTTTGATAATATAATAGCACATACGTTCGGTTAAGTAAAGAGGGAAATGCAGGAATTTTTAAAATGCTTCGGGTGTCAGAACATGCTTGATATACCTGGCTGTGTATAACGCATTATATTTATGCATATCAGCTTTGTTGTCCGGTATCAGAATAGTTTATGACCATTATCTGCCGTTATAATGGTGTGTATTTTTGTGTTGTCACATGAATATAGTAGTAGAGATTGTTATTTATAAGGAATAGTTATGATAGAGGCTGTTGCACAGGGAATAATACCTATGATAATTTTCGTGGTTGTCTTGTGGGCACTTATATCCGGAGGCAAGGTATATGAGAATTTTACAAAGGGGGCACTCAGGGGGCTTAGAATATCGGCAGAGCTTCTGCCGACGCTTATAGGACTGTTAGTCGGAGTGGGTGTACTAAGGGCTTCCGGTGCACTGGATGCATTTTGCGGTATTGTAGGAAGAGGAACGCGGTATATAGGCTTTCCGGCGCAGGTGGTGCCGGTTGCCGTGATTAAGATTTTTTCATCATCCGCGGCTACCGGACTGATGCTGGACATATTCAGAAGCTGTGGTGTGGATTCGTATGAGGGACTTCTGGCTGCACTTATTCTTTCAAGCACGGAGACGCTTATGTACACAATAAGCATTTATTATATGTCAGTGAAGGTGACGGGAACGAGATGGACGGTTGCAGGTGCACTTTTTGCCATGGCGGCGGGGATAGTGGGAAGTGTATTGGTTCTGGGGTTTGTTACAAAAATGTAATATTTCAAAGTATTGACGAATAAGCAGCTCTATGTTATTATGACTATGTCAGCGTACTATGACAGATAATACGCGAGGGAGTGTTTTTTTATAAAATGACCGGCGTAAGGGAGATGCGTTGGTCGCACGCATTATATGGCAGCTGTAGATATAATGTTATTAAAATGCAGCGTGGAAGAGAGGTTGATTATGAAAAAGATGAAGAGATTTAAGAAAGCGGCGGTTCTGCTCATGGCGGCAGTGATGTGCTTTGGCATGGCAGGCTGCAAGAAAACAACGGGAGGGGAGACCCCTACGGGAGATGTGTATGCACCTTCCTTTTCGGAGATATCATCTGATGTAGAGTATGTCACTAACGTATTGGCAGGTGATGGCAGGCTTAATATTATGGGTCAGGTATATGACCGTGAGACTTATGCGCTTTCACAGAAGCTTATCACACTGGATATCGCTACAGGAGCACAGACGAGCAGGGAGCTGGCCATAGATGGAGATAAGAAGGATGACAGTGAACAGATTTCGCTCCAGACAATAGCTGTCTATAAGGATGGCTACATGGCTGTACGTTACCATTATACACAGCCGACGCAGGAGGAGATAGACAGCGGAGTGTATGAAGCTGAAACATCCTATGACATAGCTATACTTGATGCGGATTTTAACATACAGTCAACAGTATCACTTGCGGATCTTCAGAAGAAGGTAGAGGAAAGCGGAAGCGGCTTCTATGTTCAGTACTCAGCCAGCGATGCAGAGGGTAATATCTATATTTCCCTTGACAATTCAATGTACGTCATTGACAGCGAGGGAAAAGAGAAGTTTAAGGTGGATTTTGATAACTGGATCAATGGAATGTTTGTGACAAGCGGCGGGCAGGTCGTTGTTATGTACTATAATGACCAGTATGACATGGAGATTGCACCGGTTGATATGAACACCAAGGCATTGGGAACTCCTTTTGAGAATCTCCCAAGCATGGATGGCAGTTCTTCAAATATATATCCTGCAGGTGATGGCAGGCTGTACATCGTAGGTTCTACCAAGCTGTTCCTGTATGATATGAATACGCAGACCTCTGAGGAGATACTTGACTGGATTGCATGTGATATCAATACCAATAATCTTGCGGGCTTTGCGGTTCTTGACGATGGTTCATTTGTAGCAGTGTCCACAACCTACGATTACTCAGGTGAAGATACAGAGGTAACAATCGAGCTTGCAACTATCAAGAAGGTTCCTGCCAGCTCAATTAAGCAGAAGAAGAATGTGACACTCGCAATGCTCTACATGAATTACAATACGCGTGAGCAGGTAATCAAGTTCAACAGAACGAATGAGGAATACAGAATTAATATAAAGACTTATGTGGATGATAATTCTTCTAACTGGGAAGATGCACAGACACAGTTTCAGGCAGATGTAGCTTCCGGTACTGCCGGTGATTTCTTCGTGGCAGATGGCAATATCAACGTGGATAACCTTATTGCAAAGGGAGCACTTGCAGATCTTTCAGGTTTAATAGATAAGGATGAAGTCCTTAACAGAGATGATTTCATATCAAATATTCTTGATATATTATCAGTTGACGGCAAGCTGTACAGTGTGGCGGAGTCATTCTATATAAATACACTTGTCGGTAAGACTTCGGATGTGGGAACAGGTAAGAGCTGGAGCTTTAAGGATGTAGTTGAGCTTGTTAAGTCCCATCCGGATTCGCAGCTTATGCAGTACGTCACCAAGACGGATGGTCTTAGTACGATGGTTATGTACAGTATGGACAGCTTTTATAATTCAGAGACAGGTGAGTGTAAGTTCGATTCTGAGGACTTTATTTCGCTTCTTGAATTATGTAATACATTCCCTAAGGAATATGATTATAATTCAGGAGAGAGCGAGAGCACGGCAAGTCTGTTAAGAAGCGGGAAGGTGCTCCTCACAAGTGTGAATATGTCAAGCTTTAGTGATATGCAGATGTTTCCGGCTCTTTATGGTGAGCCTGTCAATTTCATAGGATTTCCTACCAACAGTGGTTCAGGATCGGTTGTAGGCTTTAACAACAGATTCTGTGTAGCTGCCAAGTCAAAGAATAAGGATGGCGCATGGGCATTTATCCGCAGCTTCCTGCTTCCGGATAACCAGAACAAGCTGGATTGGAATTTACCTGTAAACAAGGCTGCCTTTGAGCAGAAGATTGCAGATGCCATGAAGAAACAGGATGATAATGATAGTGTGGTCAATACATGGTGGTATGATGATGTAGAGATTACAATCGGACCGCTTACAGAGGAAGATGCACAGGTAGTAAGAGATATGGTATACAATGCCACCACAGAGGCTACTTATGATGAACAGCTTATGAACATCATAACAGAAGAGGCAGAGTACTATTTCAATGGTGAGAAGAGTGCACAGGAGATAGCGGGAATTATCCAGTCAAGAGCACAGCTCTATATAGATGAGAACCGTTAAGACGGCATTCTGATGGGGCATGTTATGGGGCAGGACAGCCTCACGGCATGGAGGTTATTATGAGTATAAAGAAAAAATCAAAGGAGCTTAAGCTCCCTAAAGAGAAAAAAAGGGCTCCTGCGCAGAAAAAGCGCAGGAGCAGGCTGGGAAAACATAATATGGCACCATTTCTTGCGCCGAGTATCATAGGAGTTACACTGTTTTTCCTTCTTCCGTTTCTTGTGGTTATTTTCTATTCGTTTGTTGATAACCCGGTTACGAAGGAATGGGTCTGGTTTGACAATTTTGTGAGACTTGTGAAGAACAATTCCTTTAAGCGGGCTGTGAAAAATACAGCTGCGTTTACCGCAATTGCGGTTCCGCTCGCAGTTGTGCTTTCGCTTCTTTTAGCCATCATACTTGATCAGAGAATTCCGGGAAGAAGCCAGTTCAGAACCTTCTTTTTAAGTCCTATGATGGTACCTATTGCTTCAGTTGTTCTTATATGGCAGGTATTGTTTCACTATAACGGAGCGGTGAATGATTTCCTCTCAACATTCGGTATAAGTCCTGTTGACTGGTTGAAGTCGGATTATGCCATGGTAGCAATAGTACCCCTGTATCTGTGGAAGAACTTAGGTTATAACATGATTCTTTTTATGGCGGCGCTCGGAAATATACCGCGTGACATCATAGAAGTGGCGGAGCTTGAGAGCGCTAATTCGTGGCAGATATTCTGGCATATCAAGATAAGATATCTGTCTCCTACGATTTTGTTTGTAACAATCATGTCAATCATAAGCTCGTTCAAGGTTTTCAGAGAGGTATATCTTCTGACAGGTGACCATCCTGTTACGAGTCTTTATATGCTGCAGCATTATATGAACAATATGTTCAAGTCACTTGACTATCAGAAGCTGTCGGCAGCGGCGATACTTATGTCACTTGTCATGATTGTGCTTATAGGAGCATTATTCCTTATAGAGAATCATTTCGGAAAGGATGTGGAGGAATAATGGGAAAAGAAAAGAAACTCAGGCATCAGGAAGCACCGCTTCACGGTATCCATCATAAGAGAAGAAGGAGTCTTGTGGTAAGAACACTTTGTTTTATATTTGCCGCAAGCTTTGCAATAATTTTCCTGTTCCCGACGGTGGTGACGATAGCAAACTCCTTCATGTCACAGTCTGAAATAAGCTCGAATTACGGTATGGTATTTTCCACGACCGATTCGGGAGCGAAGGCATATATATCAAAGAAGGTCAATATCAAGCTTATTCCCGATATGGTAAGCTTCAGCCAGTATTTTACCGTACTGCTAAAGAGCCCATCATATCTGCTCAAGTTTTGGAATTCGGTTATACTTGTAGTTCCGATAACAGTGTTCCAGATATTGATTGCCTGTCTTGCTTCATATGGGTTTGCAAGAGCCGAGGGAAAGATAAAGGGCATAATATTCTTCGGATACATAATATTGATGCTTATGCCTTATCAGGTCACACTTGTTCCGAACTATCTGGTGGCAGACTGGTTCCATATACTGAATACTAATTGGGCGATATGGCTGCCGGGTATATTCTCGCCGTTTTCGGTTTATCTGCTGACTAAGTATATGAAAAGAATACCGAAGGCTCTGTTTGAGGCGGCACAGATTGACGGAGCCGGGGAGTGGAAGCTGTTTACGAAGGTTGCTATGCCTATATGTAAGGGTGCAATATATTCATGTGCGATACTTGTGTTCATAGATTACTGGAATATGGTTGAGCAGCCTCTTATTCTTTTTACGGACACAGAAAAATATCCATTGTCGGTATTCTTATCCAAGATAAATGAGGGTGAGATTGGTCTTGCATTCGCTGTCGCTACGATATATATGATACCGGGACTTCTGATATTCCTCTACAGTGAGGAGTACCTTGTTGAGGGAATCACATATCAGGGTGGAATAAAAGGATAAATTATATCTATTATATTAAGAAAGGGTTAATGCGATGAAAAAGCTGGAAGGAAACAGGAAGGACTGGATAAAGAACATTCTGATAGTATTTCTTATAATATTGCTGTTACTGACATTTTTTTCCAATACGATTATGAACTATTCGCTTGCAGAGGTATCAAGTTCATATATAACTAGCGGAAGTATCTCAACGGCAATCCGCGGTACAGGTACTATTCAGTCTGTTGATCCGTATAATGTGACAATCTCTGAGGGACGCAAGGTGGAGAGTGTCAATGTAAGAAAGGGCGATACTGTAAGCAAGGGAGATGTGCTTTTTGTACTTGAAGAGGGAGAGAGCACAGAGGTTGCAGATGCGAAGAAGGCATACCAGGCATTGCTTGAGCAGTATGATTCAGCAATTATTGACAACCAGATTGGCAGTGATGTTGTTACGGCAGCCCAGAATCGTGACGAGGATGTACTTGCTCAGAAGACAGCACTCCTTGAGCAGCGCACAGCAGTTCTCAAGCAGAAGAAGCAGGCACTTGACGATATCGATGCACAGATAAGCGTTACCGGAGCTACTGTTGTTGATACCAAGGCTGAGGAGGAACAGCTTGAGGCTGCCAATGTGGCACTTCAGGCAGCTAAGGATTCACTTAACAGCTATAATGAGCTGGATACAAAGGTTACGAATATTCTCGCCGAGGCACAGGCACAGACTGATGATGGCAAGCGCAGGGAGCTTATTCTTCAGGCAGTTGCGGTTGCAGGTGACAGAGATAAGCTTGGCGATAAGGCAGCTCTTGAGGCAAATGTGAAGTCCTATGAGAAGCAGATAGAATCAATAAATAAGACAATTGAGGAAAAGAAAGCACAGCCGACACAGATTTCAGCGGAGCTGGCATATAAGAGAGCAATTGCCAACAATGAATATACACAGGCAAAGAACAGCTATGACGAGGTTTCAGGTGAGATTAAGTACCAGAGACAGCTTCAGGATCTCTTAGACCAGATTGATGATGCTAAAAATAAGTATGAGACACTTGAAAAGAAGGCTATAGGAACAGAGGTTACAGCTCCTGTAAGTGGTACAATCACGGCAGTTAATGTTGTGGCAGGAGAGAAGGTTACGGCAGATTCGCCTATGGCAACAATACAGCTTTCCGGAAAGGATTACACTCTTGAAATGTCCGTAACCAAGGAACAGGCTGCAAGAATCAAGGTAGGAGATGTCGGTCAGGCATCCAACTCATGGTATTACAGCGATATGGTGCTTACCGTGTCCGCAATCAAGAATGATACATCGAATCCATCATCAGGTAACAGAATCGTAGTATTCACAGTTACCGGGTCAGATATCAATGTTGGTCAGTCAGTTACTGTGAGCGTTGGCGATAAGTCGGCTAACTATGATATGATTGTTCCTAATACGGCAATCCGCGAGGATAAGAACGGTACTTATATACTTATCATTACCTCTAAGAGCACTCCTCTTGGCAACAGATATACAGCTACCAGAGTAGATGTAACCAAGCTCGCTTCTGATGATACCAACACTGCAATTTCATGTGGAATTCAGGGCTATGAGAGTGTAATCACAACGGCTACCAAGCCGGTATCGGCAGGAGATTTGGTGCGTCTGCCTAAATAATAGGAGGATATGATGACAAGGCCTAATGTAAAATTGACGAAAAAACAGCTTGTGCTTCTGGTCATCATTGCAGTAGGGCTGCTCGTGTTCGGTATATTGACGGCTGTATCAGGTGCTGTGGCAGGAACACAGAAAACGCAGTATTGTGCAAAGTACTGGGATCCGGATGGCAGATATTCGATGGTGAGTGTGTTCCTGCCTGAGGACAGTGGACTGAAACAGGAGAAGGTTAGGCAGCTTCAATATACGCTTGATCAGGCTCTCATAAAGGAAGCTATGGAGGCTCCGGCAGATAATGCCAGATTGTATGTTGCGGCATACAGTGTGAAATCGCAGGTTAGCTTATTCTCGCAGCGTGCTAAGTCACAGCAATGCACTGCGTATGGTGTAGGCGGAGATTTCTTCCGCTTTCATAATTATGAGCTTATAAGCGGCAGTTATCTTATGGAGGACAGCATTGCAAATGATCAGGTTGTAATTGATGAGGAAGCGGCATGGAAGATATTCGGAGCCATAGAGGTGGATGGAATGACACTCACCTACAATGGAAAAGAATATATAGTGCAGGGAGTTGTTAAGCCTCAGGATGGTTATAAGGCCAAGGCTGGCGGAGCCGAGAGCGGAACGGTATTCTTCCCTCTTGAAGCGATTGGACAGGATGCAGACTGCTATGAGATTATCTTTCCTAATCCTGTATCGGGTTTTGCCTTAAAGCAGGTTAAAGGGGCATTCACCTCCTGCGGCTATAGTGAGGATGATATAAGGATAATTGATAATTCGGAAAGATACAGCTTTGTAAATTCAGCGAAGAGAGTTCTCAAGTGGACTGATAAGGGTATGGCATTCAAGGCACTTAAATACCCATATTGGGAGAACAGTGCAATTGCTGTAGAAAATATAGTCGACTTATTAACATTCTTTAGAATTATATTCATTATACCGCCTATAGCAATAGTGATTATATCTGTTATATGCTTCCACCCGATACACAGGCTTAAGCTTCTGATACTGCGGATTGTAGAACATTTTAGAAAATAGCACAGTAAGCTTTTAGAAGTCGTTCCGGAAATGATGTCCGGAATGACTTCTTTTTCTTTTCAAGCTGTAGATGATGTGGTAAAATATTTATCTGAATTATACTAAGGGATATATCAGATAAGTGTTGAACAAGCTGTTAGGACTTGGAAGACCGGATGCGTACCGGTAAATATGCATTTAGCATTTTCTTGATTGTCGAAAAAAGGAGACAGGTGGGTTATGGAGAAAAAGAAATATTTGTGGTGTGTAATATCGGTCATAGTCGGGGTTGTGATTTTTGTTGTCGCCGGAGTCAGCAAGAGGATAACCTTCTGCGATGAGATATACACATATATGATTGTGAATGCGCCTAATGGTGCGTATCAACTTGCTGAGGGACAGTGGTATACGCGACAGCAGACAGTTGATATGCTAGGTCACAGTTCAAATGACAGTGTTGTGCAGATGTTGTGGAATGTGAAGGGGGACTCTCATCCGCCACTGTATTATGGGCTTGTGTATATTGCCTCGCTTATTGGCGGACTGAATATATCAGAGTGGACAGGGCTGGCGGTCAATCTGCTTATGTACATCGGAACAATGCTTTTGTTCTGGCTTATTATAGATAGGATTTTCGGCAGACCGGGTATGGCAGCGGCAGCGGCTATTGTATATGCGCTGAATGTGGGAACGCTGTCGGACGCCATGCTTATACGAATGTACATGCAGCTGACCTTCTTTACGATTGCATTTGCATACGCGGCTTGGCGGCTGTGGGAGAATAAGGAAAAGCTGTCAGGTTATGTCCTGCTGGGAATAGCGACGGCTGGCGGATTCCTTACGCAGTATTATTTCTGCTTTATCCCGATAGGTTTTTTTGTGGTATGGGCGATTTATAATATTGCACGTAAAAAATATTCATGTATAATTAAATATCTTGTAAGTATGTCTGCGGCAGTGGCAGTGGATACTATATTGTGGCATTACTGGATTGGAACCATGCTTTCAAACAGTGATTCCGGTGCGATAAAAGAGAACGCAATGAATTTTGTTAATATATTCAACAGCATGTTCAGGGGATTGGAGTCCGTACAGCTTATTATTTTTCAGAAATGGCATATCGTGGGCGGTCTGGCTGTGATTATTGTGGTTGTGATAGCTCTTGTATCCGAGAGGGTAAATGCAAGCTTCCGAAATATGAGATTGTATGTCGGCGGGCTAAGTGCAATGCTGTTCTTTTATTCAACTATTGTATATTATCTGACACCGACATACCTTATGTCGAGCAGGTATTTCTATGCTGCGTCCGCGGTGGAGATTCTGTTGGTAGCTGTATGTATCTGTGCGCTGGTCTGTACATTTGTGACAGATGAAAGGCTTGGTAAAAAGAGAAAAATATTTGTCAATGCAGGTACAGCGGTGGTGTGTATTGCCATGGATATAGGTATTCTTGCATTTGGATATGGAATAGACTATTATGCTGATGCGGCAGCGTATGACACCCAGAGGGAATGTCTGGAAGAGTATAGTGATATTCCGTGGGTTCTGTGCGGCGATGAGAACTGGGAAATGACGGCAAACTTTATGGATTATATTATTCCGGAGAAGCTCATGAGAATCACGGAAAATACACCATACGGTATTGAGAAGGAGCTTGAGAAAGCGGATAAATTCATGATAGTGGCAAGAACAAATGAGGGTAATACACAGGGAGATATGGCACTGTATTATTATATCGGAACCACGGGAAGATTTGCAAAAAGTGAGCTGGTTATGGAGCGGAACGGATTGTCCTATTTTCTCGCATATCCGGAGGAGTGAAGATGATGTGCCTGCCGGGATAAAAGTGACATATCCATTGGAGCAAAAAAAGGAAGTACACACCGCTTAGTGCTCTACACACTTGAAGCGGGGAGATTGCTTATTCTGCGTTCAAACTACTTATTGGTGGCAGTACTGCAAGCATATAAAAATGACCAAGCATTGAATTAAAAAGGCATAAGTACGCAGGAAAATTGTGCAGCCGTTATGTATTATTTTGAGCTTTACAACTATTTAAACATAAAAAAATGAATGGAGGAAAATACTATGAAAATGAACAAATCAAAGGTAGCTATTGTGGGCTGTGGGCTGGTTGGTTCCACAACCGCATTCAGTCTTGTGACACAGGGCGTAGTTGATGAGGTGCTCATGATTGACATCAATAAGGAGAGAGCCTACGGAGAGAAGCTGGATTTACATGACAGTATTGAGTATCTCAACCGCAATGTAAAGGTGACAAATGGTGATTATTCGGACTGCTCAGATGCAGATATTGTGGTTATAACCGCAGGAGCACCGCCTAAGCCGGGACAGAGCAGGCTTGATACACTTGAACTCACGGCGAATATATGTAAGTCAATAGTCGGACCTATTATGGAGAGTGGATTTGATGGAATTTTTCTTATAGTGTCCAATCCGGTAGACATTATCACACATTATGTCAAGAAGCTTTCGGGGCTTCCTAAGAATCAGGTCATCGGAACGGGAACTGCCATAGATTCCGCACGTCTCAAGACATTTATCGGAGAGCTTATAAATGTTGACCCGCGAAGCGTCCATGCATATTCGATGGGTGAGCATGGCGATTCACAGATGGTTCCATGGTCCGTTGTTACGGTTGCAGGAAAGCCTTTTTATGACGTAATTGCCGACAACAAGAGCCTTGTGGGCAATGTTGACCTTGATGAGCTTGTCCATAAGACCGCAAGAGAGGGCTGGGAGATTTTTGAGCGCAAGGGAACAACATACTACGGAATTGCTACGGCCGTAGCTGCCATTATAAAGGCAATTATGAATGATGAGAACAAGATTATACCGGTATCAACATATCTTGAAGGTGAATACGGCGAGACTGATGTGTACGCGGGTGTGCCTACGGTTCTTAACAGACACGGAGCGTATGATGTCCTTGAGATTCATATGTCCCCTAGCGAGCTTGCAAGGTTCAGGGACTCTGCGAAGGTCATAAGGGAATACACCAGCAAGATTATGGAATATTAAACAGCTGCCGCCGCAAGGCAGCAGCGTGGAGGACATGTATGGCAAAGCTGTATTTTAAATATGGGGCGATGGGCAGCTCTAAGACTGCGAATGCTCTTATCACGAAGTTCAACTATGAAGAGAGAGGCATGAAGGTGTGGCTGTTAAAGCCTGCCACGGATGACCGCGATGGACAGGATATCATAAAGAGCCGTATCGGACTTGCGTGCAGGTGCTTTGTGGTGACACCAGATACCGATATATTGGCAGCGTATGAGAAGGAAGCGGGGTATGACGCAGTTATAGTTGATGAGGCTCAATTTCTCACACCGGAACAGATAGACGAGCTTAGAAGTATAGTCGATAATAAGGGCATACCTGTACTGTGTTTCGGATTGAGAACTGACTTTCTCACGCATGTATTCCCGGGCAGCCTGAGACTTCTTGAGATTGCGGACTCCATAAGTGAGATTAAGACAATCTGCCGCTGTGGCTCCAAGGCTACAGTCAACGCCAGAATAGATGAGAATGGCAACGTAATTACGGACGGGGAGCAGGTGCTCATCGGTGGAAATGACAGATATGAGGCGATGTGCTACTCCTGTTATATGAAGAAAATCAAGGGAATTATGTAGAATACCCACAAGGCAGTAAAAAACAAGCCATAATAGCCTGCCGGGTGGGTATAGAGAGCAGAAATAAGCAAAACCACCCACAAAGCCGGGAAAAAGCAGGCTGAAATAGTGGCTCAGTGGGTATAGGGGAGCAGAAATAAGCAAAAAATACCCACAAAGCCGGGAAAAGCAGGCTGAAATAGTGGCTGAGTGGGTATAGGGAGCAGAAATAAGCAAAAAATACCCACAAAGCCGGAAAAAGCAGGCTGAAATAGTGGCTGAGTGGGTATAGAGAGCAGAAATAAGCAAAAATACCCGAAAAGCCGGAAAAGGAAGGCAAAAAATATAGCCAAGTGGGTATAGAATTAAAAAAGAGGAGAAAAAACAATGGATATTAAGGAAATTCTTGCAAAGGTTGACCACACAGTATTAGGACAGACAGCCACATGGGCTGATATTAAGGGACTCTGTGATGATGGAATGAAGTATGAGACAGCTTCGGTATGTATTCCGCCAAGCTATGTAAAGCAGGCAGCAGAGTATATTAAGAGCGTTAACGGCAAGCTTAAGGTATGTACGGTAATAGGCTTCCCTAACGGCTATAACACAACAGCGGTGAAGTGCTTCGAGACAAAGACGGCTGTTGAGGAGGGTGCTGACGAGATTGATATGGTTATCAACATCGGCTGGGTTAAGGACGGTCTGTACGATAAGGTTTTAGACGAGATTAAGCAGATTAAGGCGGCATGCAGCGGAAAGCTTTTGAAGGTGATTATAGAGACATGCCTTCTCACAGATGAGGAGAAGATTAAGCTCTGCAAGATTGTCTCCGAGTCCGGTGCGGATTATATCAAGACATCGACAGGCTTTTCCAAGGCGGGAGCTACATTTGAGGATGTCAAGCTCATGGCTGACAATGTCGACGGCATTCTTGTAAAGGCGGCAGGCGGCATAAGCTCAATCGCAGATGCGGAGAAATTCATTGAGCTTGGCGCTTCAAGACTTGGAACAAGCAGGATTGTCAAGCTTGTAAAGGCTGAGAAGGCAGAGGAAAACACATACTAATACCGGCTTTTATAAAAGAGCATATTTTAACAGGGGAAAGCATTAAAGATAGATAAGAGAATATGTAAAGCTTTAGAGGGAGTGTAGACCTGAAATGAAGGGGAAATATACGCTTTGGAAAGGGTGCTGTAGATGACAGAGGAAGAATATTTACAATTAATAGAGGGCAAGCTTGAAGCTGCGATAGAAAATATTAAGGATGAAATGAAGTTAAACGACAAGGATATTGCACAGCTCCAGGAGTTATACTGGGAGAACAACAGTGATTTCGATGAGTATGGCTATGAGGAGTACGAGAACAGACAGCAGATGTTCAATCATGCCAATTTTAGAAGCAGAAATATGAAGACTCTTCACATGTACAGGAGAATGCAGGATTCGCCGTATTTTGCGAGGGTGGATTTCCTTTTTGATGGGGATGATGAGCCGGAGCACTGTTACATCGGTATAGGAAATTTTGCTGAGGGAAAGGGTTCGATGCCTCTCATATATGACTGGCGCGCGCCGATTTCCAGCCTTTTCTATGACTATGATGCCGGGAGAGCCTCCTATGAGGCTCCGGGTGGAACGGTTGAAGGGGAGATTGTAAAAAAATATCAGTACAAGATTAAGAAGGGCAGGCTTCTCTACGCTGTTGAGAGTGATATCAAGATTGATGACGATATCCTAAAGCAGGCGTTGTCGATGAATGCGGACGCAAGGCTTAAGAATATCGTCAGCACCATACAGAAGGAGCAGAATTCAATCATAAGGAACGAGAAGGATAAGATTCTCATTGTGCAGGGTGGTGCAGGCTCAGGCAAGACATCCGTTGCACTTCACAGAATTGCATATCTGCTCTACCGCCACCGCAATGATCTTACCGCCTCACAGGTACTTATTCTGTCACCGAATGATGTATTCTCGGATTATATCTCACACATACTTCCGGAGCTTGGTGAGGAGAATATCAGTGAAATGACATTCGATGATTTTGCTGCGAAGGAGCTTTCGGATACATGCCGAATCGAAAGACATTACGATTTCCTTGAGGATGTACTCACGCATGAGGACAGCGGCACAGAGTATGCCGCGGCGCGTCAGGCAAGGCTCTCGGCACATTCATCGAAGGAGTTTGCCGAGGCGATAAACGGCTTTGTATTCTCACTTGAGTATGACCTTATGAATTTTAAGGATATCAAATATAAGAAGCTTGAGAAGGACGCAGACAGCATTGCTGATTTATTCTATAATAAGCTGCCGGATATTCCGCTATTTAAGAGGATGGATGCTGTCCGTGAGTACATCGTGGATGAATACGCGACCCTTATAGGACACGAGTTTGACGATATAGAGTCGGCTATCGTAAAAGATAAGTTTGATGCGCTTTACAGGACAAGAGATATTTTTACAATCTACAATGAGTTCCTTGAAAGCATAGGTGAGGAGCCTATAGCTGTTGCGGAGGGACAGCCGAAGAAGGCAGGCTATGAGGATGTGTACGCTATACTTTATCTTAAATATTTGTTGTACGGTGCCGGGTATGAGCAGCAGATTAAGCACCTTCTTGTTGATGAAATGCAGGATTATTCCTACATTCAGTATTGCATCATAGGCTGGGTTTTCAAATGTCCTATGACCATTCTGGGCGACAAGGAGCAGTCTGTTGACTCAGAGAAGTCGGACGTGCTCAATTTCCTGCCTGAAATTCTAGGTAAGGACTCAAAGCGCATCGTCTTAAACAAGAGCTACCGTTCGACCGTTGAGATAACCGACTATGCGGCGCAGATTGCCGGAATAAAGGGAATCGACGGTATCGACAGGCATGGAAACAAGCCTGAAAAGCACATGTATGTAACTGAGAACGAGATGTACGCCACTATCGGAAACAGGATAAGCGACGAGTTATCCGCAAATGTGTACGAAACCATAGCTGTTCTGTGCAAAACTCAGGCGGAGGCGGAGTACGTTGGGGATAAAATCCTCGAAAATATCCGTGAGACGGAGGATGACGAGGAGAGCTTCAAGGTGACTGTGCTCAACAAGAATACCGACCGCTTCAAGACGGGTGTTGTCGTTGCACCATACTACCTTGCAAAGGGTCTTGAGTTCGACAGCGTGCATATCGTGAACGCCGATAAGGCACATTACCATTCTGATTATCATAGACAGCTCCTGTATATCGGGGCGACGAGAGCGCTGCATGCGCTGGATTTCTATGGAGTTGGGGATGAATGTGGGTTGTTGCCGTAGAGCTTGAACGCAGAATAAGCATCCCCTCTTACCAACCGCTTAGTGTTCTACACACTTGAAGCGGGGGATTGCTTATTCTGCGTTCAAAAATCTTTGCTAAATGACGGCTGATGCCCGACTTGTCAATACCAAACAATTCAGCCATGGCTTTTTGTGTCAGCCATATCGTTTCATCTTTTATCAAGGCACTGACAGTTACATTATCATCTTCGGTTCTGTACAGCACCATTTCCATTTCTTTGCAATATCCGTATTCATAAAATCCTTGTTTCTGTGAGTTGATGCTTATGAGTTATTCGTTGTTGTCCGATTACCCGCAGAGCATGACCTTTACACAGAACAGGCCGTCCTGATAGGTAACTGTACTTACTCCGCCGGATTTTTCTGCGATATGGCGGACGGACTGGATACCAACACCGTCTCCTTTTCGCTTGGAGGACAGAAATACCCCGTCTTTTTCCCGGATAACTCCATCATATGTGTTTTCAACCTGAATCAGTGCCAGACTGTTGCCATGCAGATAGGCGGTCAGCTTGATTCTGCGTCTGGCAGGTGCAGTACGCAGGCTGGCTTCCAGCGCATTTTCCAGCAGATTAGAGAGAACCAGACACAGATTGATTTCGTCTACAGGAAGACATTCAGGCAGATCAATCTGCACGGAAAATGGGATCTGCTCCCGCTTCGCAAGTGCACAGTAATACCCGACCACGCCGTCTGCCGCCCGGTTTTCACAGAAATGCAGCTCCAGACTCGGGATTCTGGAAACTGCGCCGGAAAGATAGGCTTTGATCTTTTCAAGATTCCCTTCTTCTGCAAGGGCAGCGAGCTGACATAGCTGGTGGCGCAGATCGTGCCGCGCCTGCCGTGCTTCCTCAATGGAAGCTTTCAGGCTTTCGTAGCGTTGCTGCTGCATGGAAAGCAGCTGGTTCTCCTGCTGCAATCTCACATTCCGGTTGATGCTGATCGCCATCAGAAGGAAGATTGCGTTAAAGAAAAGCATCAAAAACAAAAGTGCGATGCTGACCACAAAATACCCCTGCAAAACACGCCCGGTATAGAGCGTGTCCGCATACTTAGGAATCATAAACAGATTCAGCGCAATGAACACCAGCGGCAGCACCCAGAACACATACCAGGTCTGTGCAAAATTTTCGTCCTCGACCATCCTCCGCACGCTGTGCGCCGCAGGATAATAGGCGATGGCGGCAAACAGCCAGCAGATCGCATGATAGCAAATCACGGCCCGCAGACAGAACCATGGCGCAGCCTGCGCCTGTGGCAAACCGGCCAGCATAGCGGCGTTGAGCGCTCTTGCAAGGCTGTTGATACAGGCAAATACCGCACAGACGGACAACGCAATCGTTCCGGATTTCCAAAGCGAAATCCGGAGCGTTTTTATGTAGATCACGACTGCAAGCAAGGTTAGGCCTGCAAGCATCGGCGCAGTTGGCATGCGGCGCGCATAGCACATCACGCCTCCGGCGGCACAAAGCAGCGTAAGCAGCGGGGCAAGCCATAAAACAAGCTTTGACAGCGGCTGCTTTAAACTGGATTTTACCGGGAAGTAGGCAAGCAGCATGCCGGGAATCACCACGCCGAGCTCCAGAATTGGACGTAGCAGTTCCATTATACCATCCGCCCACTTTGAAGCAGGAATTCCATAAGCGCCTGCCGGGCGCTTTTCAGAAGGTCCTGACTGACAAACACGCGGCTTCCGTCCGCCATGCGGAAGGCGGCACCTTCCAGATCCTTCGCGTGTTCCAGATTCACGATCACTCCGCGCCCGCACACAAAAAAGCGTGTGTCATCCTTTAGTGGGGTGATGAACGTCTTGAAGGGTTGGCGTGTGGCAAGCGTCTTTTGAACCGTCGTATGGACGTAGATCAAGTGGGCGAAGTGTTCTGCATAGACGATGTCCTGATAGCGCAGATGGATCTCGCTTCCCTCCACCTTTAGCTCCATATATTTGTCCGGCTGCGGTATGCGGGCAAGCAGCTCGTCCGTCAGCGCGTCGATGTCCGCTTCGGTAAAGGGCTTGACCAGATAGTGCAGCGCCCGTACCTGAAAGCCCTCCAGCGCATGGTCGGTCGAGGTCGTGATAAAAACCAGCAGGCAGTCAGTGTCGGTTTTCCGCAGCTTCTTTGCCGCCTCCATGCCCGTCATGCCATCCATATAAATATCCAGAAATGCGGCAGTAAAGGGCTCTTTCCTTGCCGCTTCCAGAAATGTCTCACCGCTTTCGTATTCCAGAATATCCGCCTGTACTTTTCTTCGCTGAAGCTGCCACTCCAGCCGGCCTTTCAGCAGTGTGCGTTCCGCGGCAAGATCATCCACAATCGCAATTCTCATGCAGGTTTCTCTCCTTGTGCTTAAATTCCAAGATAATTATATCACAGCTTGTCGAGGATGACAAAGAACTGCTGTCGGAATTCGTGCTAAAATCTCCCATTTCGTGCCACGGCGCTTGAAAAAAACGAATGGCCTTTTTATACTGAGCGCAAGCAAGATGCTAAATCGGATGAAGGAAGGAGTGAGATCTGTGTATCGTATTGCGGTGTTGGCAGAACAGGAAGCAGAGCGGCAGCGCTACGCCGAGCAAATTACCCGGTTTTGTGAAGCGAAGGGGCTGTTTCCGCAGGTCATGCAATATGACGATCAGGAACATTTTTTTGAAATGGCGCAGAAAGCTGATCTAACCAATGCCGTCATTGCACTTTCCGGGGTGGCAGGGTTGAATGCTGCGGAGCACCTTCGGTCCTTATGCCCCGCATGCCGGATGATATGGTGCAGTGACTTGGATTTCTCTCTTCATGCCTTCCGGCTGCGGGCCGACTATTTCCTGATGAAGCCGGTTTCCGAAGAAGCATTCCAGCGAGGACTGAGTGCCTGGATTGAATAAACGGGCATCGAACCAAACCGGGACAATAAGCACAAAAATGGAGGATATCAATGAAAAGGAAAAAGTTACAATGTTCTGTACAAACCTTTATGCTGGGCGGTGTGTTGTGCCTGACATTGGCAGCCTGCGGTGCGAAGCAGTCTTCCGACATGCCTGAATCGAATACAGACTCCGAGGTAAGCACTGCCCTGCCGGCAAAGGCAATGAATGCCAAACGTGTTGACGAAAACCCATATATGGCAAAGAGCGACGCCAACATTCACCACGACGGCTACAATACCGACTCTACGGATGAAGTCCTGCCACTCGGCATCTATCCGGAGATCAATGTTTCCTATGAAAAAACCAACGCGAACGCTTCGCCTGCCATTTACTTTGACAGCTACGGCCACGCAGTCGTTCCGCTGCTCGGCGGCATCGCCATCCGCGATCTGAACGCGGAGGAAACCAAGACGCTGGGCTATTTCTCCCCAAAGCAGCATGACGGCGGCGGTTACGTCATCCAGAGCTCCTATACGTTCATGGACTCAGAAAACCGCATCGTCTGCCCAACCAGCAACAATCATGTGCTGATGCTGCGGGCAACCGATGAAGCAGGAAACGTCCTGCCTGAATTTGAAAAGGTACTGGACATTGACATCAAGGCGGCAGCCGAGGCTGCGCTCGGCAAGGAGCTGACGCAGAATCTTCTGTCCGTGGTCTTTGACTACGATGGAAACCTCTGGTTTGCAACCGGCGGCTTCCGCATCTACCCGGAGCGTGAGCAGCAGGGTGTGCTGGGCTATATCGCGCGCTCCGCCATCGACGCAATTCTCAATGGCGAGCAGGCTGACCTCTCCGATGCGGTCTTTGTTTATGAGCTTACCCCCGGCGAGGGCGCGGAAAACGGCATTGCCGCCTCCAAGGACGGCGCGGTCATCCTGACAAACCAGAACTGCTATTTGCTGCGTGCGAATAACGGCGTTGAGGCCGTCTGGTGCACACCGTATGAGAGCGTCGGCGCAAAAGTCAGCGGCGAAGGCGACAAGACCACCGGCGGCGGTCTTGCCTGGGGCGGCGGCTGCTCTCCGTCGCTGACGCCGGAGCTTGTGATGTTCACCGACAACGCGGACCCCGTCAAGCTGCTGGCGCTCGATATGAAGACCGGTGAGATCGTTGCAAGTCTGCCGGTGCTGGATGAGCTGCCCGATGGCTATCAGGTGGCGGTTGAAAACTCTGCCATCGTCTATGACGACAGTGAGGGCACCGTCAGCACTATCGTGTGCAACTGGTTCGGCGCAGGCAGCGCAGGCCTTGCCGATCCAAACAGTGACTCTTCCATCCAGAGCTACGCCAACATCTATGACACAAACTGGCTGACGAAGGGCAACAGCATGATTGCTCCCGGTGTGGAGCGTGTCGATACAATCAAGACCGATTCCGGCTATGAGATGAAGAGTATCTGGTCTCGAAATGACCTGAGCGATACATCGATTCTCAAACTTTCCACCGCGACGGGCTATATCTACGGCTATGTGCAGGATCCGGAAAGCGGCATGTGGCAATACATCATTCTGGACTTTGAGACCGGCGAGACCGTCTTTACGATGGATGTTTCCAACAAGTTTGGCTACAACAATATGGCCATCGGGATGTACGCCGGAAACAGCGGCAACGCGCTCTACTGCCCGACGGGCTATCTGGAGCTGCTGTGCTTGCAGGACCGCTTCGTCTATCTTCCCGAAATGCCGTACCGCAAGGTCGATCTCGATAAGGTCGCGCGGAACGTGCTGTCGCAGGCGCAGTTTGAACAGGACGGCGGCGAGGGAGCGGTTGCAAGTTGGCGCAACACCGTGACAGTCGAAAACGTCCACCCCAACACGACGGTCTCGTTCCGAATGAACAATCTTTCCGGAAGCACTGCCGAGCTGAAGCTCTATGCCTACGGTGCGGACGGAACATTGGCGGAGGTCAGCAATGAACTGTGGTCGATCACGGATGAAGCAGGCAGTGCCGTGGATACGCTTTCTGACGGCACACTGTATGAGCTGCGTGTGAGCGTCGCAGACGGCGGCGCGTTCGACCTGAGCGAGACGGAAAAGGAAATCAAAATTTCCGTTGTACTTGCAAAGTAAGACTCAAGGAAAGCTGTCAAAAAACTACAAAATCACCCCCGTTTCTGATTGATATGCTCCCTTTATGAGGGACAGTGAAATAAAAACACTGTCAATCACGAAGGGAGCATTGTTCATGTCAAGAAGGAAAACCAGCAGATCAGAGCAACTGTCGGCGGCGAATGGGGAGAGATCAGATTTGACTTTGCAACCGGCACAGCGGAGATCGTCTGGCTGGCAGAGTTGGATACGGTAAAGTCCAATGTCTTTGCAAGGACGGCGATTCGGTACATCTATGGCTTGCCGGAGGTGCGGCTGCTGAAAGAGGCTGTTGTGATGTTTGATTAAGCATTGTGATCATAAAAATTTACAATTTTTATTCAAGCAATCGCCTGATTTATTTTGTGAAGTCTGATATCTTATTATAAGAAACACTGGATAATGCACAGAAATGAGGGGATTGTGTTTTGCGGGAAGAAAAGAAAGCCGAAAAGAGACAGGAGCTTGTAGGCGTCTGCCTTGACTGCTTTGTCGAAAAGGGGCTGACCCTTGCCACGACAAAGAACCTCTGTAAGGCGGCAAAGCTGCAAAACGGCGGCATCTACTATTACTTCTCCACCAAAGAGGAAATCGTTCTTGCCTGCGCCGAGGAAGCGATCAGTCGAATTGAAAAAGCCGCGTTTGCCATCGTGCTTGAAGATATTAGTGACATCAAAAGCATGATGGATCATCTCGGTGAGCTGGCGGATAAAATGTCGCCTACCATGCGCTTTCTGGTCAGCGTATGTGTGTCGCGCGAATACGGAGAAAAGGTAAAGCCTTCCCTTGTGCGGCTTGCGGAAAGAAAGGGGCGGAATAATCGATAGTTTACCATAAAGAGAAAATCACAAACGACTTTATAGTCAATCCATACGCACAAACCCTTTCGAGGAGATGACCAAAAACAGAAGAGAATCATAGGAGGACAACATGAAAAAGATACTTGCAATTCTACTATCGCTGCTTTCCTGCGGGTTTCTTTCCGCCTGCTCTGCCGAAAAAACGCAGCCGGATACACCGGATACTGAAACCGTGTGGGAAATGGTCAGTGAGGCATACATCTATGCGTTCCCGCTGGTGCTGACCGACGCAACCAAAACATTATCGACCAATACGGACGGGACCATGACTGGCCGTGCGCCCATCAATCAGTTCAACCATGCAAAAAAGCTGGCGGACGCCTCTTTCCGCACCGTCGTGACGCCGAACGTCGATACCGTCTATTCGCAGGCATGGCTTGACATCAGCACAGAGCCTATGGTCTACGTCCTGCCGGAAACGGATCGCTTCTGCAAGGTGCAGGTGCTTGACGCATGGACGAATACCATCGCTGTCCTCGACCGTGCCGGCGCCTATGCGATCACGCGCTCAAATTGGAGCGGCGACCTGCCGGAGGATGTGGTCCGCATCGATGTTCCTACCGCTATGGCGTGGTCCATCACCAGAACTGTGCTCTCCGGCGAGGCAGACCTTCCGAATGTGTATGTCATTCAGGCGGGCATGAAGCTCCTGCCGCTGTCCGCCTACCTGAGCGAAGAAGCGTATCAGCCCCCGAAGGGGAGCTATCAGGAGGAAAACAACTATGTTCCCGTCAACAAGGTCCTCTCGCTGGATCCGGGCACATTCTTCAGCAAGGCAAACGCACTGATGGAGAGCAATCAGCCGTCCGCTGTTGACGCAGAGCTGCTGGAAAAGCTCGCGGCAGTCGGCGTTGGCCCCGGTATGAAATTTGACGCAGCCGTTTTGACCGGGGATGTGCAGACGAGCTGGCAGGAGATGCTTCAGGGTCTTCGCCCGAAGCTCGCGGCAGAGGGCATGAAGTATTCCAACAAGCTGGGTCAGTGGAGCTATTTCGGCGCGCCGATCGGGGATTTCGGTACGGAATATGCCTACCGTGCGCTGGTGGCGATCGCCGGGCTTGGGGCAAATACCGTGGAGATAGCCCTGTATCCCAAGACGGATAAGGACGCTGACGGGAATCCCCTGACGGGAGAGAAGTCCTATCTGCTCCACTTTGAGAGCGATCCGCAGGTTCTTGATGGCGGCTTCTGGTCGATCACCGCATACGGCGACGACGATTTCCTCATCGATAACCCCATCGACCGCTACTGCATCAACGATCGCTCGGGGCTGAAGCGGAATGACGACGGCTCTGTGGATGTGATCTTGTCGAAGGACGCGCCGGCAGACACGACGAACTGGCTCCCGGTCGCGGACGGTGGCTTCCACCTCTTTATGCGCATCTATACGCCGGATATGGAGGCGCTCAAGACCTGGACGGCGCCGACTATCACGGCGATCGGCTAAAGGGAACCTTGTTTGAAAGCCGCCCTTTCATAGACACAAAAGCTGGCGGGGAGCGCAACTGAAGTGACCCCAAAAAGTTAGACAATATTTTGAAGTAAAAATTGTTCAAGCAGC